>Ga0308168_1000261_pt1 | contig 78097 bp, 78 predicted proteins | sample PhyCR2_FD_202133 | JGI IMG/M metagenome (GOLD analysis project Ga0308168, IMG submission 202133) | Phyllosphere microbial communities from UC Gill Tract Community Farm, Albany, California, United States - DLSLRC.R2 | ecosystem: Host-associated > Plants > Phyllosphere > Unclassified | place: USA...
ACCTTGGCAAGGTCGTGCTCTACCAACTGAGCTATTCCCGCAATGGCGTCCCCTAGGGGACTCGAACCCCTGTTACCGCCGTGAAAGGGCGGTGTCCTAGGCCACTAGACGAAGGGGACACGCTACATCTTCACTATTTATTACTGACTTGCTGCATCTAGCGGTTAGCTTTCCGCTGCAAGTGGCGCGCATTCTAGGGATGCCTTCGAAAGCCGTCAACCCCTTTGTATAAATTTACTGAAATCAATGACTTCGGCGCTGGCTGCGCAGCTATATAGGTAGCGTCCGGGGATTGGCGTTGATTTTCTGACAGCAGCCCGGCAAGCTCGCAGCAAAGTGCCACTAGCGATCGACTGCACTGCAGTTTTTGCCGTGCGAGCCGACACAGGATACAGGCATCGTGCCTGGCGTCCGCCAAGCTGCACTGTTCGCCCTCCAGCGAACTCACTACACTCATTGCAGCAAAACTTATTCATGAGGCGTTAACGGTGACACCACTTCTGATCACTCTGCTCATCGTTGCCGGCATTGCCCTGCTGATCGTTATCGGCTACCTCAACAATGTGGTCGAGAACAGCAAGCTCGAACGCGCACGGCTGAAAATCGAGCTGGCCGAGCGCGCACGCCGCTGCGGCGAAATCAACGAGACGTTCCCCGGGCAGCTGATGAACCCGGCGCTGAAGCTGTTGATGACGCGCTTGGAACACAACGTCACGCAGCGCCAGCTGGCGGTGGACAAGAACAGCGCCCCCCTGAAAGCGCGCCTGGCCGAGCTGGAGGGTTTGATTGCACTGGGCGACAAGCTGCCGGTGAACAACCCACCGAGCCCGATCCAGAACGAAGTCAAAGCCAAGGATGTGCGTTTCCTGCTGGAAGCACTGCACAACCAGATCGTGCGTGCCACCCAGGAAGGCTTCCTGGCCAGCAACGAGGGCAAGTACTGGGTCAAGGAAATCCGCCATATTCTGGTGCTGCTGCACATCGAGTTTTTCAACAACCTCGGCCAGCAGGCACTCCAGCAAAATCAGCCTGGTCAGGCGCGGTTGGCCTTCGAGCGCGGCGTGCAGTACCTGCGCAAGCAGCAGGAGCCCAAGCAGTATGAAGAGCAGTTGACCTACCTGGAGAAGCTGCTGGCCCGCGCCAACGCTATGGTGCTGGACCAGATGGAGCCTGCCGAGAGCGACAACAATGAGTTGACCGAAGGCCTCAAGACCGACGAGGAAGAGACCTGGAAGAAAAAGGTCATCTACGACTGATTGGCATGCTGCATCGGTTGCAACACAGCACAAGGGGCCTGATCAGGCCCCTTGTCGTTTTCAGCAGTCGGTCAATTCCAGAAAGATCGCCGCCAACCGCTCCAGCCCCACCTGATCGGCCTCAGCGAAACGCGCAAGCCTGGGACTGTCGAGGTCGAGCACGCCAATCAGCCTGCCCTCCTTAACCAGCGGAATCACCAGTTCGCTCTGCGATGCGCTGTCACAGGCGATATGCCCGGGAAACGCATGCACGTCTTCCACCCGCTGGGTCTGCCAGCTGGCTGCGGCCGCGCCGCACACGCCCTTGCCGAAGGGAATGCGCACGCAGGCCACTTGTCCCTGGAATGGGCCAAGTACCAGCTCTTCGTCACGGTTGATATAGAAGCCGGCCCAGTTCAGGTCATCCAGCTGGCTGTACAGGAATGCCGAGAACTGCGCGGCATTGGCGATGAAGTCGCGCTCGTCGGCAAACAGCGCCTGCACTTGCGCGGCCAGCAGGTGATAGCCGTCCAGGCCTGCGCCACCGGCATTGATGTCGATCATTTCAGTTTTGCTCCAGCAATTGCAGGCCGACCCAATAACGGGCGAACTGATAGGCACAGCGGCCGTTACGATTACCGCGCCCGGTGGCCCAGCGCACGGCGAGAATTTCCAGTGCTTCGTCGCGCTGCCATTGCAACCCGGCGGTACTGGCCAGTTGGCCGATCCAGTGCTCGACCACATCGAGGAAGTGCTCCTGGGTGAACGGGTAGAACGACAGCCACAGGCCGAAGCGGTCAGACAAGGCGATCTTGTCCTCCACCGCCTCGTTGGGGTGCAGCTCGCCGTCAACCATCTTCCAGTTTTCGTTGTCGCTCTGCTTCTCTGGCACCAGGTGGCGGCGGTTGGAGGTGGCGTACAGCAGGACGTTGTCCGGCGCCTGCTCCAGCGAGCCATCGAGCACGCTCTTGAGCACGCGGTAGTCGCCCTCGCCTGCTTCAAACGAGAGGTCATCGCAAAACAGCACGAAGCGCTGCTTGAGCTTGCTCAATTGCTCGACCACCCGCGGCAGGTCGGCCAGGTGATCGCGCTCGATCTCGATCAGGCGCAGACCGGCGCCGGCGTGCTCGGCGAGCAAGGCGCGCACCAGCGACGACTTGCCGGTGCCACGCGAGCCCCACAGCAGCGCGTGGTTGGCCGGCAGGCCGTTGAGGAATTGATGAGTGTTGCGGCCGAGTTGATCGCGCTGCTTGTCCACCCCGATCAGGTCGGACAGGCGCATGTCCAGGCTGACTTCCAGCGGCATCAGATAGCCGCTGCGGCCATCGCGCTGCCAACGGGCCGCCAGGGTTATGTCCCAGTCGATCTGCGGGCGCAGCGCGGGCAGCAGCGGTTCGAGCCGGGCGAGCACCGATTCGGCGCGCTCGAGAAAGGCGGTGAGGCGGGGGTCCATGGTGACTCCTGGTAAAAACGGATGCAGGGAAAGGCTGAATGTTTGACAGACCCACCAGTTGCCGAGGTTGATCGGCTATGCTTGCGCAGCGCAGGAGCGCGAAACCGGCTTGGGATCCATGGATATAAAGTTCACCAATCGTCTGTCTTACAAGCAAGCCCGGCTGACTGTCCTGGTCGGCTTCATACTGGGAACATTGCTCAGTCTCATCCAGATCGGTATCGATTATGCCAGCGAAGACGCGTCTATCAACCGCGAAGTGCAGGCATTGCTGCAAATCAGCCACAACCCCGCCTCGCGCATCGCCTACAACATCGACACCGAGCTTGCCCAAGAGCTGACCGGCGGCCTGCTGCAATCGCCGGCGGTGATCCGTGCCCGGCTGATCGACAACAATGACACGGTGCTGGCCGATGTGCAGCGCCCGCGCCTGGAAGACCGCTATCGGCTTTTGAGCGACTTTCTGTTCGGCGAGCAACGCCAGTTTCAGGAGCGCCTGTACCTGGCACAGATGCCTCAGGATTACCTTGGCACGCTGTACCTGGACGTCGACACCTACACCTTCGGCGGGCGCTTTCTCGAGCGCGCCTGGGTCACCCTGCTCAACGGCTTTACCCGCAGCCTGGTGCTGACCGGGATCCTCCTCGGCCTGTTCTACATGATGCTGACCAAGCCGCTGGTGACGGTGATTGCCGCGCTGAGCAACAGCGACCCGCGCCAGCCCCAGCAAACCCGGGTGGATTGCCCGCCCGGGCACGAGTCGGACGAGATCGGCGTGCTGGTCAAGGTGGCCAATCGGCAGTTCGTCAGCATGGCCACCGAGATTCAGCAGCGGCGCGCTGCGGAAAACCGCCTGACCGACTACCTCAACGAACTGGAGGACCGCGTCTCGGCCCGCACCGACGAGCTCAAGGCAAGCAACGATCGCCTCAGCCAGACCAACCAGGACCTTGAAGAAGCACGCCGCCGCGCCCTGGAAATGGCCCAGGCCCGCGCGGCGTTCCTGGCCAACATGAGCCACGAGATCCGCACCCCGCTGAACGGCATGCTGGGCATGATCTCGCTGGCCCTGGACAGCGGCCTGCCGGCCGAGCAGCGCCAACAGCTGTCGATCGCCCATGATTCGGGCAAGGTGCTGGTCGAGCTGCTCAACGATATCCTCGACCTGTCCAAATTCGACGCCGGCCAGCTGGAGCTGGAGCGCATCCCGTTCGACCTCGGCGCGATGGTCGAAGACACCGCCAACCTGCTGTCGCAGAACGCCGCCGCCAACGTCGAGCTGACCTGCCTGATCGCCAGCCAGTTTCCCAGTACCGTGCTCGGCGACCCGACGCGGGTGCGCCAGATCGTCAGCAATCTGCTGTCCAATGCGCTCAAGTTCACCCGCTTTGGCCGTGTCGATGTGCGCCTGTCGCCAATTGTCGGCGGCGTACGCCTGGAAGTCTGCGACACCGGCATCGGCATCCCCGAAGAGGCCCAGGCACGAATCTTTCAGCCGTTCACCCAGGCCGGTGCCGGCATCACCCGCCAGTACGGCGGCACCGGCCTGGGCCTGGCCCTGACGCGCAACCTGTGCAAAGCCATGCAAGGCCACCTGCATATCCAGTCAGCCGCAGGCTTTGGCAGCCGTTTCAGCGCCGACCTGCCGCTGCTGAGCCACACCGAAGCGATTCCCGCCGCGCCGCTGCGTGGACGCGTGGTGGTCCTGAGCAAGGCCGGCAGTGGCCTGGCCGAGCTGCTGAGCAGCAACCTGCCTGGCTGGGGCCTGGACTATCAACAGCACGAAAGCGCCAGCACGCTGCAGCCAGGCGCCTTCGAGCTGTTGATCACCGATGACCTCGAGCAACTGCTCGCGCTGCGCCCGCAATTCGCTGCGCCGATTCTGCTGGTCACAGCCTACGGCAACTTCCTCCCCTCCGAGCGCGCCGGCGAGCTGGCTCCGCTGGTGCAGCTGGCTCGGCCGTTGGCGCGCAACGCGCTCTACCAGACGCTGCGGCGGATGCTCCAGGGCGAACAGGCCAACACCGCCCCCGTGCAGACTTCGCCCAACGCCCTGCAGCACCGCGCACGAGTGCTGCTGGTCGAAGACAATCCAGTCAATCAACTAGTGGCCAAGGGCATGCTGGGCAAGCTCGGCTGCCAGGTGCTGGTCGCCAGCCAAGGCGCCGAGGCCCTGGAAATGCTCGCACGGGAAACCGTCGACATGGTCCTGATGGACTGCAACATGCCGGTCATGGACGGTTACGAAGCCAGCCGGCGGATTCGCCAGAGCGGACGTTGGCAACAATTACCCATCGTCGCCCTGACCGCCAATGCCATGCCGGAAGAGCGCGAGCGCTGCCGCGCCGCCGGCATGGATGACTACCTGGCCAAGCCGTTTCGCCGCGAAGACCTGCTCGCACTGATCGAACACTGGGTGCCGCTCAAGGGTTGAGCAGTTTCTCCACCGCAGCCTGTAACGCCTGCGGCTTGGTGGTCGGAGCAAAGCGGGTGACCTTGCCGCTGACCGGGTCGAGCAGGAACTTGGTGAAGTTCCACTTGACCTTCTCGGTGCCAAGCAGGCCCGGCGCGCGTTTTTTCAGCTCGACGAACAGCGGATGAGTACCTGGGCCGTTGACGTCGATCTTGCGCATCAACGGGAAACTGACGCCAAAGCGTGCTTCGCAGAACGAGGCGATTTCGCGGGCATCGCCGGGCTCCTGCTTGCCGAACTGATTGCAGGGAAAGCCCAGCACCACCAGGCCCTGCCCGCGATAGTCGCGCCATAGCTGTTCCAGGCCCTGATACTGCGGGGTGAAGCCGCACTGGCTGGCGGTGTTCACCACCAGCAGCGCCTCGCCGGCGAAGTCGCCGAGCAGCTTGTGCTCGCCGCTCAAGGTCACGCAGGGGATGTTCAGCAAAGAATCGTCCATGGTCGCTCTCCGGTCAGTCACGCGGCTTGAAGTCCAGACACACCGAGTTGATGCAGTAGCGCAGCCCGGTCGGCGGCGGGCCGTCAGGGAACACATGACCCAGGTGCGCATCGCACTGGGCGCAGGTGACTTCGGTACGGATCATGCCGTGAGTCGTGTCACGGATTTCGATCATCGCGCTGTCGGCAATCGGCGCATAGAAGCTTGGCCAGCCACAGCCGGAATCGAACTTGGTGGTCGAGTCGAACAGGTCAGCGTTGCAACAGATGCAGGTGTACACACCGTCGGCCTTGTGGCTGTTGTACTTGCCGCTGAACGGGCGCTCGGTGCCTCTCAGGCGACACACCTGATACTGCTCGGGGTCGAGCATGGCGCGCCATTCATCCAGGGTTTTGTCGATCTTTTGCATGTTGTCACCTCGGCAGGCTGAATTTCACCTCGCACCGGCTTTTCCACGGCGCGGGTGGCACGTATATTAGTTGGCTTCGTGCGCAAGGCTCCAAGTCTGGCACCCGCGCCGCGCCCTTACAAACCTTTCGACGGCGACGCGTCCGCGACTTCTCAATCGGGATCACATCATGCAGTTCAGCAAATCGAATAAGCTGGCCAATGTCTGCTACGACATTCGCGGCCCTGTGCTCAAGCACGCCAAACGCCTGGAAGAGGAAGGCCACCGCATCCTCAAGCTGAACATCGGCAACCCGGCGCCGTTTGGCTTCGAGGCGCCGGATGAAATCCTCCAGGACGTGATCCGCAATCTGCCGACCGCCCAGGGCTACAGCGACTCCAAAGGCCTGTTCAGCGCACGCAAGGCAGTCATGCAGTACTGCCAGCAAAAAGAGATCGAAGGCGTCACCATTGAGGACATCTACCTTGGCAACGGCGTCTCCGAGCTGATCGTGATGTCGATGCAGGCGTTGCTCAACAATGGCGACGAAGTGCTCATCCCGGCACCGGACTACCCGCTGTGGACCGCCGCAGTAAGCCTGGCCGGCGGCAACCCGGTGCATTACCTGTGCGACGAGCAGGCCGACTGGTTCCCGGACCTGGCCGACATCAAGGCCAAGATCACCCCCAATACCAAGGCGCTGGTGATCATCAACCCGAACAACCCTACCGGCGCGGTGTACTCCAAAGAGATGCTGCTGGGCATGCTCGAACTGGCTCGCCAGCACAACCTGGTGGTGTTCTCCGACGAGATCTACGACAAGATCCTCTACGACGAAGCCGTGCACATCAGCACCGCCGCGCTCGCCCCGGACCTGCTCTGCCTGACCTTCAACGGCCTGTCCAAGTCGTACCGGGTGGCGGGCTTCCGCTCCGGCTGGCTGATCATCTCCGGGCCCAAGCACAACGCCCAGAGCTACATCGAAGGCATCGACATGCTGGCCAACATGCGCCTGTGCGCCAACGTGCCGGCCCAGCATGCGATCCAGACCGCCCTGGGTGGTTACCAGAGCATCAATGACCTGATCCTGCCACCAGGCCGCCTGCTCGAGCAGCGCAACCGGACCTACGAGCTGCTCAACGACATCCCGGGTGTCAGCTGCGTCAAGCCGATGGGCGCGCTGTATGCGTTCCCGCGGATCGACCCGAAGGTCTGCCCGATCCTCAACGACGAGAAGTTTGCCCTCGACCTGCTGCTCTCCGAGAAGCTGCTGATCGTCCAGGGCACTGCGTTCAACTGGCCGTGGCCGGACCACTTCCGGGTGGTTACGCTGCCGCGCGTGGATGACCTGGAGCAGGCCATCGGCCGCATCGGCAACTTCCTGCGCACCTACCAGCAGTGATCCAGCCTTGAGCATGACGGGGCCGCGCTGCGGTCCCGTCTACGGGTGCGAAATTCCCCTTACATCCTGCAACGCTCTCGCCTACAGCTGGGCGAAATTCCTCTGCCATACTCCGCGCTACACAGTTTGAAATAGTCGCCCGGTTGAATCGGCGCGACAGCCCCCTTATATACCCCGCAGTCAGCAAAATTTTCATCCGTCAGGAGAACGTAACAACCATGATGCGCATTCTGTTGTTTGTAGCCACCAACCTCGCGGTGGTGCTGGTTGCAAGCATTACCCTGAGCCTGTTCGGTTTCAATGGGTTCATGGCCGCCAATGGGGTTGACCTCGACCTCGGCCAGTTGCTGGTCTTCTGCGCCGTGTTCGGCTTCGCCGGCTCGCTGATCTCGCTGTTCATCTCCAAGTGGATGGCGAAGATGAGCACCGGCACGCAGATCATCACCCAGCCCCGCACCCGCCATGAGCAATGGCTGTTGCAGACGGTCGAAGAGCTATCCCGCGAAGCCGGCATCAAGATGCCCGAGGTGGGTATCTTCCCGGCTTACGAGGCCAATGCCTTTGCCACCGGCTGGAACCGCAACGACGCCTTGGTCGCCGTGTCGCAAGGCTTGCTCGAGCGCTTCTCGCCCGATGAAGTCCGCGCGGTGCTGGCCCACGAAATCGGCCACGTCGCCAACGGTGACATGGTCACCCTGGCGCTGGTGCAGGGCGTGGTAAACACCTTCGTCATGTTCTTTGCGCGGATCATCGGCAACTTTGTCGACAAGGTGATCTTCAAGAACGAAGAAGGCCGCGGTATCGCCTACTACGTTGCGACCATCGTTGCCGAGCTGATCCTGGGCATTCTGGCGAGCATGATCGTCATGTGGTTCTCGCGCCGCCGCGAGTACCGCGCCGACGAAGCCGGCGCTCGCCTGGCCGGCACCGGCGCCATGATCGCTGCCCTGCAGCGCCTGCGGGTCGAGCAAGGCATGCCGGTGCATATGCCCGACACGCTGAAGGCCTTCGGCATCAATGGCGGCCTCAAGCAGGGCCTGGCTGGTCTGCTGATGAGCCACCCGCCGCTGGAAGAGCGTATCGAAGCGCTGCGCCAACGCGGTTGATAACCCGCCGGGCCGCTGCCAAATGCAGCGGCCTGGCACGTTACATCTCGGACCGCTTCAGCGGTGCAAGTGATACACCCGCTCCAACAAGCTGCTCACGCCGGCCTGACTGTACTTAGGGCTTTCGGCAATGATCTGCTGAGTCCCCAGCGCATCAACCTGCCAACCTGCATAGCCTTCCCGCACTTCACGCTCAGCCACCGAAAACGGCGGACCGTCGATACGTGCCTGATCGTACTCAAGGGTCACCAGCAAGCCTTGGGCGCCAGCTGGCAAGCCGTTGCCAAGCAACTGCAGATAGCTGCTACGCATTTCCTGCGGCAAGGCAATCAGCGCCGCACGGTCATACAGCCCGGCGCACTCGGCCAGGTCAGCCGCCTGCAAGTCGAAGATATCGCCACACCAAAGCTGGATTTCCCCGCTGCGCCAGACCTCGAACTGGCCCTGACGGGAGACCTCTGGCTGCAGCCCGTTGCCGGCAAAAAACGCCTCGATTGCCTGAGCGGACAGCTCTACTCCACGCACCTGATGGCCCTGCCCGGCGAGCCAGAGCAGATCCAGGCTCTTGCCACACAGCGGCACCAGCACCCGGCTACCAGGCGCCAGTTGCAGGGCCGGCCAATGCGCCTGCAAATAGGGATTTACCTGGCTCTGGTGAAAACCGATCTGGTTGTCTGCCCACTTCTTGTGCCAAAACGCAGCCTGCATGCTTCCTCCTGGTTTTTCGATCAGTCACTGCAAAAACTTATATTGGAAGTCGATCTGAATCTGCTCGAAGATGGCCTCATCTTAGCCTTCAGGACCACCGCCATGTTGCCCAGCCTGTTTATTTCCCACGGCTCTCCAATGCTGGCCTTGCAACCTGGGGCCAGCGGGCCGGCCCTGGCCAGGCTGGCCCGCGAGCTGCCTCGACCTAAAGCCATCGTACTGGTCTCGGCCCATTGGGAGAGCCGCGAGCTGCTGGTCATGAGCAACCCGCAGCCAGCGACCTGGCACGACTTCGGTGGCTTCCCGCCAGCGCTGTATGCCGTTGAATACCCGGCACCGGGTGCGCCCGAGCTGGCCAGTCAGATCAGCCAGCAACTGAGCGCTGCCGGCCTGCCAGCGCGGCTTGATGACCAGCGTCCGTTCGACCATGGCGCCTGGGTACCGCTGTCGCTGATGTACCGCGAGGCCGATATTCCCGTAGTACAGGTGTCGCTGCCCAGCCACGCCGGGCCGGAGCTGCAACAGCGCGTCGGTCAGGCACTGGCCGCGTTGCGCGCAGACGGCATCCTGCTGATCGGCTCAGGCAGCATCACCCATAACCTCGGCGAGCTGGACTGGCACGCTGGGCCAGATGCTGTAGAGCCCTGGGCGCTGGCGTTTCGCGACTGGATCGTGGCCAGGCTGGAGGCGGATGACCGCCCTGCCCTGCTTGACTACCGGCGCCAGGCGCCGCACGCGGTACGCAACCACCCGAGCGATGAGCACCTCCTGCCGTTGTTTTTCGCGATGGGTGCAGGGGCGCGCCTTGGCGTGGTCCATCAAGGCTTCACCCACGGCGCGCTGGGCATGGACATCTATCGCTTCGATTGAGCCTGGGCGTTTGTCAGGCAAAAAAAATCCCCGAATCAATCGGGGATTTTTTTTAGTGCGCCAGGATCAATCCTCGCGATAGCGGCGCAGCTTGAGCTGCTTACCGGCTACGCGGGTGTCCTTGAGCTTGGTCAGCAGACGCTCCAGACCATCTTCCGGCAGCTCGACCAGGCTGAAGCTGTCGCGTACCTGGATACGGCCGATAGCATCGCGGGCCAGGCCGCCTTCGTTGAGGATCGCCCCGAGCAGGTTCTTGGCGGCGATGCCGTCACGAGCACCCAGAGCGGTACGGCAACGCACACGGCCTTCGGCCAGTGGCATTGGCGCACGGCGCTCACGGTCGCCACGGTCGCTGCTGCTGCGCTCGCCACGATCAGGGCGGTCGCTACGCTCGGTACGCTCGCCACGCGGGGCACCGGTTGGTACCAGCGGCTGCTCGCGCTCAACCGAAGCCAGGTCCAGCGGCTGACCGTTGGTGGCTTTGCTCAGCAGGGCCGAAGCCAGGGCACGCGGGGTACATTCCAGCGAAGCGGTCAGGCGGTCGAACAGGTCGCCGTGGGTGGTTTCTGCTTCGGCTACCAGTGGCGCCAGGCTTGCGGTCAGCTTCTTGATGCGCGCATCGAGCACAGCTTGTGGGCCAGGCAGACGGGCTTCAGCAACTTTCTGACCGGTCACACGCTCGATAACCTGCAGCATGCGGCGCTCACGTGGAGTCACCAGCAGCAGTGCACGGCCTTCGCGACCGGCACGGCCAGTACGGCCGATACGGTGCACGTAGGACTCTGGGTCGTACGGCATGTCCACGTTGAATACGTGGGTGATGCGCGGTACGTCCAGACCACGGGCAGCGACGTCGGTAGCGACAACGATGTCCAGACGGCCATCCTTGAGCGACTCGATCACGCGCTCACGCTGGTTCTGGGCGATGTCGCCGTTCAGCGCAGCAGCCTTGTAGCCTTTGGCTTCAAGGGCAGCGGCCAGATCCAGAGTGGCTTGCTTGGTGCGCACGAAGGCGATCAGGGCATCGAACTCTTCGACTTCCAGCAGACGCAGGACAGCAGCGATCTTCTGGTCAGCGTGAACCATCAGGTGAGCCTGATCGATCGCGGTTACAGTCTGGGTCTTGCTCTGGATCTTGACGTGTTTCGGCTCGCGCAGATGACGCTCGGCAATGCTGCGGATCGACGACGGCAGGGTCGCAGAGAACAGCACGGTCTGGCGAGTCGGCGGCAGGGCCTCGAAGATGACTTCGAGGTCGTCCATGAAGCCCAGCTTGAGCATCTCGTCGGCTTCGTCCAGCACCAGGTGCTGAACAGTCGACAGGACTTTCTCGTCGCGACGCAGGTGGTCGCACAGACGGCCTGGGGTCGCTACGACGATCTGAGCACCATTGCGAATGGCACGCAGCTGAGGGCCCATCGGGGCGCCACCGTACACAGCCACTACATTGATACCCGGCGTTTGCTTGGCGTAGGTTTCGAATGCGGTAGCAACTTGCAGCGCCAACTCACGGGTTGGCGCCAGGATCAGGGCTTGCGGTTCGCGCTTGCTCACATCGATGCGATTCAGGATCGGCAGAGCGAAGGCAGCGGTTTTACCGGTGCCGGTCTGCGCCTGGCCGATCATGTCATGACCGTCGAGGATGATCGGGATCGACTGATGCTGAATGGCGGACGGCTCTTCGTAGCCGGTGGCCATTACAGCAGCAACAATGTTCGGGTTAAGTCCGAGAGCGGCGAATCCGCCGGTTTCCTGGGTCATGGGTCTGCCTCTATGTGCATCCGCAAAGACCCATGCTCCAAAACTGCACATGCCTTGAAAGACCCAAAGGTCACCCAGGCAGTTTTGGCGGCGGGGATTTGCGAAAACGATTGAAAAAGAAATACTTGAGAAGGTCCGACTAGCGGACGTGCAGCCGAAGCTGGACTCGGAGGATTTGCACCACCTGATTTTGCGGCCCGCTAAAAGACCGGCGCGTACTATACCCGAAATCCTTGATTACGGTGAAATTTTTTTCTCGACCGTGGTGGGGTGGGTAGCTGGCCAGGGATTATGGCTGAATCGGTTCGGCTTTTGCGGGTGGCAGGATGAAGAATTGTAGTGTGCAGGCAATTCGGGGGGGGCCCCGAAGGCCTCAGGTCGCCGGGCGAATCGCCTTGATCAGGTACTCAAGGCTATACCCCAACTGCGGCGCCAGCGCCTCGGCCCGCGCGCGCAACTCGTCGATCTGCAATTCCTGATCGAATTCGGCTGGCACCAGCACCACGACATTGCCCTCCTTCACCGGCAACTCCCAATAATGCCGGTGGTAGAGCCCACGCAGCAGCGCCGCACCCAGCGGCTTGCCGTCATCGCCGGCCCACTGGTTGATCACCAGCCAACCGCCTGGGTTTAGCTGCTGCTGACACTGCTCGAGGAAATTCCAGGCCAGATGCGCCACTCCCGGCCCATGGTCGGTATACAGGTCGACAAAGATCAGGTCAGCCTTCTCGGCCGTCGGCAGCAACTCGACCGCATCACCAATGCGCACATACAGCCGCGGGTCATCGTCCAGACCGAGGTATTCCATGGCCAGCCGCGGTACATCCGGGCGTAGCTCAATGGCTTCGACGTCATCCAACGGCAGGAACTTCAGGCACGCCTGGGTCAGCGTACCGGCCCCCAGGCCGAGAAACAGCGCGCTCTCGGGCAGCTCATGGCACAGCGCGCCGATCAGCATCGCCCGGGTGTAGTCGTATTCAAGCCAGCTAGGGTCAGCGGTAAACACGCAGCTTTGCTCGATGGCCTCACCGAATTCGAGAAAACGATAATCCTCGACCTCGTAAACGCTGACGATGCCATAGGCATCCTCGACCCGAGCCAGCAGCCGCTCTTCCCGCTCGTTAGTCATTACCACTCCCGCTGCACCGCGCACAAAAGCGCCATTGTCCGTCAATGCCTGCGGTGCAACAAGCACGCCGCCACCTGATACCATGAGCCATTGCCCCTAACAGCCAATAACGAGCCCGTGATGAACCAACCCTGGAGCCCCGAAAGCTGGCGTGCCCTGCCCATCCAGCAGCAGCCGAGCTACCCCGATGCCGCGCACCTGGCCAAGGTCGAGCAGACCCTCGCCAGCTATCCGCCGCTGGTGTTTGCCGGTGAAGCGCGCGAGCTGCGCCGGCAATTCGCCGAGGTCACCCAGGGCCGGGCATTTCTGCTGCAGGGCGGCGATTGCGCCGAGAGCTTTGCCGAGTTTTCCGCCGCGAAGATCCGCGACACCTTCAAGGTGCTGCTGCAGATGGCCATTGTCATGACTTTTGCGGCCGGTTGCCCGGTGGTCAAGGTCGGGCGCATGGCCGGGCAGTTCGCCAAGCCGCGTTCGGCCGGTGACGAGACCATTGGCCAGGTGACCTTGCCAGCGTACCGCGGCGACATCGTCAACGGCATTGGCTTCGACGCACCCAGCCGCATCCCCGACCCCGAGCGCCTGCTGCAGGCGTACCACCAGTCCACCGCCAGCCTCAACCTGCTGCGCGCGTTTGCCCAGGGCGGTTTTGCCGACCTGCATCAGGTGCACAAGTGGAACCTCGACTTCATCGCCAACTCAGCCCTGTCCGACAAGTACCACCAGCTCGCCGACCGCATCGACGAGACCCTGGCGTTCATGCGCGCCTGTGGCCTGGACAGCGCGCCGCAGCTGCGCGAAACCAGCTTCTTTACCGCCCACGAAGCGCTGCTGCTGAACTACGAACAAGCGTTTGTGCGCAGCGACAGCCTGACCGGCGATTTCTATGACTGCTCGGCGCACATGTTGTGGATCGGCGACCGCACCCGCCAGCTCGATGGCGCGCATGTCGAATTCCTGCGCGGTGTGCACAACCCGATCGGGGTTAAGGTCGGCCCAAGCATGGACCCTGAGGAGTTGATTCGGCTGATCGATGTGCTCAACCCGAGCAACGATCCAGGCCGCCTGAACCTGATCGTGCGCATGGGCGCAGGCAAGGTCGGCACACACCTGCCGGGGCTGATCCGTACGGTAGAGCGCGAAGGCCGCCAGGTGCTGTGGAGCTGCGACCCGATGCACGCCAACACGATCAAGGCCAGCAGCGGCTACAAGACCCGCGACTTTGCGCAAATCCTCGATGAGGTGAAGCACTTCTTCCAGGTTCATCAGGCCGAAGGCTCGTACGCTGGCGGCATTCACATCGAGATGACCGGGCAGAACGTCACCGAGTGCATTGGCGGTGCGCGACCGATCACCGAAGACGGCTTGTCCGATCGCTACCACACCCACTGTGACCCGCGGCTGAATGCCGACCAGTCACTGGAGCTGGCATTCCTCATCGCCGAAACCCTCAAGCAGGTCCGTCGCTGACCTGCTCGCGCGCAGTCACTGCCAGCCGGTGACTGCGCGACCGGCTTACAACTCGTAAGCCAGCAGCACGGCGCACACCACCAAAAAGCCACAGAACATCATGCGCAGCACGCGCTCGGGCAAGGCGTGCGCGAGCTTCACGCCCCAACTGATGCTGAGCAGCCCGCCCACGGCCAGGGCAGCGCCCATCTGCCAGTCAACACTGTGGTGCAGGCCGTAGGTGAGCAAAGTCACCGAGGTGCTCGGTGCCGCCAATGCCAGCGACAGACCCTGGGCGACCACCTGAGTGGTGCCGAACACACTGGTCAGTACCGGTGTGGCAACCACCGCGCCGCCAACCCCGAACAGCCCGCCCATGGTCCCGGCAAAACAGCCGAGCACACCCAGCCACGGCCACGGGTAACGCAACTGGCTGCTGGCCGGTGCGGTGCGCATGAACATCCGCGCCAGGTTCCACACCACCAACGCCAGCAAAAAGCCGACAAAGCCCAGGCGCATCGAATGGGCATCGATGCCGACCGCCCAGATCGAGCCCAGCCAGGCGAACAGCAGACTGAAAAGCGACAACGGCAAGGCGTAGCGCAGTTCGATGCGATTGCGCTGGTTGTAACGCCACAGCGCCAGCAGCACATTCGGCACCACCATCACCAGCGCGGTGCCTTGCGCGAGTTGTTGGTCCAGACCAAACAGCACGCCCAGCGCCGGGATCGCGATCAAGCCGCCACCGATGCCGAACAATCCGCCCACCGTGCCCAATGCAGCGCCCAGTACGATATACAGCAACCACTCGATCATCAGGGCCTCATCTGCCTGTTACACAATGTGTACATGCTAACCACTGCGGGCTGGTAGGGAAACGCACAGCAGCGCACAATGGCTTTGCGCATCTCGCACAAGCAGAGCCTGAATGAACCCCGATGCCCTTACCGAACAGCTGAGCCTGTTCCTCGACGTGCTCGACACCGGCAGTTTTTCCGCCGCGTCCAGGCGCCATCCCCTGACCCCATCAGCCGTGGCTCGGCGCATCGACAGTCTCGAGGCAGCAGTGGGCAGCCGGCTGTTCGTGCGCAGCACCCATGCCGTACGCGTAACGCCCGCCGGCAAGGCCTTTGCCGAACGCGCCCGGCGCATCATCGAAGAGCTGCGCCTGGCCCGCGCCGAAGCGGTCTCGCTGAGCAACGCCCCTGAGGGGCTGATCCGCATTGACGCCCCGGCCGCCTTCGGCCGCCTGCACCTGGCCCCGGCGATTGCCGACTTTCTCGCGGCGTATCCCGGGCTGGACGTGCGCCTGCGCCTGATCGACAGCTTCGTCGACCTGCACGGCAGCCACCTGGGCGAGGTCGATCTGGTGTTGCGCGCCGGCCCCTTGGCCGACACCCGGCTGGTTGCTACACCACTGGCCTATATGGTCCGCGTGGCCTGCGCCAGCCCGGCGTATCTGACCAACCGTGGCCTGCCCAACTACCCCAGCGAACTACCAGAGCACGACGGCCTCGACTGGGACGGCCTGGCGCCACCGTTTGCCTGGCGCTTCAACGTCGACGGCCAACAGCGCCAGTATCGGCCCAGCCGCATGCGCATGTCGGCCAACAACGCTGAGACCCTGCTGTGCGGCGCCCTGGCCGGTTTGGGCGTGGCGCACCTGCCGACCTGGCTGATCAGCGAGCACCTGCTGCGCGGCGACCTGGTGCCGTTATTCTGTCAAAACGGCCTGCCTGCAGCCGAGACCAGCGGTATCTACGCATTACGCCTGGAACATGAAACGAACTCTCGCAGCCGCTTGCTGCTCGAATTCCTCAAGAGCCGGTTCAGTCCGTTGCCGCCGTGGGATCTTGCCCTGCGCAGCGAATTACGCTGGTAGTGAGCGCGCCAGCTATCAGCGTGCTAGATTTTAAATCTGAAGAATTCAAGGACCTGCATGAACGCCGACACTAAAGCCCCCTGCGACGAGCTGCTGCTGAACAACCAGGTCTGTTTTGCCCTGCACTCGACCTCGTTGCTGATGACCAAGGTTTACAAGCCCTTGCTGCAGGCGCTGGGCCTGACCTATCCGCAATACCTGGCGATGCTGGTGTTGTGGGAGCAGGACGGCCTGACCGTAGGTGAAATCAGCAATCGCCTGCTGACCGACCCTGGCTCGCTGACCCCGCTGCTCAAACGCCTGGAAAGCGAGGGCCTGCTCAAGCGCACCCGCAGCCGCGAGGATGAGCGGGTGGTGCTGGTGCAACTGACCGACAAGGGCCATGCCCTGCATGAGGATGCCAAGCGCGTGCCGCAGTGCATTCTGCAGGCCAGCGGGCGCAGCCTGGAGCGGCTCCAGCAGTTGCAGTCCGAGCTGTTGGACCTGCGCGCCAGCCTGCAAAAAGCCGTATAGCGAATACGCTGGGACAGCCGTCCCGACAAACGGCTAGTGATTTATCTTGCGCGCAAACTAATTGCGCGCTATTTTAATTCCCACACCAACCAGCGCTACGGCGCGCAGCACATTACGCGAGGCTAGTCATGCAAAAGGTCACTCCGCTGTACATTGCCCAAGCCACTTCCACCGGTGGTCGTGATGGCAAATCCCGCTCGAACGACGGCAAGCTCGAAGTCAAACTGAGCACGCCGAAAGAGCTCGGCGGCGCCGGCGGCGAAGGCAGCAATCCCGAGCAGCTGTTCGCTGCCGGCTACTCGGCCTGCTTCATCGGTGCCCTGAAGTTCGTCGCGGGCCAGGCCAAGCAGCCGTTGCCAGCAGACACCTCGATCACCGCCAAGGTCGGCATCGGCCAGATTCCCGGCGGCTTTGGCCTGGACATCGACCTGGAGATCAACCTGCCCGGCCTGGAACAAGCCGCAGCGCAGGAACTGGTCGACAAGGCACACCAGGTCTGCCCGTACTCCAATGCCACCCGCGGCAACGTCGATGTACGCTTGCATGTGAACGTCTGAGTAATTTTCAGGCATAAAAAAACCCGGCCAACGCCGGGTTTTTTTTGCGTTCGGCAGAAGTGATTACTTCTTCGAACGGCCTTTGAAGCTACCGTCACGGGTGTCGATATCGATCATTTCGTCGATTTCGATGAAGTCAGCAACCTGAACTTCAGTACCGTTGGACAGTTTGGCAGGCTTCATGACCTTGCCCGAAGTGTCGCCACGCGCCGAGTTCTCGGTGTAGACAACTTTACGGCTGATGGTGGTCGGCAGTTCAACCGATACCAGACGCTCTTCGAAGAACACAGCTTCGCAGATGTCAGTCATGCCTTCTTCGATGTACGGCAGAACGGCCTCGATATCTTCGGCGTTCAGCTCGTACATGGTGTAGTCGGTGGTGTCCATGAAGGTGTAAGTATCACCATTGATGAACGACAGGGTTGCTTCTTTGCGATCAAGGATCACGTCGTCCAGCTTGTCGTCTGCACCGTATACGGTTTCAGTCTTGTAGCCGGTCAGCAGGTTTTTCAGCTTGGTCTTCATGATCGCGCTGTTACGGCCCGACTTGGTGAACTCAGCTTTCTGAACCAGCCACGGATCGTTATCGATGCGCAGAACGGTACCGGGTTTGATTTCTTTACCAGTTTTCATTGCGAAATATCCGAATCTGGATGGATTTATAAAAATCGAGGCCGCGTATCATAGCGAATTTCGGCAAAAGTGTACTAGCGCTGTGGCGAGGTCCGGCTGAGCGGCTTGCGCGACAGCCCATTCGCGGGCATGGGTTTGCAGTTCGTCCCAGTATGGCTGCAGCGCTTGCCAGGCCTGGCCCATGTCGCCGTCGATGTTCCATGCCCGCCACAATGCGGTCAGCGCCACGCTGGCCGGGTCTGACAGACCCTGGCGATAGAGCGCCAGGAACGCTTCGAGTTTTTCCCAGTGGGCATTCTCGTCCTGGACGTAGATATGCCACAGCATCGGCACACCGGCCCACTGCGCACGCACGAACGAATCTTCACCGCGCACGACATTGAAGTCGCAGGCCCACAGCAGCTTGTCGTAATCACCCTGACTGACGAATGGCACCACCTGCACAGTCAGCGCGCCGCGTTGATGCAGCGCACCCGGCGCCAGCGTGGCAACCTCGAGCCAGGCCGCCAGGTCCGCCAGAATTCGCCCCTGTGGCACCAGCAGGTGAGTCGCTTGCGCCCCTGCCGCCAGCGCCTGCAGCCAACTGCCCAACTGGCGGTTCTCATAAGCGAACAGCGACAGCAGCCGGCTGCCGGATGCGACCTGCACGCCCAGCCCTGCCAAAAACTCTGCCCGTTGCTTTGGCGCTGACTGCAGGCTGTCGCGGCTCGCCAGCAAACCGGCCTCGCGCAGCAGGCCGCCGGTCCTGGCGGTGAAACCCGGGAAGAAAAACACCTTGCGCAGGCCGTTGGGCTGGGGCGACGGCAAACCGTGGCAACCCTCGACCCAGTCTTCGGCGCTCAGGTACTCGAGGTTCAGCCACAACGGCGGCGTCACTTGCGCGCTCATCGCTTCGATGTAGGCCGGGGGCAGTTGGCAGGCAAAAGCACCGATCACCACCTCGGCTGGTGTAGTGGCCGGCCATGCCGCCGGCCAATGGCGCACGTCGACCCCCTCGTGCCACTGCTGCTCGGCGTTGGCGTCAGCGGCTGGGCACAGTGGCACGAAGGCGTTCAGGTCGTCGACCCACAAGCGAACAGCCAGGCCGTGTTCGGCCACCAACTGCCGGGCCAGGCGCCAGGTCACGCCGATATCACCGTAGTTATCCACAACGGTGCAAAAGATATCCCAGCTGGCTTTCATCGCCGCTCCCATGCTGCGCGGTAAAACCCGCGATTTTGCGGATAAACGCCTGCCGACAAAAGCACCGCGCTGAATATTTGTCGGCGGCCATGCGACAATGCTCGCCAACCCGCCCTGCCAGGAGGCCGCCATGTACCGCCGCCGTGAACTGAAGATTACCCTCAAGCCCGTGCAACTGGTGCTGTGTATTGCCTTCGGCCTGTGGCTTGGCGCCGTCGCGATTGCCGTGAGCCTGTGGCTGGCGGCGCGGTTGTGGCCCGAACAGGTGCAGCCGGTCGCTCAGGTGCTGGCACCGGCAATCGTAGCGCCAGCACCGGCCGCAGCCGGGGATGCCCAGGCGCAGATGTTCGAGCGCTACAAGGACATTCTGCACAACCAGGAAGCCGAGCAGGCCGCCGCAGCCGCGCAGGGCAACCCGCGTAACCTGAACAAGCCCAAGTGCCAGTTCTGGCTGCAGCAGAATCGCACCGCGCCGACCGACAAGAGCCAGGCCAACGTACTCGAGTTCTGTTACTGATGCTGAACAAGAATGAAGTCCTCAGCGCCATCGTCACTGCCCTCGAAGCCGACGTCGAGGCACTGCGACGGGCCGCGCAGATCGCCTATGAAGCCGCCACCGCCGAAGAGAACAAGGCCGAGAACAAGTACGACACCCTCGGCCTCGAGGCTTCTTACCTGGCAACCGGCCAGGCCCGTCGCGCTGCCGAGATCCGCCAGGCGCTGCTGACCTATCAACAGTTGGTGCTGCGTGACTATGACCCCGCACGCGGCATTCAGATCAGCAGCCTGGTCACCCTCGAAGACGAACAAGGCGATCAGCGTCGGGTGTTCATTGGCCCGGAGGGCGCCGGCCTGAAGATTGGCCACGGGCCGCAGCAGGTGACCGTGATCACCCCGCGCTCACCACTGGGGCAAGTGTTGATCGGCAAGCGGCTGGACGATGAAGTGAGCCTGGTGGTGGCAGGCGTGGCCCAGGTGTCCGCCGTGGTTGCTGTCGTCTAAAGCAGCTCCAGCGCATCAAAGGCGCTGGCCAGGCCCTGCTCGGCAAACTGCTCGACGACAAAGTCGATGAACGCGCGGGTCTTGCCCGGCAGCAGCTTGTGCCCAGCGTAGTAAACGCTGATGTTGCCATCGTCCACGTACCAGTCCGGTAGCACCCGTTGCAGCAGGCCAGCGCGCAGGTACGGCACAGCAAACGGCAGGCTGACCAAGGCAATCCCCAGGCCTTGCTGGGCCACCGCGCAGGCAGCATCGGAGTCGCTCATGGTCATGGCCTGACGCAACTGCAGCGGTCGTTGCTCACGCCCGCGACTGGTCAATGGCCAGGCCCGCACGCGGCCGGTCTGCGGCGAGCGGATAAGAATGCCGGGCAACTCGATCAGATCTTCCGGCTGATTGATCGCGGCGCGCCCTTGAATAAACCCAGGCGCCGCGACCAGCACTCGATGCGCTGGAGTCAACCGCCGCGCCACCACTCCCGGCGGCAGCTCGAAGCCGCCGCCGATGGCCGCATCGAAACCCTGGCCGATCAGGTCGACCTGGCGGTTGTCGAAGTGCCAATCCGGCGTGATCGCCGGGAAGCGCTGCAAAAACTCACCCAGCAGCGGCAGCACGTACAGGCGGCCGAACACCGTGCCCATGCTCACCCGCAACAGCCCCGCCGGCTGCCCCTGCGCGCTGGCCAGGTTGGCCATGGCCGACTGGATAGTGCCGAAGCTGTCCTTGACCTCGCTTAGAAAGCGCTGGCCGGCTTCGGTCAGGGTCAGCTTGCGGGTGCTGCGCTGAAACAGCCGCACACCCAGGCGCGACTCCAGCTGGGCAACGTTCTTGCCCACTGCGGCCGGAGTCAGGCGCAGCCGCCGAGCCGCTTCGGCGAAGCTGCCAACCTCGGCGCTGCGGATAAAGCATTCCAGCGTACTGAATGACTCGATGGCCATGATTAGCAACCCAGGGTTTACTCTGCTGATCGTGATTAGCATCTTATCAGTAGCTAATCGGCAGCGGATACTGCGCCCATCCCAAGGCCTTTCGCCTTGCCCACTAGCAGGAGTTCGCCCATGTCCAGTTCCCTCACCTTCACCGGCAAAGTCGCTTTGGTCCAAGGCGGTTCGCGTGGCATCGGTGCAGCCATCGTGCGCCGCCTGGCGCTGCAAGGCGCACACGTCGCGTTCACCTACGTCAGCTCCGCCGGGCCTGCCCAGGCCTTGGCCGAAGAGATAAATAGCGCCGGCGGCAAGGCCTTGGCGCTGCGCGCAGACAGCGCCGATGCCAGCGCCGTCCAGCAAGCGGTACAGAACACCGTCGACGCCTTCGGCAGGCTGGATATCCTGGTCAACAACGCCGGCGTGCTCGCCGTTGCACCCGTCGCCGAGTTCGATCTGGCCGAGTTCGACCGCATGCTCGCGGTTAACGTGCGCAGCGTGTTCGTCGCCAGTCAGGCTGCAGCGTCGCACCTGGGCCAGGGCGGGAGGATCATCAATATCGGCAGCACCAATGCCGAGCGCATGCCGTTTGCCGGCGGCGCCCCGTATGCCATGAGCAAGTCAACGCTGGTTGGCCTGACCAAAGGCCTGGCACGCGACCTCGGCCCGCAGGGCGTGACCGTCAACAACGTGCAGCCAGGGCCAGTGGATACCGACATGAACCCGGCCGATGGCGACTTTGCCAACAGCCTGATCCCGTTGATGGCCGTCGGCCGTTATGGCCATGCCGAGGAAATCGCCAGCTTTGTCGCCTACCTCGCCGGCCCCGAAGCGGGCTACATCACCGGTGCCAGCCTGACCGTGGATGGCGGCTTTTCGGCCTGAGTACCTGCCCCGTTGCGCCAGACAGCGCGACGGGGTCGCCTGGTAATCGCTACCATGCAGCAATTGAATTGGGATGGGGCCAACGCAGCCCCAATACTCGATGTACTTTTTACTGCCAGCAAAGGACCTGCCATGCCCTCCCCGACCTTGAGTCGCGCCCTCATCCTGCTGATGGCGACCGCCACCGGCCTGGCCGTTGCCAGCAACTATTACGCGCAACCTTTGCTGCACAGCATCGCCGAACAGTTTGGCCTGAGTACGGCCAGCGCCGGCACCATCGTCATCGCTGCGCAGCTCAGTTACGGCGCCGGCCTGCTGCTGCTAGCGCCGCTGGGCGACATGTTCGAGCAACGGCGGCTGATCGTGTGCATGATTGCCATCGCCACGGTCGGCCTGGTCATCAGTGCCTGCGCTCCGAACCTGGCCTGGTTGCTGGTCGGCACCACGCTGACCGGATTGTTTTCGGTGGTGGCGCAGATTCTGGTGCCGATGGCCGCCAGCCTGGCCGCCCCCGAACAACGCGGCCGCGCGGTCGGCACCTTGATGAGCGGGCTGCTGCTGGGGATCCTGCTGGCGCGCACCGCTGCGGGCTTCATGGCCGAGCTGGGCGGCTGGCGCAGCATCTATGTGCTGGCGGCAGTGTTGATGGCGATCAGCGCCATCGCGCTATACCGCAGCCTGCCGCAGCACAAGAGCCACGCTGGGCTGAAATACCCGGCACTGATTGGCTCGGTGTTTCGCCTGTTCGCCGAAGAGCCGGTGCTGCGCCTGCGCTCGTTGCTGGGGCTGTTGGCGTTCAGCCTGTTTGCGTTGTTCTGGACCCCACTGGCGTTTTTGCTGGTGCGCGAGCCCTACCACTATGGCGAGGCGGCCATCGGCCTGTTTGGCCTGGCCGGGGCTGCCGGTGCCCTGGCAGCGAACTGGGCCGGGCGCCTGGCCGACCGCGGCAAGGGTGCCCTCGGCACTACCGTGGGCCTGAGTGCGCTGGTGCTGTCGTGGCTGCCACTGGGTTTTGCCGAACAGTCGCTGGTGGCCCTGCTGATCGGTGTGTTGCTGCTTGATCTGGCGGTACAACTGGTACATGTCAGCAACCAGAACGCCGTGATCAGCCTGCGTCCCGAGGCCCGCACCCGGCTCAATGCCGGCTACATCACCTGCTACTTCATCGGCGGCGCGCTGGGCTCACTGCTGGGGACGCAGTTGTTCGAGTACAGCGGCTGGAAAGCCATCGTCGTCGCCGGGATCCTGATCGGCACGCTGGCCTTGCTGGTGTGGGTTCTGGCCGAGCGCAGGCGCAAGCTGCAGCCGCCACGCCCGTCGGCTGCCGCGAGCTGAATTATCTGCCAGCTCAATCGTTTCTCTGAACGGGCGCCTCTGAAATAGGGGCGCCCGGCGCTGCTGCGCCTGCTACCATGGCGCCCCTTTTTCGCCTGCCTGGCGCAACACCAGCAGGCTGCCCGCTGCCGCTGCCACGCCCCGCCTGCCCTCGGCGCAGCGGTGCCGCGCGCGCGTTTTTCCAGGAGCCCTGCATGACCTCGCTTCGCCCTCGCCTGCCCCTGAGCCTGCTCAGCCTTGGCCTTGCTCTGCACAGCGGGCAGGCCCTCGCTGACGGCGTGACCCTGGCGCCGTTGCAGGTGACCGATGTTTCCGCCAGCGACGGTTATCAGGTGCGCCAGGCGCAGGTCGGCGGCTGGCAGCCAGCGGCGCTGCTCGACACCCCGGCCTCGATCAGCGTATTCAGCCAGCAACTGCTGGAAGACCGCCAGGTGCGCAAGCTCAGCGAAGTGCTGCAAAGCGATGCCTCGGTGGGCGAAAGCTATGCGCCGATTGGCTACTACGAAAACTTCAACGTGCGCGGCTTCGAGCTCAATGCTGCCAGCAGCTACAAGATCAATGGCCAGACCATCGCCGGCGAGCAGAACGTCGCGCTGGAGAACAAGCAGCAGGTGGAACTGCTCAAGGGCTTGTCGGGTTTGCAGAGTGGCGTCTCCGAGCCGGGCGGCCTGATCAATTACGTGAGCAAACGCGCCGCCGATGTGCGTAGCGTCAGCGTCTCGACCAACGAACACGGCGAGCGCTATCTGGCCACTGACGTTGGCGGCTGGTTCGGCAGCGAGCGCCAGTTCGGCCTGCGCGCCAACCTCGCCCATGAGGACATTCGCTCGTATGTCGACCACGCCGACGGCAAGCGTGACTTTGCCTCGTTGGCGTTTGATTGGCAGATCAGCAGCAACGCCACCTTGCAGCTGGACGCCGAGTATCAGCACCGCGAGCAGCGCTCAGTGCCGGGTTATCAACTGCTTGGTGGCAGCGCAGTGCCGCATGGGGTCGATCCGAGTGATCGGCTTGCTTATCAGCAATGGGCCAAGCCCGTGCAGAACGATTCGCTGAACCTTGGCGGGCGCTTCGAGTACCGCTTCAATGACGACTGGAGCGGCACGCTGAGTGCTTCGCGCAGCAAGGTGGTAATCGACGATTACAGTGCGTTTGCCTGGGGTTCGAGCGAAGGCGCGTTCTTTGCCGGCAATGGCGATTACGACATCTATGACTACCGCAGCCCGGACGACACCCGTCGTACCGATGAGGCGCAGGCAATGCTCAATGGTCGCTTCGATGCCCTGGGCCTCGGCCACGAATTGATCGTAGGTGCCAGTGCGCAACGCCGTACCCTCGACCAACGCCAGTACTACAACGAATGGCTCGGCAGCGGCAATATCGATACCGGCGCGCCGCCACTGGAACCGTCGAGCAAGACCGTTGGCGCCAGCGAGCGCCGCCTCGACAGTCGCCCATACGGTGTGTTCTTCAGCGACCGCATCACCTTCAACGAGCAGTGGCAAACCGTGCTAGGAGCCCGCGAAGTGCGCCTGGATGAGAAGACTTGGGACGAGACTGGCATTGCGGGCCGCCACACGCAGCAGTATCAACTGCTGCCAAATGCTGCGCTGATCTACAAGCCGCAGCCTGACACCACCGTCTACGCCAGCTACTCCAAAGGCCTGTCGGCCGGGGGCACGGCACCGTGGTTCACCAGCAACCTCGGCGAAATCCTCGCCCCAACGCTCTCAAGGCAACTGGAACTGGGCATCAAGCATGACTGGCAAGGCATGAGCTTCAGCGCTGCGCTGTTCCAGATCCGCCAGGCGTATCAGTACGCTCGCCCCGAGGACGGTGGTTTTACCTACGTCCAGCAAGGCCAGCAAAAAAATACCGGCCTGGAGCTCGGCGCCAGCGGTTGGGCCACCTCGAAGTTGCAGCTTCAGGCCAGCGTCGCCGCGATTCGCGCGCGAGTCGAAGACAGCGGCACCGACGCTTACGAAGGCCACCAGGCGATCAACGTGCCGAAGTTGCGCGCCGCGCTGCACGCCGAATACACCCTACCGGTGCCCGGCCTGGCCCTGCTCGGCGGCGCCCGTTACAGCGCCAGCAAGTACGCCAGCCAGGCCGGTAACGTCGAAGTCGGCGGCTACACCGTGTTCGATCTCGGCAGCCGCTACCGCATAGCCATCGGCGGCTATGACACGGTACTGCGCCTGACCGTCGACAACCTGTTCGACAAGCGCTACTGGCGCGACACTGGCGATTATCTGGGCGACAACTACCTGTTCCAGGGCGCCCCGCGTACGGCTCGGTTGTCGGCTTCGGTAAGTTTTTAACCCAGCGTCGACCTGCATGCGGTCATCAACCGCATGCAGGTGAAGTACAGCCCGCCAAACCGAGCCCAAAACAAAAAGCCCCCGAACTTTTCAGTTCGAGGGCTTCTCGTAGAATGTGGCGGTGAAGAAGGGATTTGAACCCTTGATACGATTTCTCGTATACACACTTTCCAGGCGTGCTCCTTCGACCACTCGGACACTTCACCGTTTCTCTTCAAGCTATTCAGCCTGTCGAGGCGCGCTAATTTAGTCGAAGAGTCGGGTATTGGCAAGCGCTTTTTTCAGAATTTTCATGCGCTTAAGCAAACCCGAGGATCGCTGCAGGGGCCGATGGCAAAGCTGCCATTGTACCCGGCGCTTTTCCCGCGCAACGGCGGCCACGGCCGCAACCCGTGGCCGCGATGGCCGCAGCTGACTGGCCGGTCAGCCTTGCCGCTTTACCTGCGCAGCTGCGCTGGGTAACGTCATCGCCACGCCACTTAAAGGACTCTGCCATGAACGAGCTGATCGCTTACCACGCCGAAGACGGCATCGCCACCTTGACCCTGAACAACGGCAAGGTCAACGCCATCTCGCCAGACCTGATCACCGAATTCAACGCCGCCCTTGATCGTGCGGTAGTGGAGCGCGCTGTGGTGATCATTACCGGTCAGCCCGGCATTCTCTCCGGCGGCTACGACCTCAAGGTAATGACCTCGGGCCCACAGCAGGCGGTCTCGCTGGTTACCGCAGGCTCGACCCTGGCCCGCCGCCTGCTCGCGCACCCATTCCCGGTGATCGTCGCCTGCCCCGGCCATGCAGTGGCCAAGGGGGCGTTCCTGCTGTTGTCGGCCGACTACCGCATCGGCGTCGAAGGGCCGTACAAGATCGGCCTCAACGAAGTCGCCATCGGCATGACCATGCACCACGCCGGCATCGAACTGGCCCGCGACCGCCTGCGCCGCTCGGCCTTCCATCGCTCGGTGATCAACGCCGAGATGTTCGACCCGCAGGCGGCCTGCGAAGCTGGCTTCCTCGATGCGGTGGTACCCGCCGAGCAACTGCTTGAAGCCGCCACCAGCGCAGCCCATACGCTGAAAAAACTGAACATGAATGCGCACAAGAAAACCAAGCTGAAAGTGCGCAAGAACCTGCTCGACGCGCTCGACGAAGCGATCATCCTCGACCAGGACTTTGCCCTCTGAGCCCGCGCCGAGGTTGCCTGCGCGGCGCAGACCGACCAAGCTGTCCGACATAGTCAACCGAACAAGCGGACAGCCATGGGTCGAGTCGTCGCAGCGGCGGTGTACAGCGCCGGTAGAAAGGTCACCAACATCAGCATCGACGAGGGCAGTGAGTGGGCGAAAAAGCCCGGCCACTTCGTCTGGATCGGCCTGGAAGCGCCCAGCGCCGAAGAGCTGGCCAGCCTGCAGTGCCAGTTCAACCTGCATGAGCTGGCCATTGAGGACGCGCTGGAGAAACACAGCCGGCCCAAGCTGGAAACCTTCGGCGATGCGCTGTTCATCGTCACCTATTCGCCGGTGCGGCAGAACGGCAAGCTGGAGTTCATCGAAACGCACATCTTTGCCGGTAATGGCTACATCATCACCTGCCGTAACGGCCACTCCAAATCCTACGCACTGGTGCGCCAGCGCTGCGAAGCCCGGCCGTTGCTGCTCGATCACGGTGAAGACTTCGTGCTGTATGCCCTGCTCGATTTCGTCACCGAGAACTACCAGCCGGTCAGCGAAGCGATCCACGGCGAGATCGAAGAGCTGGAACAAAGCGTGCTCAGCAGTTCGCTGATGGAAGACGACATCCGCCGCCTGCACAGCCTGCGCCGCGACATCCTGCGCCTGCGCCGCTACGTGGCGCCGATGGTGGAAATCAGCGAAGAGCTGCAGCGGCTGAACTTCCCCTTCATCGACAAAAACATGCGCCCGTATTTTCGCGACGTGCAAATCCACGTCACCCGACAGATGGAAGACCTGGTGAGCATTCGCGATATCGCCAGCCAGACCATCGAGATCGGCATGCTGCTGGAGTCGTCACGCCAGAGCATTACCCAGCGCAAGTTCGCCGCGTGGGCAGCGATCCTGGCGTTTCCGACGGCGATTGCCGGGATCTACGGGATGAATTTCCAGAATATGCCCGAGCTAAGCTGGCACTACGGCTACTTTGCGGTGCTGAGCGTGATCGGCCTCGGCTGCACCGGGCTGTTCGCCAGTTTCAAGCGCTCGGGCTGGTTGTAGCGGGATAAGCAGGAGCCGCGCTGGCGGCTCCTGACAACTGCCTCAGGCGGCGCTTTCCTTGGCGCTCGGTGCGTGCGCAACAAAGCGCAGCATCCACTCGCCAACCAGATCGCCTTGGTGCTCCAGCTTGAGGCTGGCAATGGCGCGCTGGTAAACCTCGTCCCCCAAATGCTCCTGGCGGGCATCGAGCAGTGCCCGCGAGTAATCATGGACAAACTCAGGGTGGCCCTGGAAGCACAGCACCTGATCGCCCACATGATAGGCAGCGTTCGGGCAGAAATCGCTCGAAGCAATCACCGTGGCGCCTTTCGGCAGCTGAGTGACCTGATCCTGATGGCTGATCAGCAGGGTCAACTCGGTTACCTGCGAGTCCATCCATGGCGCATGCGCAGCCAGGGTGTAGCGGTGCACGCCCACGCCCCAGCCACGGTCGGCACGTTCGGCCTTGCCGCCGAGCACCAGCGCCAGCAGTTGGTGGCCAAAGCACACGCCCAGCAACTTGTCGCCACGCTCGTACAGCTTGAGCAGGTACGCCTTGAGGGTCTGGATCCACGGATCATCGCCGAATGAGTCGGCCTTGCTGCCGGTCACCAGATACGCATCGAAGCGCTCGCCCTCGGGGGGATAGTCGCCGTTCATCACGTTGTACACACGAAACTCGGCCTGGTTGACCGACTGACGCAAGAACAGCTGCTCGAACATCCTGCCGTAACCCTGGTACTGCGCCGTCAGCTCTGGCCGCAGGACGTCGGTTTCAAGGATGCAGATGCGTAACGACATAGCGATAGTCCTGAACGACACAAGGAGGGTTTGGCTGTAGAGACTGCCGCGAAAGACACGTACAAGCAAGTAGGCTGTACTGACGAACGGTAAGGGGTGTCACCCTTGGTAACCCCCATCGCGCAGCGGTCTAGCTCAGACTTATCGGGCTGCTGGCAAGTGGCCTTAAATGAAACTTGTATGTCAAAGCCTGCACTTATAACAAAGGGTTCTCAAACATGCATAACCTACACCCTACTGTTGGATGTATACCCAAAAGCAGGAAGCCAGCAGAACCGGCGTGTAGCCACGCCGCTGTGATCGACCCGACCCGGCAAAGGGAAGCCAACGGCTATTCAGGAATAACAACAAGAAGGCGGTCCGCCATGTTCAGACAATCAAAAGTACGCCAAGCCGGACTCATATTGTTCGCTACCACCTTGCTGCTGATCTTGCCGAACCTTTCTCGGCTGTTTGGCTGACAGCTTGTGTGGCTATTTCAGACACTGCATAGGTAATCTGCCGATCTCACCGGTTGGAGATTACCTATGCGCATCACCTTCGCCCTGCTGGCACTGCTGCTCAGCCTGCCCGTGGCTGCGGCGCAGCTGAACCTTGAGCTGGGTGAGCGCACGCGCCATTGGCAAACTGCTGAGCTGCTTGCCCATCCGCAGGCACGTGATATCGACATCCCGGCAGACGTCGCCTACAAGCGGCCCATGCATTACCGCGTAGTGCCCTTGGCTGTGTTGCTCGAGGGCGTGCAGCCAGGCGAACACCTGCAGGCCATTGCGCTGGATGGCTTTGCTGCCGAGATGCCCGCTGCGCCGCTGTTGGCCAATGGCCCCGCGCAGGCGTGGCTGGCGGTAGAGGACAGCGCCAAGCCGTGGCCCGCACTGGGTAAAGGCCAGCCGAGCGCCGGGCCGTTCTATCTGGTCTGGAGCAACCCTAAGGCCAGTGCCATCCGCCCGGAGCAATGGCCCTTCCAGATCGCCACCATTCGCCGCCTGGCAGCGGTCGAGCAACGCTTCCCGGCACTGCTGCCCGAAGCCAGCCTGCCCAGTGACGACCCGGTACGCCAGGGCTTTGCCCTGTATCAACAGAACTGCATGGCCTGCCACCGCCTCAATGGCGCCGGTGATGCGCAGTTCGGTCCGGACCTGAATCGCCCCTACAATCCTACCGAGTACTTCCAGCCGGCGTTTTTGCGCAAATACATTCGCGACCCACAAAGCTTGCGCCAGTGGTCGCAGGCAAAAATGCCTGGCTTTGCCGAAAGTGAATTGAGTGAACAGGAACTGGACGCGCTGCTGGCGTACCTGACGCACATGAGCAAGCGCAAAGGGTGAGCCGCAGGTAGAGCCATTCGCGAGCGCACTCGCGAATGGCCATGGCACTTAAGCGGTTTGCCGCTCGTGCTTGACGCCCCAGCCTTCGACTTCGCCACCGAGGGGTGAAACCACCCCCTCGAAGGCCTCTTCGAAGGCACCGATGCCGCGGTAGGTTGCATACATGATCTTGCTCAACTCAAGGTTCCAGCCGCCATCATCACGTTCTCGTACCTGAGCATTCAACGACTCGCCACGAAACCGCCCGGCCGCCTGGCGGGCGCCGCTTTCATCTGGAAATACCGCATAGAACTCGATGGGGTGGATCTGGGTGAAGTCAAAACCGCCAGCTTTCATCTGGCGCAGGACATTGCTGCTGATGTCGTCGTTCTGGCTGCTCATGAATCGTCCTCCTGAATAATGCAATGGATAGACTTTCCGTGCACTACGCACTTGCCGGCGCCGGTAAGGGCCGCAAACAAGCCGAGCTGATCGAGCTGATGCAAGACGCGAAGAAAACCGCGTCGGCCCGCAGAAGAGGCCGATGCGTGAGACTAGCGTAGTGCTTATCGCAGCACTACGCCAGAGGGGCTGCTCAAGGCAGTTCGCGGATGTCGCTGATGGTTACGCCGTTCTGCTCCTTGAGCCAGCGTGCCGTCGGCGCGTCGCTACGGTCCTGGAAGTCATTCAAATCCAGTTCATTCAAAAGCGGAAAAAGCTTGGTGCGTATTGCGCGTGCCGCCTCTTCATCACTGGGACGCTGATCGCCGGTAAGCAGCAGCGTCGTCGGTTCACCTTTCTGGTCGGCAAAGATGACTTCCCACTCTTTCATCGAATAACCCTCGGTGGATACGGAATTGACTGACATCCGTTCTAGCTTGACCACTGGCTGCAGAAGTTGTTCAGCGCGCTCGCCAGGCGCACATGAAAAAGGGCCCGCCGGTTACCCGGCGAGCCCTTCACGGTGCCCCAGCGCGCCCTATTTGGGTGTGCCGTGGACCACGCCTGCGGTGTTGTCGAGCAGGCTCTTGGTAGCGGTCTGGATGTAGGCTTCGAGGTTTTTCAGCAGTTCGGGCTGATCCGGGCTTTCGATCAGTTCGGCCTTGAACTCGCTGCCCAGCTGGTAGCGGTACATGCGCGGGGTCATGTCCTTGGACTCGATCAAAATGCGGTCGCCCTTCACCAGGCCAACGATCTGCTCGCTGCCCGACGGTTTGATCATGCCCACACCCTGATCGCCTTCCGGCAGGTTGAGCAGGTCACGGCCCCAGCACTGATGACGGGTCTGACCACCCAGGCGGCCCATGATGGTCGGAACGATGTCGACCTGGGTACCGACGGTGTGGTCGACCGCACCGAATTTGTCCTGGATGCCCGGGCCGATCAGCAGAAGCGGCACGTTGAAGCGGCCTAGATCGAGCTCGGTGACCTGCTGGTGGTTACCAAAGCCGTGGTCGCCAACGATGACGAACAGGGTCTCCTTGAAGTAAGGCTCTTTACGCGCCTTCTCGAAGAACTGGCCCAGCGCCCAGTCGGAGTAACGCATGGCGGTCAGGTGCTCGTCGAGACGGCCCTGGCCGGTCACAGGCTCTACCGGCAGGTCTTCTGGCAGCGCGTACGGGGTGTGGTTGGAAAGCGTCTGCAGCAAGGCGTAGAAGGGTTTCTTGTCGTAGTTTTTTGCCAGCTCCTCGGCGCCACGGTCGAACATGTCCTGGTCGGACACCCCCCAAGTCGGGTCGGAGAACACCGGATTGACGAAGTCGTTACGGCCGATAAAGGTGGTCATGCCCTGGTTGCCGAAGAAACCGGACTGGTTGTCCCAGGCAAAGTCGCCGTTGTAGACGTACACATCGTCGTAGTCGCGGGCACTGAGCAGCGCCGGCAGGCCGGACAGTTTGTGGCCACCCTCAGGGGTCTGCATCAGGTATTCGAAGCCCGGCAGGTTGGGGAAACAAGCCATGGTGGCAAACATGCCCTGATGGGTATGGGTGCCGTTGGAGAAGAAGCGGTCAAACAGCAGACCCTCCTTGGCCAGCTTGTCGAAGTACGGCGTGATGTTGTTGGGGCTGCCCAGCGCGCCCACCGAATGACCGGCGAAGCTCTCCATCAGGATCACCACCACGTTCTTGATCGGCAGGGTGCGCTCGGCTGGCGGTACGAAATCACGGCGGATCGCAGCTTCGTCGGCATCGACCAGGGTGTCGTGCGGTGTCAGCAGCAGGTTACGCACAGTTTGCTGCGCCACTTGCTGATCGAGCACTGGCTTCCAGACATTGGCGCGATCCTCACCGAAGCGGCTCTTGGCAGCGTCGATCAGGGTCAGCGTGCCATTGAGGCCCAGCTGGTTGATGAAGTTGGAGTCGGTGGTGAAGGCGTCGCCCCAGCGCATCGGCGGGCCTTGGCGCAGGGTGCCACGGGCGGCAATCACGGCAATCAGCAGGATCACCATGAATACGGCCAAGCGGTAATACCAGGCCACAGGCGGGCGCGGGTTGCCGTGCAGCGCGCCGCTGGCAGGCCGGGTCAGCCGATCGATGCCTTTGAACAACAGGCTCAGCAGCCAGGTGCCGATCACCCAGGCGAGCAGATAGCGCACCACCGGGAAGCCGTACCAGAGCATGCTCAGGACGGTTTTCGGGTCTTCCCTGACGTACTGGAACACCAAGCCGTTGAGGCGCTGGTGGAACTCGCGATAGAAGTCCAGCTCCATCAGGCCAAGGAACATGACCACGCTCGAGGCGATCGTCAGCCACACGCGGAATACACCACGCGCTGCCATCGCGGCCGGGCTGAGGATCGCCAGTAGCAGCGGGATGCTCAGGTACACCACCACCCGCAGGTCGAAGCGCAGGCCATTGAGGAAGCCCTCGGCAACCGTGGAATACGGCGTATCGCCGATCATGTCGCTGTTGTAGACCAGCAGGCCAAGGCGTACCAGGCTGAGCATCAGCATGATGACCAGGCCGCAGAGCAAGGTGTAGGCCAGGTGCGATTGCAGGGTCGGCGCGGAACGAACCGGCACGGCCCGTTGTTTCAAGGCATCCGTGTTAGCCATGAATGGGAAGATCCTAGGAGTTTGCGGGAAGGCGACAGCGCCCATAAGCCCTGCCAGCGGTCGTGGCGGTAGGGCAAACGCGACATTGTGCGGCGCGGATTCTGGTTAATCCAATGTGAAAATTGTGTCACGAAGCAGCGACTGCGCAGTCAGCCCCGCGCTGGCACGGGGCTGACTGCCGCCAAGCGGGTCAGACGCGCACGTTGCCGCGCGGCCCGGCGATGGCCCAGATGATCAGGCCCACTACCGGCAGCACCAGAATCAGCAGGATCCAGAGCAATTTACTGCCCGTGGACCCGCCGCTTTTGACCACATTGATGATCGCCCAGATATCCAGGGCAAGAATGATCAGGCCGATCAGGCCGTTGAATGTAGATCCCATGCAGGTACTCCCCATAAAGTCATGTCCGGTGAGCATAGTCGCCTATCACGTCGATAGAAGGGAATCCTTGGCGAGCAGGCGCGGTCACTGCTTAGACTGCTTCATCCATTGCCCAGAGGTTCGCATGCCCCCCGCTCACACCGACAGCGCCGTCGACAGCCCGACCGTTTCCCGCCTGTTCAGTAGCCTGCGCCAGCATGCGCAGGCGTCGCCGTGGCTGAGCTTCGGCCTGGGGGTGGCCTTGCTGGCCATCCTCGGCTTGCTCGGCGCCAGCATGTGGAATGCGGTCAATGGCGATCACTCGGAGAACCTGCACCTGGCCGTGCTCGGTGGCCTCGCCGGCTTTGGCGCGACGGCACTGGGTGCGGTATTGGCGGTGGTGCTGCGCGATGTCAGCTCGCGTAGCCAGGATGTGATGCTCGGCTTTGCCGCCGGCATGATGCTCGCGGCCAGTTCGTTCTCGTTGATTCTGCCGGGGCTGGAAGCAGCCCGGGAAATTACCGGCAACGGCCCAGCAGCAGCACTGACCGTGGTGGTCGGCATGGGCCTGGGCGTATTGCTGATGCTCGGCCTGGACCGCTTCACCCCGCATGAGCACGAAGCCGTCGGCCGGCAAGGGCCGGAGGCCGAGCGGATAAATCGGGTGTGGCTGTTTGTGCTGGCAATCACCCTGCACAACCTGCCCGAGGGCATGGCCATCGGCGTCAGCTTCACCAATGGCGACATGGCTGTCGGCCTGCCGCTGACCAGCGCCATTGCCATTCAGGATATCCCCGAAGGCCTGGCAGTCGCCCTGGCCCTGCGCGCGACCGGGCTGTCGAACTTCAAAGCGGCAATGGTTGCCGTCGGCTCGGGCTTGATGGAACCGCTAGGCGCGGTGATCGGCCTGGGCATCTCCACCGGCTTTGCCCTGGCCTACCCGATCAGCATGGGCTTGGCGGCTGGCGCGATGATCTTTGTGGTGTCCCACGAAGTGATCCCCGAAACCCACCGCAATGGCCACCAGACTTCGGCAACGCTGGGCTTGATGGGCGGTTTTGCGGTGATGATGTTTCTCGATACCGCGCTGGGTTAACCCCAGCGCGCGGTCCCCGGCTCAGACGTGGACGGCAACCTTCAAGGCTTCCAGGGCCGGCTCGACCCTGATATTCAATTGCTGACCCAGCTCCAGCACCCGCGCCAGGTCATGCTGGCCAACCATGACCATCTGCAGCTCCTCGTCCAGTAACTGGCTGAAGTTGAGCAGTACATAACCACCGGCTTCCTTGTTCAAGGCAGCCATCTGCACCTGAATGCGGTTGAGCGCTGTCAGCGCCTCGGTCTTGGCCAGTTGCTTGGGCTTGAGGTTGAGGGCGACGCTGCTGTCGAACGACTCGCTGATCGCCTGGAACAGCTCCTGATAGCTGTCACCGATGAACACCACCGTCTCCGGCAAACTGCCAAGCACGATCCACTCGCCCAGCGGCATCGGGTAGCTGTCGTCGTAGTTGATGTCTGGGTTGGCAGCGAGGAATGCGGCGGGGTCGGCGTAGGCCTGAGCGGCCTCGTCGGCAATGCGCTCGATCTCGTCATCGGGCATGCAGCCGGCACCGATGAGGCTGATGAATTCGCGCAGTTGGTCTTTCATGTGGGGGCTCTGCAAGGTGAAAAATGTCACCAAGGATAGCCGCAAACGCCCCCTGAGGGTTAGCCGGCGAGCGCCTGCAAGCGTGCTGCGGTGTCGGCCGCACCCATGGTCTGCGCTGCTGCCAGGGCGTTGGCGCCGCGCACATCCTGGCGTACCGGGTCTGCGCCTTTGGCCAGCAGGAACTCAAGAATTTCGCTGCGGTTGAACATTGCCGCCAGCATCAACGCCGTACGCCCGTCGGCAGCGGCGGCATCCACCGGTACCCCATGCTCGATCAGCAGCTCGATCATCGGCAGGTCACCCTTGAACGCCGCGCCAGCAATCGGCAACTGGCCGTTGTCGTTGGCAATCAACGGATCGGCGCCGTGCTCGAGCAGCACGCGCACGGCCTGATGCTGGCCGTGGTAGCTGGCAAGCATCAGCAGGGTATCGCCCTTGTGGTTACGCAGGTTGACCGGCAGGCCGCTGTCGAGCAGGCGCCCTAACATGTCGGCGTCGCCACGGCGGGCGCGGTCGAACACCTCGTCGGCAAATGCGGCTGCTTCATCGTCATTCATGGTGGCGGGCTGTTGGTCGGACATCGGTAACCTCCTGGCAAAATGGATGACCCAAGTGTTGGTCAGGCACTGCCAGTGGGTCAAAGGTTCAGATTCTATGGGGGCAAGAGGCTGCGGCTATGACCTTGCAAAATGCACTGTGCAAATTGCATGACCTTGCACACTGCACGAGGCGCAAAATCAATAAAATTTTCAAGCTGTTGATTATAAAGGGTTTTTTACATGGCAAAAGCTGGCACGGTCACTGCAACCATCAACTCAATGTCTGCACATACATTCAGCCAGGAGTTGATATGGACCTTATTCAGCAAAAATTCGCCTCGGTCTTTTCCGCCTACTCGGTCAACACTCAGCCACGTCCTGACGGCGGTATCCTGCTGACCCTGCGTGCAGCCGATGGCAAAGTTACCCGCCGTGTACTGACCTACGGTCAAATGCACAGTGCCGAGCAGCTGTCATGGGCCATCAGCGCTATCCGCCGCGACCTCGCTGAACAAGCCAGCGAGCTGCCGATGATCAACATGCTGCAAAGCCAGCAGCGCTTTGCACTGCCGACTTATCGCTAAGCAAAAAGCACCTGAGCGAAGCTGATTCTGCACAGCCTGTTCAGGCTTTACAGGAGCGGCCTTGCAGCGCTGGCGAGGCCGCAATCCTGGCCAGCACTACCCTTCAGAGTTCGTCCATCCCCAAAAATTCCCTTGCTGCCGGATCCCCGGTGAATTGTGCTTGCACGCCTTGCTGATCGCGGAACAATCGCGCCGCCAGGCAAAACGGCGAGTTACCCAGATCAATCCAGCGTCGCGTCTGGGCCGGCACGTGCAACACATCGCCCTTCTCACATACCACCGCAAAAACAAATTCGCCTAGGCGCAGAGCCATTTGAGCACGTCCGCTGATTACGGCGAACAGCTCGTCGCTGCTGTGCACATGCTCGTCGCGCAGGTCTATCTGCGACTCGACGGCACCGTCATGATTGAGCAGGCTGACCGCGCTGAAACCGTTGGCGGTCAGCAACTGATCGAGCGGCTCACGCCAGGCATCGAGCACCTGATCATCCGGCGTACCTGGACGGATACGTACATCTGCAGGTTGCCGGGCAAAATGCACGCCGTGCTCGGCCAAGGTGGCGGCGATGTCGTCGTGGTGGGTCAGAACCTTGTTCGGCTGGCCGGGGCTGGAGGGGTGGAAAACACTGAGGATGCTCATCAGGGGCTGTTCCTGCTATCGGTCATTCGAGTGGCAATGATACCGGCTGCGGCAAAGGCTGCGACGCTGGCCATACCAAAGGTGAAGTTGGGGCCCAGCAGGTTCCAGCTGTAGCCCGCATACAACGCGCCAAGCGCGCCGCCAGTGCCGGACAGCGCCGCATACAGCGCCTGGCCCTGGCCTTGCTGGCGGGCGCCGAAGCTGGCCTGGACGAAGGCGATCGAGGCGGCATGGAAGCAGCCGAAGGTGGCCGCGTGGAGCAACTGCGAAACGATCAACACGCCAGCATGGTCGGCCAGGTTACCTAACAGCAGCCAGCGCAAGCCCGCCAGAACAAAGCTGACCAGCAGCACCTGGCGCACCGAGAAACGCGCGAACAGCCGGCTCATGGCCATGAACATCAACACTTCCGCAACAACCCCGAGTGCCCACAGCAAACCGATGCTGCCGCGGCTGTAACCCAGATGCTCCAGGTGCAGGGTGAGGAAGGTGTAGTAAGGGCCGTGGCTGAGCTGCATCAACGCCACGCACAGGTAAAAGGCAATCACCCCCGGCGCCAGCAGCTGGCGGCCGAAGCCCCCTGCCCTGCTGCGTTCGGCGTTCTCCACCGGCTGAGCATTAGGCACCCACAGGCTGGCGCCGAAAATCCCGGCCATGATCGCCACCAGTGCCAGCGGGTAGATATCCAGGCTCAGCCATTCGAACAACTGGCCCAGTCCCACCACCGCCAGAATAAAGCCGATCGAGCCCCACAGCCGCACCTGGCTGTAGCGCGAGGTCTGGCCATGTAGGTGGGCCAGCGTAATCACCTCGAACTGCGGCAGTACCGCGTGCCAGAAGAACGCATGCAGGGCCATCACCAGCGCCAGCCAGGCGTAGCTCTTGCCGAAGAAGATCAACGAGAAACTGGCCAGGGTCGCCAGCGCGCCGAGGCGCACGATCAACAGCCGCTGACCGCTGCGATCACCCAGCCAACCCCACAGGTTGGGCGCCACGCAGCGCATCAGCATCGGGATCGCGACCAACTCGCCGATCCGCGCCGGAGAAAATCCCAGGTGATCGAAATACAGCGCCAGAAACGGCGCAGTAGAGCCGAGCAATGCGAAGTAACAGAGGTAGAAACTGGACAGGCGCCAGTACGGGATGGGCGGCATGGGCGGGGTCGTCATGTACTGCCGTTGGCGGCCCGCACGCAGGCCGCCCGTGGCGAGCGAAATTTACAGCTGGCGCAGGACCGGCGTCGTTACCTGCACATCGGCGTTTTGCGCGCGGTGGCGCAGCAGATGGTCCATCAGCACCAGGGCCATCATCGCCTCGGCGATCGGCGTGGCGCGGATGCCGACACAAGGGTCATGGCGGCCTTTGGTGATGACTTCAACCGGATTGGCATGGATGTCGATCGACTGGCCTGGGGTGGTGATGCTCGAGGTCGGCTTCAAGGCCAGGTGGGCGACAATCGGCTGGCCCGAGGAGATCCCGCCGAGAATGCCGCCGGCATTGTTGCTGAGGAAGCCTTGCGGGGTTAGCTCGTCACGGTGCTCGGTGCCGCGCTGGGCGACGCTGGCAAAGCCGGCGCCGATTTCCACGCCTTTGACCGCGTTGATGCTCATCAGCGCGTGGGCAAGTTCGGCATCGAGGCGATCGAAGATCGGCTCGCCCAGGCCAGGCATGACGCCTTCGGCAACCACGGTGATCTTGGCCCCGACCGAGTCCTGGTCGCGGCGCAGCTCGTCCATGTAGGCCTCGAGCTCCGGTACTTTGTCCGGGTCGGGGCTGAAGAAGGCGTTGTCTTCGACGCTGTCCCAGGTCTTGAACGGGATTTCGATCGGGCCGAGCTGGCTCATGTAGCCACGCACGGTGATGCCAAGGCCGGCCAGGTACTTCTTGGCGATGGCACCTGCCGCTACACGCATGGCCGTTTCGCGGGCCGAGCTGCGCCCGCCACCACGGTAATCACGCTCACCGTATTTGTGGTGATAGGTGTAGTCAGCGTGGGCCGGGCGGAACAGGTCCTTGATCGCCGAGTAGTCCTTGGACTTCTGGTCAGTGTTGCGGATCAGCAGGCCGATCGAGCAGCCGGTGGTGCGCCCTTCGAACACGCCGGAGAGGATTTCGACTTCGTCCGGCTCCTGGCGCTGGGTGGTGTGACGGCTGGTGCCAGGCTTGCGCCGGTCGAGGTCGCGCTGCAGGTCGGCCTGGGAAATTTCCAGACCTGGCGGACACCCATCGACAATGGCGACCAACGCCGGGCCATGGCTTTCGCCAGCGGTGGTAACAGTGAACAGCTTGCCGTAGGTATTGCCGGACATGGACGCTCCGCGAAATAAGCCTGAATGGGGTGCAGCGGGCAGTATACGGAAAGCAGCCGCCTTGCGACGAGTCTGCGGGCTGATTTGTTGCCTGCAGCGGCCAGAACCTTCGTCAGAGCGCTGGGTCAAACCCTCAACTCACTACGAAGCCCTGCCCATGCTGCGCCTCACCGCCCTGCTCGTGCTGCTGTGCAGCACCCTCGCCAATGCCGCCGCCCCGACCGTTCTGCAACGCCCGATCGAACTCGATACTGGCCATGGCGTGCTGTACGGCAGCCTGCTGTTGCCACGACAGGACACCCCGCCGCCGGTGGTGCTGATCATTGCCGGCTCCGGGCCGACCGACCGCGATGGCAACAACCCGGCGGGCGGGCGCATCGACAACCTCAAGCGGCTGGCCTTGCTGCTGGCCGGCGAACACATCGCCAGCGTGCGCTTCGACAAGCGTGGCGTGGCCGCCAGCCAGCCGGCGACTCCAGACGAACGCAACCTCAGCGTCGATGCATATGTCGCCGATACCGTGGCCTGGGCGCACAAGCTCAAGGCTGACCCGCGCTTCGGCCCGCTGATTCTGCTCGGCCATAGCGAGGGCGCGCTGATTGCCACCCTGGCCGCTGAACAAGCCGGCGCCAGCGCCGTGATCAGCCTGTCCGGCAGCGGTCGTCCGGTAGCCGAAGTCATCCGCGAACAACTGGCCCAGCGCCTGGCGCCGGCGCAACTGGCCCAGGGCACGGCATTGCTCGACAGCCTGCAGGCCGGGCAGACCAGCCTCAACGTACCGGTGCCGCTGCGCCAGGTGTTCCGCCCGACCGTGCAGCCGTACTTGATCTCGCTGCTGCGCCAGGACCCGGCCGCAGCGTTCGCCCAACTCAAGGTGCCGGCGCTGATCATCCAGGGCCGCAACGACGTGCAGGTGGATGTGGCCGACGCCGAACTGCTCAAGGCGGCCAAGCCCGATGCGCAACTGGTGTTGATCGATGGCATGAACCACACCCTGCGCATCAGCCCGCGGGACATCAGCGGCCAGCGGGAAACCTACCAGAATCCAGAGCTGCCACTGGCGCGCGAACTTGGCCAGCGGATCGTCGCTTTTATCCGGCAATTGCCACCAGCCTGAGTAGATCGCCCTCAGGTCTTGCCTGCGCCTGCCGATAAGCAGGCATTGGCCTGCGTTTGACTGGCCGACCCCGATTCGAGGACGACCGTGATGACCGATGCCCCAGCCGCCGAAGCGACCGCAGAGCCGCAAGCCCCGGAGAGCGCCCCGCTGCCTTGGGCGGATCTGGCCGCCGAGCACTTCCAGTTGCTGCGTCTGGCGCCATTGCCCACCGACCGCCACACCGGCCCGCGGCCGCTGCGTTTCGTGCAGTTTGGCTATGCCGAGCGCCACAGCAAAGAGCACAGCCTGCTGCGCATGCAGATCACCCTGCCGGGACAAAAGGTGCGCAAAGAGCAGAATCAGCTCGACATCCGCGTCGATCACCAGCTGCAACGGGTCTCGATTGGCAGCGAAAACGGGCTGCAGATGGAGCCGCTCAACCGCGGCCTGGGCCGGTTTCTGTTCGCCCAGGCGGTGCAGTGGCTGCAGGCCAACTGGTCGCACTACAAGATCGAGACAGTGGCACTGCCAAACAAGGACGCACTCAACGAAGACACCCGCCTGCGCCGCGACAATGTGCTGCGCTGCGTAGGTGCTGAAGTCGAGTACGTAGAAGGGCAGCTGCTCAAAGGGCGCACACCGGAGCTTGCCGTCAGCCAGCTCAAGGGCGGCTGGAACACCGAGAAAGTCCAGCGGGTGGACATCCTCGAATCGGCCGGCATGCTGCAACAGGCCGAGCAGACCTTGCTGGAGAAAGAAGCCCAGATCCGCGAGCGGGATGAACGCGTGGCCAAGTACCGTCGCGAAGAAGGCGGGCTGCGCTTCACCATCACCTGCCTGGTGGCCTTTGCGGTGTTCCAGGCAGGCCTGCTGATCTGGATCGCTACACGCTGATCGGCTAGCCAGGCGGGGCCGCAACGCGGCCCCAAAACAATCAAATCAGACCCGCGCCTGGAACAGCTCCTGGTGCTGACGGCACTGCTCGGCAGTCAGCATGAACACGCCATGGCCGCCCCGCTCGAACTCAAGCCAGGTGAAGTCGACCTCGGGGTACAGCGCCTCGACGTGGACCTGGCTGTTGCCCACTTCGACAATCAGCAAACCCTTGTCGGTCAGGTGCTCGGCCGCTTCGGCGAGCATGCGCCGCACCAGGTCCAGGCCATCGTTGCCGCAGGCCAGGCCCAACTCCGGCTCGTGGTGATATTCAGCCGGCATGTCGGCGAAGTCTTCGGCATCGACATACGGCGGGTTGGACAGGATCAGGTCGAAGCGCTGCCCCGGCAGACCGGCGAAACCATCGCCCTGCACGGTGAACACACGCTGATCGAGGCCATGCCGTTCGATGTTCTGGTTGGCCACTTCGAGAGCGTCGAAGGACAGGTCGGCCAGCACCACCTCGGCCTCGGGGAACACGTCAGCCGCGACGATACCAATGCAGCCAGAGCCGGTGCACAGGTCGAGAATGCGCGCAGGCTCCTGCGCCAGCCATGGCTCGAAGCGCTTTTCCAGCAGCTCGCCAATCGGCGAACGCGGCACCAGCACGCGCTCATCGACAATGAACGACATACCACAGAACCACGCTTCGCCAAGCAGGTAAGCGGTCGGCACGCGGTCTTCGATGCGGCGCTTGAGCAGGTGCAGCAGGCGCACGCGCTCGTCGTCTTCCAGGCGGCAATCGAGGTAGCTGTCGGCGATTTCCCACGGCAGGTGCACCGAGCCCAGCACCAGCAGGCGGGCTTCGTCCCAGGCATTGTCGGCACCGTGGCCGAAGAACAGCTCGTTCTCGTGGAAGCGGCTGACCGCCCAGCGAATATGGTCGCGCAGAGTGCGCAGGCGTGAAGTGATCACGGGGGGACTCCTTTTCAGACAGCCTGAAAGTCTAACAGGCCCACCCGCTGAAATGTTCCACCAACGCCCTGCCGGTGGGACAGATGCCAGTAATTGCATCGCTTGCGATGTCAACCATTCCCATTGGCCGCCAAGCAGGGGACAATAGCCCGACAAAAGCCCTGCTCAAGGAGCCCTTGATGTCTGTTCCAACCACGATGTTCCGCCTCAGCGGCCGCGACTATCCGCCGGCCAAGCTGGGCAACGCCAGCCTGATCATCATCGATGCGCAGAAGGAGTACCTCAGTGGTCCCCTGCAACTGTCGGGCATGGACGAGGCCGTGGCCAACATCGCCAGGTTGCTCGACGCGGCGCGCAAGGCTGGCCGGCCGATCATCCATGTGCGCCACCTGGGCACCGTTGGCGGCCTGTTCGATCCACAAGGCCCGCGCGGCGAGTTCATCGAAGGCCTGGAGCCACGCGGTGACGAGATCGTCATCGAAAAGCGCATGCCCAATGCCTTCAAGAACACCTCGCTGCACGAAACCCTGCAGAACAAGGGCCATCTGGACCTGATCGTGTGCGGCTTCATGAGCCATTCCAGCGTCAGCACCACGGTGCGCCGCGCCAAGGACTATGGTTATCGTTGCACGCTGGTCGAAGATGCCTCCGCCACGCGCGATCTGGCGTTCAAGGACACGGTCATCCCAGCGGCACAGATTCACCAGGGCGAAATGGCCGTGATGGCCGACAACTTTGCCTGTGTTGCACCGACTGCCAGCCTGGTCTGAGCACGGTTGAGCGCCTGCCGGGCGGGCGGAACCGGGTGACTGCAGGTGGGTCGAATGGCCGATAGCGCAGAGGAAATCCGCAATGAAGCTTTCTGACAGTTTCGACGCCAAGCGCCTGCGCTCGCGCCCGCCGCGCAACTGGACGGCGCGGTTGAGCGCTGGCCTGTCTGTGCTGATCGCGACCTTGGGCATCCTGTTGATGATGGCCGGGTTTGCCGGTTTGCTGGGCAACTATGCAGCGCTGGCCGAGCTGAATGCCAACCGGCCGCTGGCGGCGACGGTGCTGGGTGGCGGCGTGTTGTTGCTGTGGCTGGGGGTTTGGTTGTGGCGGCGCAGCCGGATCAGGTTGCGCCGTGGCCGTGAGCTGAACATTGCCCCGCACTTGATGAAGAAACACGACTGACGCTGGGGGCCGCTGCGCCCCTGCTGCCTCCCGCTGATCCGTAGACTCGCGTAAACTCCCCGGCCCACGTGGAGGCCTGCATGCAAGACGATGACTTTTCCCTGTTCCATGCCGAAGTGCGCGGCGTAAAGCCGATAAAGCATGACCGCGCCGAGGTCGGCAAAGCCAAGCCTGACCGCAAGCAGCTGGCCGGCCTGCGCCAGTCCGCCACGGTACGCAGTGATCAGCCGCTGGTGGTTGACGGCATGTCTGACCAGTTCGTCATCGACGCAGGCGCCGAAGACGAGCTGTCATGGCGCCGCGATGGCGTGCAGGAAAGCCAGCTGCGCAAGCTCAAGCTCGGCCAGATCGCCTTTGAAGGCAGCATCGACTTGCACGGCATTAGCGTCGAGAAAGCCCGCGAGATCCTCTGGGCGTTCCTCGCCGAAGCCACCAAGCTGGAAGTGCGCTGCGTGCGTGTGACCCACGGCAAGGCGGCGCGCCTGGACGGCAAGCGGCCGATGATCAAGAGTCACGTCAATACCTGGCTGCGCCAACACCCCCAGGTACTTGGCTTCACCTCATGCCAGGCGCGCCACGGCGGCACTGGCGCGGTATACGTGATTTTGAAACGAACCATGCTCGACGGCCGCGACGAATAACGCCGCGCTTGCAGCGCCGTCGTTGCCGCCGTACCCTTGCGTATTTGCGTTTACTCCCACAGGTAGATCCATGTCCCTGGAACAGAACTACACCGAGATCCTCAGCCAGATTGGCGAGGACGTCTCCCGCGAAGGCCTGCTCGACACGCCAAAGCGGGCCGCAAAGGCCATGCAGTACCTTTGCCGCGGTTATCAACAGACCCTGGAAGAGGTCACCAACGGCGCGCTGTTCACCTCCGACAACAGCGAGATGGTGTTGGTGCGGGACATCGAGCTGTATTCGATGTGCGAGCACCACATGCTGCCGTTCATTGGCAAGGCGCATGTAGCCTACCTGCCCAAGGGTAAAGTGATCGGCCTGTCCAAGGTCGCGCGGATCGTCGACATGTACGCCCGCCGCCTGCAGATCCAGGAAAACCTCAGCCGCCAGATCGCCGAGGCGATCGAGAAGGTCACTGGCGCTGCCGGCGTGGCCGTGGTTATCGAGGCCAAGCACATGTGCATGATGATGCGCGGCGTCGAAAAGCAGAATTCGAGCATGATCACTTCGGTGATGCTCGGTGAGTTCCGCGCCAATGCCGCGACTCGCAGTGAGTTTCTCAGCCTGATCAAGTGATCGGCTGGTGATCCCGAACCGACCCTGACGGGTCGGTTTTTTATTTGTTCAGGAGTTGCCCATGATCGTCAAAGCCCTGCGGGTCGGCCTCGGCCAGCTTATCGTGTTCGGTGACTTGATCAGCCGCCCAGCCAAGCGCAAGCGCAATGCCGCGGCCCAGGCTGCGGTCGAGCAGCAGGCCAAGGGCCTGGCTTTGTACCAGTTTCATGCCTGCCCGTTCTGCGTGAAGACCCGGCGTAACCTGCATCGGTTGAATGTGCCGGTGGCGCTGCGTGATGCCAAGAACGACCCGCTGCATCGCCAAGCGCTGCTCGAAGGTGGCGGCCGGGTCAAAGTGCCGTGCCTGCGTATTGAAGAAGCTGGGGAAGTGACCTGGATGTATGAGTCCAAGGCGATCATTGCTTATCTGGATCAGCGCTTCGGTACCGCCTGAGCCTGCCGGGGCTGCTTTGCAGCCCCACCTACGCCACCGTCACTCCCCCATCGGCACATGCCGTGGGTGCTTGGCCACCCGCACCAGCCACTCGCGCACTGCAGGGTAGCCAGCCAGGTCAAAGCCGCCCTGATGCGCCACATGGGTGTAGGCATACAGCGCCACATCGGCAATTGAATACTGCTCGCCGACCAGGTATGGGGTCATCTCCAGCTGCTTGTTCATCACCTTGAGCGCCTTGTAGCCGCCCTTGTGCAAGCCTTTGTATTTTTCCAGGCGGTCATCCGGCAGGCCCAGGTAGTACTGAATGAACCGCGCCACGGCGATGTACGGCTCATGGCTGTACTGCTCGAAAAACTGCCACTGCAACACTTGCGTGCGCAGGCGCGGCTCGCTCGGCAGGAACTCGCTGCCATCGGCGAGGAAGTTGAGAATCGCGTTCGACTCCCACAGGCAGGTGCCGTCTTCAAGCTCGAGCACCGGCACCTTGCCGTTAGGGTTCTTGGCGAGAAACTCCGGGGTTTCGGTCTCGCCTTTGAGAATGTCCACCGGGTGCCATTCAAATTCACGCCCGAGCAGGTTCAGCATCAGCTTGACCTTGTAGCAGTTGCCCGATTTGTAATCGCCGTAAACCTTGTACATCGCCCCTTCCCCTCTGCGCAGTTGTCGACCGTGGGCCAATAGTTGGCGACTGTACGGCTAAAAGCAATGGTCGCTGTATGGCAAGGATCAAGCTTGGCCGCGTTAGCCTGCAAAAATTACTTACATGTACAAGGACAGCACCATGACCGATGCCACCTCAGCGCGCCTGCGGCCCTTGGCAGACAGCTCCCCCTCGGCGGTGGTCGCCGGCTTCATCGCCATGCTTACGGGCTACACCAGCTCGCTGGTGCTGATGTTCCAGGCCGGCCAGGCGGCCGGGCTGACCACTGCGCAGATCTCATCGTGGATCTGGGCGCTGTCGATCGGCATGGCGATCTGCAGCATCGGTTTGTCGCTGCGCTACCGCACACCGATCACCGTGGCCTGGTCGACCCCGGGCGCGGCGCTGTTGATCACCAGCCTCGGCGGCGTCAGCTACGGCGAAGCCATAGGCGCCTACATCACCTGCGCGGTGCTGGTGCTGATCTGCGGCCTGACCGGCAGTTTCGAGCGCCTGGTCAAGCGCATCCCGGCATCGCTGGCCTCGGCGTTGCTGGCAGGCATCCTGTTCAAGATCGGCAGCGAGATATTCGTCGCCGCACAACACCGTACCTTGCTGGTGCTGGGCATGTTCTTCAGCTATCTGCTGGTCAAGCGCCTGTCGCCGCGCTACTGCGTGCTCGCTGCGCTGGTGGTCGGCACGGCGTTGTCGGGGGCGTTGGGCCTGCTCGACTTCAGCCACTTCAACCTGCAGCTGGCTACACCGGTGTGGACCACTCCAAGCTTCTCGCTGGCAGCAACCATCAGCATCGGTATCCCGCTGTTTGTGGTGGCGATGACCTCGCAGAACATGCCCGGCGTGGCGGTGCTGCGCGCTGACGGATACCAGGTGCCGGCCTCGCCGTTAATCACCGCCACCGGTTTCGCCTCACTGCTGCTGGCGCCGTTCGGCTCGCATGGGGTCAATCTGGCGGCCATCAGTGCGGCAATCTGCACCGGCCCGCATGCCCATGAAGACCCGAGCAAGCGCTACACCGCGGCAGTCTGGTGCGGGATTTTCTACGGCATTGCCGGGGTGTTTGGCGCGACATTGGCCGCGCTGTTTGCCGCCCTGCCCAAGGAGCTGGTGCTGTCGATTGCGGCGCTGGCATTGTTTGGCTCGATCATGAATGGCCTGAGTGTGGCCATGAGCGAGCCACGTGAGCGCGAGGCGGCGTTGATCACCTTCATGGTTACCGCCTCCGGGTTGAGCCTGTTCTCGATCGGCTCGGCGTTCTGGGGGATTGTTGCCGGGGTGATTACTCTGCTGATCCTCAACCCGCGCAGGGCTTGATACGGCCTATGTTCTTGAATGCCGGTCAGCAATGCTGGGGCTGCTGCGCAGCCCTTCGCGGGCAAGCCCGCTCCCACAAGGTTCGCGGAGCCCTGCCGCTCTCGGGCAATGCTCAATACTCTGTGGGAGCGGGTTTACCCGCGAAGGGTCGCAAAGCGGCCCCGACGATCTCAAGCCATTCAGGAGAACCTACAAACGGAAATGCCCAACCATCCCCTTGAGCTCATCGCCCAACTGGGCCAGCTCGACACTGGAACGGGTATTGCCCTGCATCGCCAGCGCGGCCTGATCGGCGCTGCCGCGGATCTGCGTGACGCTGCGGCTGATCTCGTCACTGACCGAGCTCTGCTGCTCGGCGGCAGCGGCAATCTGCTGGTTCATCTGCTGGATCTGTGACACCGCCACCGCGATGCTGGCCAGGGCGCTTTCAGTCTGCAAGGTGTCGGCCACTGCCAAGCGCACCAGCTCGGTACTGCCACGAATCTGCGCCACCGACTGCTCGGCATTGCCGCGCAGGCTGGCGACCAAGCGCTCAATATGCTCGGTGGATTGTTGCGTACGCTTGGCCAACGCCCGCACCTCATCCGCGACTACCGCAAAACCGCGACCCTGCTCGCCCGCCCGCGCCGCCTCGATGGCGGCATTCAGCGCCAGCAGGTTGGTTTGCCCAGCAACGCTCTTGATCACTTCAAGCACATCGCCAATGGTATGAATCTCGGCACTCAAACTGTCGATGCCGGCGCTGGCCGCTTCTGCCGCCACGGCCAGCTGCTCGATGCGCTGCAGGCTCTGACGCACCACCTGCTGGCCCGAGTCGACCTTGCCGTCGGCGACTTCAGCCGCCTGCGCCGCCTGCTCGGCATTACGCGCGACATCGTGCACGGTCGCGCTCATCTGCTGCATGGCGGTGGCGACCTGCTCGGTCTCCTGCTGCTGGCTGCCAACTTCACGATTGGTCTGTTCGGTGACCGCCGACAACGACTGGGCGCTGCCGGCCAATTGCTCGATACCCTGTTGCAGGCCACTGACAATGCCACTCAAGCCCGCCGCCATCTGCTGCATCGCCAGCAGCAGTTGGCCGACTTCATCGCGGCGCGGCGGCTCAGCCTCGCCGGCCAGGTCACCGGCGGCAATCCGCTGGGCGCGACCGATCACGCGCTGCAACGGGCCGACGATCGCCCGGGTGATCATCCAGGCCGCCAACAAGCCGACCAGCAGCGCCAGCGCGGTGGCGATGGCAATCGCCACGCCGTTGCGCTTGAGCTCGCTGTGCATAGCCTGCTCCTGGCTGGCGTAGGCCTGGTCGACCGCGCTGGTAGCCTGGTTGGCGCGCGCCTGCAACTGCGCCTTGATGCCCTGCTCTTGCGCAAGCAGGTCTGTGTATTCATTGAGCTTGTCGGCAAAGCTGGCGATATGCCCGGCGACCTCAGCGAGCACACCTTGATAGCCGCTGTCGGCAACTGCGCTTCTGAGTTGCTCGACCAGGCTGGCCGCCTCGACGGTCTGGGCGATGCGGCCACTGTTGACCTCCTCGCCTTTGCGGCTTTGCTCCAGGCGCACACGGGCCTCGTCCATCGCCTGCAGCATCAGGCGCGAGACGGCTGCCACCTGTGTGGCCTGATCGAGGAACTCGCTGCCTTGCTGGCCCTGGGATTGTTTCAGGGTGTAGGCGCCGTCATCAGCCAGACCGGCCTGGAGCACGTCGAGGTTGTTGGCCACGCTTGAGACGGACCAACTGGCCGTGTCCAGCGCCAGCTCCTTGGCCTGCACCGCCTCGACAAAGGCGTCGAACGCCTGGCCATAGGCGCTCAGATCCGCTTCGGTGGCGCTCAACTGGGGCACGCCGCGGGCTCGCTCAAGAAGATTTTGCAGACCGCTGCGCAGTTTGTCGGCCTCCTCGCTGTCGGAACGCAAGGCAAAACCCTGCTCATGCTGGCGCAGGCGCAGCAGGTCGCTGTTGAACTGAGTCATCTGCCGCAGGCTGTCGAAGCGCTGGCTGACGCTGTACAGCGAAGCCACACCAATCGCCGCCACCGCCAAGGTCAGCAGCAGCACCAGGGCAAAGCCCAGGCCGAGTTTACGGGCCATGCCCAGGTTGGCCAGAACACCGTGCTTGCTCGCCGTCATTGCTCATCCCCCGGTTGCGAAGGCCAAGAGTGACAACGCCGCCAGCCCCCTCACAAGGGATTGACGCCACAATAGTGTCAAATAGCTATGTGATGTCGCCCAGAGCATGATCGAGGTCGCCTTCGGCCTCACCCGCCGCGCGCAGGAACCCCTGGGCGCGCACGTCCTGAGCATAGGCGACGTTGATCCGCAGCCAGTCGCTGCTGCGCCCTTGATAATCGAACGCAGCACCCGGCGTGAGCAGCACCGAATGCGCCAGCGCCAGGCGCTCGAGGCTGGCAAAATCGTGCCCGGGCGCCCGCACCCAGACGAACATGCCGCCATTGGGCTCGGCGAACACCTGCCAGCCATATGCCTCGAGCTGGGCCAACAGCCTGGCCCTGTGCTGACCCAGACGCACACGCAGGCGCTGGGTGCTCTTGCGATAACTGCCGTTGGCCAGCATCTGCGCCAGCACCTGCTCGGCAAACCGCGAAGTGCCGATGCCGCTGACCATCTTCAACTCGGCCAGGCGCGCGATCAACGCTGCATCGGCGACCACATAACCGACCCGCAGCGAACTGCTCAAGGTCTTGGAAAAGCTCGCCAGATAGATTACCCGCTGCTCACTGTCGAGGGTCGCCAGCCGTGTCGCCGGGCCCTCCTGAAAGTCGGCATAGATGTCGTCTTCGATGATCCGCAGGTCATGCTCGCGGGCCAGTTCCAACAGGCGATAGGCGACCTTGGGCGTGAGGCTGGTGCCGGTCGGGTTGTGATACAGGCTGTTGATGAACAGGCAGCGCGGCCGGTGCTCGACCAGCAGGCGCTGCAGCGCGTCCAGATCCGGCCCATGGACGGTGCGCGGCACGGCAAGCATGTTTACCTGGTGGCTGCGCAGCAGGTTGAACAGGTTGTAGTACCCCGGGTTTTCCACCAGCACCGTATCGCCCGGACGCAGCAACGCGCGCACTAGCAGGTCGAGCGCCTGGCTGGCGCCGTGGGTGGTGACAATGCGCTCGGTGCCTGCGGCGATATCCAGCCGTTCCAGACGCTTGTGCAACTGCTCGCGCAGGCTGGCCAGGCCGAGCGGCGGCGCATAGTCGAACAGGTCGGCCGGGTTGCCACGGCTGACCTGGCGAATGGCCTGGGCCAGTTCATCTGCGGCGCGCCAGGCCGACGGCAACCAGCCGCAGCCGAGCTTGAGCAGTGCCTCTTGGCCTTCATCGAACTGCCGCCACTTGCCATCGACCGTCTCGCCCCACAGCGCTGCGTCCTGCTCAGGCCGCCCGGCGTTGCGCTCGGCGACGAAAAAGCCGGTGCCGTGGCGCGCCTCCAGCCAACCGCTGGCCACCAGCCGATCGTAGGCCTCGATCACACAGGCGGCGCTGACCCCCTGGGTTTTCGCCAAGGCCCGGATCGACGGCAGCCTCGCGCCCGGACGCAGGCGTTGCTGCTCGACCCACGCTTGCAGCTGGGTGGTAAGTTGCTGAACCAGCGACACGGCGCTGAGGCGATCGAGGGTGAGGTGCATAGATCAACTGTTCGTGATTTTTATGCGAACAGTTAAGCATAAATGGCTGCCCGCTGTGCCTTGTTGCGCGCCCACAGCAAGCGCAGCCTGCAGCCAGTACCCGTTCAATCAAGGACCTGCGTCAATGCGCGACCGCCACGCCCCCGCCCTGCTCGCCTTCGCCCTGTGCATCATCACCCTTGCAGTCAACCTGCAGGCGCCGCTCTACACTACCTATGCCGACCTCTCCGGGCTGGGCGCGACGGCTACCGCCGTGGCGTTTTCCGCCTATGTGCTGGGCGTGCTGCCGGTGCTGCTGGCTATGGGCGGGCTTGCCGACCGCATTGGCCGGCGGCCGATGATCATCGCCGCGTTGAGCTTGTCGATCATTGCCACCCTACTCGCGCTCAGCCTACCCAGCCTGTACAGCATTGGTGTCGCGCGGCTGCTGCTGGGTATCGGCACCGGCCTCGCCTCGGCTACCGCTACGGTGTACATGAGCGAACTGCTGCCTGCCGAGCGCAGCAGCAGCGCCGCCAGTTGGGTCACTGCCAGCACCTCACTGGGCTTTGGCCTGGGCGCTGCGCTGACCAGCCTGTGCCTGCTACGCGGGCCCAGCCTGAGCCCGGCCAGCTTTTATCTGCATCTGCTGCTGGCCGCGCTCGCGCTGATACTGGTCTGGCGCCTGCCGGAGCCACGCCAGGCAGCACGCGCGGCCATGCTACGCCTGCCTTGCTACCCGCCCGGCAGCCTGGTGTATGGCTGCGCCATTCTGCTCGCCTGGGCCTGCGTCGGGCTGGTCACCGGACTGCTGCCGGCAGTACTGCGTCAGCATGATTTGAGCGCCTGGTCAGGGTTTTCCACGTTCTGCGTGATCAGTTGCGGTGTGCTGTTTCAGCCGTTGGCCAAGCGCCTGCCAAGTGCCACGGCGGTGCTGCTCGGGCTGGTCATCCTGCCCTGCAGCTATGCGCTGCTGGCCTGGGGCGCAGAACGCGGCGCGCTGCTGGCGGTGCTGCTCGGCGCCGTTGCTGCCAGCAGCGCCTGCTACGGCTTTATCTACCTAGGCGGGCTGGCGGCGGTGAATGAGCTGGCCAGCGAAGAAAAGACCCGCGCCACTGCAGGGTTCTTTTTGTTGGCCTATGTCGGCTTCAGTTTGCCGGTGATCGTTACCGGCTTGATCGGCGACTGGCTGGGCATGCGCATGGCGTTGATGCTGTTCGGCATGGCATTGCTGGCGGGCAGTGTCGCTATCGCCGTCGCGCTGGCTCGGCAACACAGCCAACGTCTTGGATCCAAAAAAGAGCATAGTGCCTATAGGGCAAATCTGAAAGAAATGTGAAAATAGTGTGAATGTTTGTAAAACCGATCTGTTCAGCAAGGATGCAGTGTGTCACCGGACCCAAGCACCTGGCCAAAAGAGTACCCCTACACCCTCAAGCATCGCCGGACCACGCTGCACTTCCAGACGCCACTGGCAGAGCACACCCGTACCGCCCTTGAACGCCTGGTCGAGCGCGCCCGCGTGCCCGGCGCCAAGCGCATCAGTGCACCGCTGGACTGCGAGCGCAGCCAGCTGTTCGCCAAGCGCGAGCAGCTCGACAGCCTGAAGAAAAAGTGGCGCGTGCAGCGCGGCGCGGCGCGCAGTGATGGCACCTATGACTGGGCCGTCGAAGAAATCATCAATACCTACAAAGCCCATCAACGCGGCGCCCCGGTGCCCGAGCTGGTGGGCTTTGGCTACACCCGCTCCCGGCTGGGGCTGGTGCAGGACCTGTTCGTCATCACCCGCCTGCTGCAGGGCTACAGCGATGGCCTCAGCGTGCTGCAGCAAGACCCCAGCAGCGTCTACCGCGTGCTCGATGCCTCGACCGAATTGATGTTCAGCCTGCACAAGCAAGGCATCACCCACATGGACCTGTGGGCCGGCAACGTCATGCTCTGCGACAGCCAGGCAGGCGCGCCGGTAGCAATTGATCTGGAAAACAGCTTCTTCGTGCCCAGTGCATTCGCCAGTGAAACCCTCGGCTTCCAGTTTGCTTTTCTCTACCTGCGGGAAATCTACCGTTACATCACCGAAGCCAAGTACGACGCGTGGGTGGACATTGCGCTGAACAACTTCGCCCCGGAGATTGATAAGGCCGCCTTCCGCCGGGTTTATGAATACGCCAAGCATGAGCACATCGGGCGCCTGGATCGTCGCGAGATCTTCCTTACAGGCCAGGTGGCCCGCTGCTGAGCAGCGTTTTCAGACTTGTTTGTCGGAGCACTCCATGCGTCACCTCAAGCACCTGACTGGCGCTTTCACGCGCCAGCGTATTCAGGGCAACACCTTTCATCTCGACCCAGGCCAGAGCCAACCACTGGCCTCTGCGATCACGGCGTTTCTGGCAGCGCCCGAGCAACACCAGACGCTCGATATCCCCGAAGCCACCCGCGGCGTTTACCTGCTACACGGCGAGCGCAAATGGGTGCTCAAGCACAACCGCCTGCAGCATTGGAAAAAGCGCCTGCAGAACTACCTCGGCTTAAAAAAGAGCTACGGCCTGCACGACCTGACCAACGAGTTCATCAACCTCTCGGTGGCCGGCAGCAAGTCGCAACTGGTGCCCAGGGTTGCCGCCTTTGGTTACCAGGCGCGCTTCCCGCTCCTGCGCGACGAGTACCTGCTGATCGAGTTTCTCAACGACCACAGCAATGTCGATGAGCGCCTCAGCGCCCAGCCCGAGGCGGCGGCCACACTGCTGCCGCAGGTGTTCGCGCTGTTCAGCCAGATGCTCGCCGATGGCTTCGTGCACATGGACCCGCACCCGAAGAACATCCTCATCAGCCCGAGCGGCGAGCTGCGCCTGATCGATTTCGAATGCTGCGCGCACACGGTGATCGACCCGGACTTCAGCTTGGGCTTTCTGATGGGCTACTTCTATCACTTCTGGATCAAGCGTTTTGTCGCACTGGACGACTACCGCGCCTACAGCGAGGCGTACCTCGCAGCCACTCAACCGCACTTGAACAGAGCGGTATTCGAGCCCGTGTTCGAACGCTTTCTGACTGACAAGGTCTCTCGTACCACGCGCTATTCGATCCTCACCAGCGCGCCCGCACAACTGGCAGTCAAGGCCAGCCTGCGCGGTTGAGCCACGCGCACAGGTTGCAGCGGGGCCGATACCGGCCATCACCCTGATGGATCACCGGCCATTCGCCCCGCGCACAAGCCTTGCCAGCGGCTGTCCGTACCTCTATCAACGGCAGTGTCCATTTTTCAGTGAGAGCCCCCATGACCCAGACCAACCGCCGCTTCCTGCTCGCCAAACGCCCTGTCGGCGCCGTCACCCGCGAAGACTTCAGCTTTGAGCAAGGGCCCGCCGCCGAGCCTGCCGAGGGTCAGATCCAGGTTCGCAACCTGTACCTCTCGCTCGACCCGGCCATGCGCGGCTGGATGAACGAAGGTAAGTCCTACATCCCGCCGGTGGGCCTTGGCCAGGTCATGCGCGCCCTCGGCGTCGGCGAGGTAACTGCCTCCAAACACCCTGACTTCAAGCCCGGCGACCACGTCAGCGGCGCCCTCGGCATCCAGGACTACTTCACCGGCGAGCCGCAGGGCCTGCACAAGATCGACCCCAATCTCGCACCCCTGCCCCGTTACCTGTCGGCACTGGGCATGACCGGCATGACCGCCTACTTCGCCCTCCTCGACGTCGGCCAACCGAAAGAAGGCGAAACCGTAGTCATCTCCGGCGCTGCCGGCGCGGTTGGCAGCATCGCCGGGCAGATCGCCAAGCTCAAAGGCTGCCGTGTAGTCGGCATCGCCGGTGGCAAGGACAAGTGCCAATACCTGCAGGATGAACTCGGTTTTGACGGAGTCATCGACTACAAGGCCGAAGATGTACTGGCCGGTCTCAAGCGCGAATGCCCGAAAGGTATCGACGTGTACTTCGACAACGTCGGCGGCGACATCCTCGATGCCGTGCTCAGCCGCCTCAACTTCAAGGCCCGCGTGGTCATCTGCGGCGCTATCAGCCAGTACAACAATAAGGAGGCGGTCAAAGGCCCGGCCAACTACCTGTCGTTGCTGGTCAACCGTGCGCGGATGGAAGGCTTCGTGGTGATGGACCACGCCAAGGAGTATGGCAAGGCCGCAAAAGAGATCGCCGGCTGGATGGCCAGCGGCAAGCTCAAGAGCAAAGAGCATGTGGTCGAGGGGCTGGAGACCTTCCCGGAAACCCTGCTCAAGCTGTTCAACGGCGAGAACTTCGGCAAGTTGGTGTTGAAGGTCTGATCAAGTAGCTACTGGATGGCGGGCGAAGCGCCTCTGGGCGTTACCCCGCCATCAGCTGCTGCTGGGGATGCTCAGCGCTGAGTGAACTTGGCCTGGCACCACCTTTGCGAGAAACCATTGAATGCGCTTGCTCGACAGTGATCTTTGGGATCACCGAAGCAGGGATGCGTGACGCTGCAGACAGGTTGAACACGGCAAAACGCTCGTCCACCACCCGCTCGGCCATCAGCTTGAGCGACGGCAATACCCGCCCTTCATAATGCTGATCAAGCCCACAGGGCGACTTGGCAGAATCGGCTGTTTCATAGAAGCGTCCAGCGGCCTGGTTCAAGTCCACCCCGACCAGCAATACCTTGCTGAAGCCCAGATGATAAGCGAGCTGCAACGCCGCATATGCCACTGTGCGCGCATCGAAAAAGCCTTCACTGAGGTCTTTGCTGAAACCGATCGAGCGTGCACGCGCATTCCAGGCAAAACGAGGGCGCACGCACGCGGACTGACCTTGCGACATCGACTGTTTCAAAGAAAATCCGGCGGCTTTCTGCAACGGATACAGTTTGGCAGAGCAAGTACCGGCCACCTCGGCGATCTGCTCCGACCACAAGGCTACATGCTGGCTGCTGCTCAACGCCTGGGCGAATAACTCAGGCTGCTGCTTGGGGAAGCTGGTGTCGGTGCAGATATAGAAGAACGGCTTGATCGCCGTGTCGGCGAACATCGAGATGGCGCCGTTCATGGTGATTACCGGCACACCGGCGAAGCGCTCCAGCGGGAAGTCCTTGGCGGAGCTGCCCGAGGCCATGATGATGACCGAGCCCTTGGCGATGTTGCGCACATCAGCAAAGTCACCAATGACCGGCTTAGAAGTCTCAATACCGCCCGATGTCGCCGCCAAAGTGTCTGCCCCAATCCGAATTTTCGGATAATTCTGACAGAAAAATCGGCGCAGAGTTCAGGCGCTGGTCGTAGTTCCCCCGAAGACTATGAAATAAAACTCATCTACCGGGGGCTGCGCAGGGCTGTATTCAGCCGCGAATCTCGGCAACAACTGCCGCAAGTGCCTGGGCCGGATCGGCCGCTTGGCTGATCGGGCGACCAATAACCAGGTAATCAGACCCAGCATCCAGCGCCTGGCGCGGGGTGAGAATGCGGCGCTGGTCGTCTTGTGCGCTGCCGGCAGGACGAATCCCCGGGGTCACCAGTTGCAGCGACGGATGGGCCGCTTTCAGTGCAGGGGCCTCCAGCGCCGAGCAGACCAGCCCGTCCATGCCTGCCTTCTCTGCCAGTGCCGCCAGACGCAGCACTTGCTCCTGTGGCTCGATATCCAGACCAATACCGGCCAGGTCCTCACGTTCCATGCTGGTCAGCACGGTCACACCGATCAGCAACGGCTGCGGCCCACTACGCTTGTCCAGCACATCGCGGCACGCCGCCATCATGCGCAGGCCGCCCGAGCAGTGCACGTTGACCATCCACACGCCCATCTCGGCGGCGGCCTTGACTGCCATCGCCGTTGTATTGGGGATGTCATGGAATTTGAGATCGAGGAACACCTCGAAGCCCTTGGCGCACAACGTCTCGACGATACCCGAAGCGCTGCTGGTGAACAGTTCCTTGCCAACCTTTACCCGGCACAGTGCAGGGTCGAGCTGGTCGGCCAACTGCAGGGCAGCTTCACGGGTAGGGAAATCCAGGGCGACGATCAGGGGCGTCTGGCAAGCAGGCATTGGCAGGGTCTCATGGCGGGTCGTAAACGGCGCGCATTGTAAACCAAGTGGGGTGCGCTTTGCAGGCCGCAGGTCACGAGAATGGCAGCGTTTGCGAGGGCTATAATGGAACCAAAGGGCGTGGCGTCCGCTCGTAAGTGTTACTAGCGAAGCTTTTTACTGCCCGTAGGAGAATGACGATGCCTTGGTATGCCTGGTTGATATTGGTCGTTGCCATCGGCTCGATCGTGGGTGGTTTGATGATGCTGCGTGATACGGCGAAGAAGTTGCCGTTGACAGAGGAGCAGCTGCGCAAGGTGCATGAACGTAACGCGCAGATGGATGCCAAGGAATCCAAGGACCTATGAATGATTGATGGCCGGCGCAAGGCCGGCCATCTTTGATGTGGTCACTCCAGAGTAAGTTTGTCGCGGTTGCGTTCCATCAGGGCGTTGCCGATGCCCTTGATCTCCAGAAGCTCATCAACTGACTGAAACGGGCCGTTTGCCTCGCGGTAGGCGATGATGGCTTGCGCCTTGGCCTGGCCGATCCCGTTGAGTTCGCGCTGGAGGGTGGAGGCGTCGGCGGTGTTTAGGTTGGTTCTAGCAAATGGCGTTGTAGCGGCTTGAGCTACTACCGGAATTGGCCCAGGTGCTGCGGGTGGCGCGGCATTTACAGAGAATGAAACGCCTGCGAACAGCGGGAGCAGAAGATAGGACAGAACGGTATTGCGCATAGTGGACACTCCTGTCGAGTAAGACATTTTGGGGCAGCGTTCCTTGGCTGCCATCCAAATCTAAGCAATAAGTACCTTATAGAGAATTCGTATTTGATTACCGAAAGTTACACTCATACCGATCAATATGAAGCAACCAGAGAGAATTGCGGTGCTCAAACGTAGGAATCTGGACCGCAAAAAACTGCCAAGTCTATTAATTTTTCCTGGGAAGATGATTACTGAGTCCAAAGAATAATTAGCGGCAACCCGGAACGTACACCTGCTGCATTGGCGAAGATATGGCTCGGCGTCAATGCATCCATTGGCATCGTCCTCACTAAGGGGAGGGATTAAGATTACAGACCATCGCATAACAACAGGCTTCACTCTTAGAGTGCCTTGAGGTGGCGCCTGCACCAGTCTCTAACTGGCTGTAAGCTACCGACCATTTTCTACGCTTGAAGCGTAGTTAGCCCACGACCTATTGCTCTACCCTCATCCTGCTCCGACTGCTGGAAATCGCGATTATCAACCCGAGAAATAAAGGTAATGGATAGTAATCAAGTATTCTATTAGTGGCAAATGTTATTGAAAACAAGAGCAGGCAGAGCGTCGAAAAATAATCCTTGCGAATCGCACTTTTAAGCATGAAAAGCGTGATAACTGCAAAGAATAATAGAGTGTAAACAAAACCAAAGCTACTTGCATAAGTAAGAATTTGACTATCAAATTTCATATAAGAAGAATCATCAAAGCCGTACAAGACCCCTTGAAGAGGGTTTTTCTCCAGATTATCCAGATAAGTTTTATGTATCTCTACTCGGAGAGAGACAGACCTAGAACTGTCGGAAGAAGGAGAATCATCAAAGATATTAATTGCCGAGTTCATTTTGTACACCAAGTGATCCGATGCAAAATTCATCACTACAACGGGCAATGCTATGGCGCCTATCAGAATAAGCATTATCTTTTTTAGCGAGAGACGTTGCGCAACCCATGCCACAAGCACCAAGCCGAGGGCTATGGATGACAGCATGGAACTGGTCATGACCACGCCTACGCACAACCCAAGAAAGTAGAGAACCGACGATACTTTCGGCCTGCGCTCAAACAATATGTATGCAATCAGCATGTTGCATACCAGCCCAAAGCTCGAGGGATTGCCGAGCCCGCCAATGAAGGCCTTGTTCTCCCAGATACTCAAATTCGCAAAATAAATATAAAAATCAATACAGACCTGCAACAGCATAACCAGCAGACAACATTCAAAAAACACATCAACCCGACGACCAGCATCTCTCCACCTAAAGATCAGAAGTGGCATAAGGCATAGCACAGTATTTAGGAACATGGCATCACTCAGCCCGAGTGCTACCGCCTTGAATAAGAATATTAAAGTCGCGATAAGGAGGAGAGCTATGAGTATGGCTTTTTCCAATACATATTTGGTGCATATCGCCGGACGCAATAACGCCACGCAAACACAGGCAATTCCTATAATCTTAAGCAGGCCATATGAGCCACTCTCAGACTCTCCTTCCGTAAAGCTAATAAAATACAAGTAATAGTAATTACATAGAACGGCTGCAGATGAAATAAATATAAGTAGTTTGGACGATATGCCTATTCTGGGTTCAGTGCCGCTCACGTACAGTGCTCCGTGCGATATTTCATCGCTAGCTCGAATCGGTGGATCATACACAAAAAGGCAGGCCCAGCTCATCTCGATTCAACAGAAACGGACCTGATTTACAATGTAAGCCGTTTACCGTGACGTCCTAGCGCTCAACTCCATGACTGCATTCGAGCCAGTCAGGCGAAACGAAGCTATAGTCAACGATGCCAGCTGGTTTCAATAGACAACTGCCTCGGCGTCGAGCATTCGACGTTGAAGCGGCGTCCGTTGGGCCGCTTCCGCCCCTCGTCTGTTAAGGTTCTGAACGCCGCTGCTGATAGACCAAGTCGACGATCTCACCGTCAGGTGTGTAACCGCTGACAGTTTCCCTGAGTAATTGCCGCACTCGCGGGAAGTCTTCCGCAGCCACTGCGGCTGACAACTCTGTGAGTCTAAGCTTGAGCTGCTCCCATGGCAAATAGTCCTCATTTGCACTCATTATCATCGGGTGCGGTGTGGCAACGACATTGTCACCGATCAACAGCTCTTCGTAGAGCTTCTCACCAGGCCTCAATCCAGTGAACTCAATGGCGATATCGCCGTGAGGGTTGTTCTCAGTACGGACGCTCAAGCCAGAAAGGTGAATCATTTTTTCGGCCAGCTTTGCGATTTGAACCGGCTCGCCCATATCTAGCACAAACACATCTCCACCCTGCCCCATTGATCCGGCCTGAATGACGAGCTGCGCCGCCTCAGGAATGGTCATGAAGTAACGAGTTATCTTGGGATGCGTCACCGTCAAAGGACCGCCCGCTTTTATCTGGCGGTGAAACAGCGGGATAACCGAGCCAGATGAACCTAATACGTTGCCAAACCGCACCATGGTGAAACGCGTTTTGTTTACCCTGGCAACATTTGCCGCGTCATCAAAAAGAACTGGTGCAACCTCTCTGCTAAGAGCCTGTAAAGACATTTCAGCTAGTCGCTTGGTACTGCCCATAACGTTGGTTGGGCGCACCGCCTTATCGGTCGAAATCAGTACAAAGTTGGTGACATTCGCCTGCAAGGCTGCCTGCGCCGTACTGAGGGTACCAATTACGTTGTTTAGCACACCCTCAGCAATGTTGTGCTCCACCATGGGGACGTGCTTGTAAGCGGCCGCATGGTAGACAGTATCCACAGTCCACATGCTCATCGTATCGAATAGCTGCTTCTGGTTACGCACAGAGCCTAGGAGTGGTAGAACGCGCACCGGCATGGATTCTCTAGCTACACGCTGTTCGAGCTCACTGAGTATCGTGTAAAGATTGAACTCACTGTGCTCGAATAACAAAAGCGTCTTGGGCTTCAGGGAAAGAATCTGACGAGACAGCTCGGAACCGATCGAGCCTCCGGCACCCGTTACCATGACCACACGACCGGTGATGCACTGCGCGAGCAGGTCACATTGCGCCGGCACTGCATCACGTCCAAGCAGATCCGCGATATCCACTTCCTGGATGTCGTCCACCTTGACCCTGCCACTGGCCAGATCCATAAAGCCAGGAACACTGCGTACGTGCAGAGGGAAGTTTTCCAGAGAACCCAGAATTTCGCGGCGACGGGCTCTGCTACTCGACGGGATGGCGAGTAGAATTTCTTCTGCGCCAGTCATGTCGATCATCTTCTGGATACTCTCTCCACGGAAAACCTGAAGACCCGATATAACTCGATCCGCTACGCCCTCGTCATCATCTATGAACGCTACAGGACGCATGACTCGACCCATTCGCAAGGCGGCCACCAACTGATTACCCGCAGCACCCGCACCGTAGATGGCAACCTTGGGTAGCCCATTGTCGCGGCTGGTAAACGGAACGTGCTGGGTCGCAGCGAACCAGTCGCCTAGGAAATACTGCCGCATCACCAGACGCAAACCTCCGATCATGATGAGGCTGAGCCACCAGTAATTGAAGATGATTGAACGGGGCACCACATTCTTGTGGTTGCTGTACCAATAGACCACCAATGCCAGGATCAGGGCTGACAAGCTGACCGCTTTGACGATGGTGATCAACGCGTCGTTGCCAAAATAGCGCATTACTGCGCGATACATGCCAAATCGGATAAAGATTGGAATGGCGACAACCGGCGCTGCGGCAAACAACCAGAAATGCCCAGTCACTGGATTGACCATTTCATCAATGCCCAATCGAACAACGAAGGCCAACCACAAAGCAAGCCAGACCAGCAACACGTCGGTGAATACCTGCATCGCCCTTTTATGACGACGGGGCAGTCCGAGCATGCGTGCTCTCAATTTATCCATGACCTTCATGTACCCTCGCCTTCTGCGAATGTCAGTATCTGAGGCAGCGTCATCTGTGTGCTTCTACGCATAAGACACGCATCAACTGAAATCAATCACACAACTACCATGTTTTCCGAATCCGGATGAATGCTGCATCTCAGCAGTTTTCAGGCCCGCCGGCATTGAACTTAAGCGCGAGCACCGCAAGGGGGACATAGGCAATGGCAACACCGACCAACCCGTCCACCGCGCCCAGCGCCACCGCAACCGAAATGGGCAGCAGCCACACCAGATTGATCAGCAATACAGCCATTGTCACTGGCATGTGGCGACCATACTGACGCGAAGCATACTGATAAGCATGACTGCGGTGCGCTTCGTAGACCTTGTCGCCGCGCAGCAACCTTCGCAGCAATGTCAGAGTTGCGTCTACGACAAACACGCCGAGCATGATCAACCACGCCCAAAACAGCGCAGAGTCGTGCCAGGCAGCCTGCAACGACAGTACACCCAGGATGATCCCGAGGAACCCACTCCCTGCATCACCCATGAAAATACGTGCAGGTGGAAAGTTCCAGAACAGAAATCCTGCTACGGCCGCAGCCAGTATCATCGGCGGTGCAAGCAAGGCTGGTGCATCTACAAGGAAATACAGCAGGCAGGCTCCCAAGCAGGCGCTCAGCGCTTCTATGCTTGCGATGCCGTCAATGCCGTCCATGAAGTTATAGAGGTTTAGCAGCCATACAAGATAGAACAGGGCTAGACCATGCCCTAGCCAGCCCAGATCCACAGCAGTGCCGAACACCGAAACAGAAGGCAATCCACCCAACCACCAGAGTGCCCACATTGACGCCGCGAAGTGGCCAAGCAAGCGCCAACGTGCGGCTACATGCCCGTGGTCATCCAGAAAGCCAAGGGCGGCAATCAAGGCGCCCGCACCGGCCAGAGCCACCGCAACCGACATCGCCAGAGCGCCCATCCATACGAGAATCGGCAATGCCACCAGGTAGCTCAACACGATGGCTACTCCACCCCCACGGGGCGTAGGCACGGTGTGCGAGCTTCGCGCGTTAGGCACATCAATGATACTGCGGGCCAAGGCGTAGCGCCGAAGCAACCAGGTCCCCAGCAACGAACTAACCACAACAGCTGCAATCAGCAGAAAAAACATTACGTTGATCCAGTAATCGTGTGACAGAAACCCACTCTGCGGCGCAGAAGCAGGTTGAGCAAAATCCTACTTGTTGGCAAATTCTCGCCCTGCCTGGCGCAAGCCATCGGCAGCAGTTTGCACTCCAGACCATCCCAGGAGTTTCTGAGCCTCTCCGCCATCAATCTGAAGAGAGCCGTAGAGCTGGATAAACAGCGCCTCACGATGCAGGCGCACTGCCAACCAACGAGCGATGGCTGAAGGAACCGGAAACAGCCACAGCCGCTTACCCATGCCCTCGGCAAGATACTTAACGATGTCAGAGGTTGAAACATCGCAGCCATCCGAGGGGAAAAGCGTATGGCCGGCTGCATTGGGATGAACGGCACACAACAGCAGAAACGCTTCCAGGTTTCGCAGAGAAACGATGCTACGCCGATTGTCGATGTTCGCAAAAGGCAACGGTATGCCCTTGGACACAAGACGCAGTAGCCGGGCGAAATTTCCCGGCGCATTGGCGGCATAGACCATGGGGGGGCGCACCACCACCAATTCCATCGAACGCTCGGCCAGCAGCGCGTGCAGCGACTGCTCAGCTTCCCACTTGGAAAGCGCATAGTCTGCATGAGGCTGGGCAGCTGAGTGCTCACGCAACGGCCCTTGCGTACTCTGTGCACCGTTGACACCGATCGAACTCACGAACACGAATCGACGCGCGCCAGCTTCGAGGGCACGCTCCGCCAAGCGCAGCGTAGCGTCGCGGTTTGCACTCCGGAACCTTGTCAATGCACCTTCGGCAGGTTCATCAAGAACATGCGCACGCCCGGCCAGATGAACAACACAATCAACTGCTAGGTCATCCAAGGACAGTGGCTGCGCTGACTCAAGATCGGCAACGACATACTCGACACCCGCAACCGGCGCTTCAACCTTTCGCACCAGCGCTCTTACAGCATGCCCCTGCTCAACCAGATGGCGGCAAAAAGCCCGGCCGATGAAGCCGTTGGCCCCGGTCACTAGTATCGAACTCATTTCCTACCCTTATTCGCCTGATACCGACAATCCACGTCCGACCGCGAAGTACAAGAGACCCGCGTCCGACATTTCTTGAGGATCAAAGAGATTGCGCCCATCCACCACAACCGGATAAGCCAGCGTTTCCTTCAGCCAGAGAGGGTCAAGTGCCCGGTATGCTTTCCATTCGGTGCAAATGACCAGAGCATCAGCCCCCTGCAGAGCGGCTTCCCGTGATGAGCAAAGCTGCAACTTTGGCTCGTCGCCATAGATCCGACGGCACTCATCCATCGCTTCAGGATCGTGTGCCTGGACCTGTGCACCAGCTGACCAGAGCGCTTCCATCAATGCGCGGCTGGGAGCATCGCGCATATCGTCGGTGTTGGGCTTGAACGCCAACCCCCACAGAGCGACTCGCTTGCCCTCAAGCTTGCCATCGAATGCCTGGGCAAGTTTAGAGAAAAGCATTTGTTTCTGACGATTATTGACAGCTTCGACAGCAACCAGCAGCTGTGCGTCATAACCGACTTCGTCAGCGGTCCGTGCCAGTGCCTGAACGTCCTTGGGAAAGCACGATCCCCCGTAGCCACATCCCGGATAGATGAATTGGTAGCCAATTCTCGGGTCAGAACCGATGCCCAGGCGCACGTGTTCAATATCGGCCCCCAGATGCTCGGCAATATTGGCCAACTCGTTCATGAAGCTGATCTTGGTCGCAAGCATTGCATTCGCTGCATACTTGGTCAGCTCAGCAGAACGCGTGTCCATGAACATCAACTTGTCATGGTTACGGTTATAGGGTGCGTAGCAGTGACGCATCACATCCATCACATGCTCTGACTCGGTACCCACTACGATACGTGCGCCCTTGGTGAAGTCCTCAATCGCAGCGCCTTCCTTGAGAAACTCAGGGTTTGAGCAGACCTCAAACCCAATGCTTTCGCCACGGGCAGCCAAGGCCTGAGAAACCGCCTGGCGCACCTTGTCGGCTGTACCCACTGGCACTGTCGACTTGTCGATCACGATTTTCTCGGCATTCATGTACTGGCCGATGGTATTCGCCACGGCCAATACATACTGCAAGTCGGCCTTGCCATCCTCGTCAGGCGGCGTGCCCACAGCGATGAACTGCAGGTGTCCATGTTCCACAGCCGAGCACGCGTCAGTGGTAAACGAAAGACGTCCCGCCTTGACGTTGTTGAGTATCAACTCTTCGAGCCCAGGCTCGTAAATAGGGATAGTCCCTTTGTTCAATCGGGCAATTTTATCCGCATCGATATCCACACAGACCACCGAATGCCCAACGTCCGCAAGGCAGGCACCGGTGACTAGGCCGACGTAGCCGCTACCAAAAACCGTAATCTTCATATCGCCAATCAGCCCTTAGCTTTATCTTCAGACAACAACGCGTCGAAGTAAGCAATTGTCTTCTGCAGTCCTTCGTCCAGCATCACCTTTGGTTCCCAGCCCAAGACCGCGCGGGCCTGGGTGATATCGGGTTGCCGCTGCTGCGGGTCATCCTGTGGCAGAGGCTGGAAGATCAGCTTGGACGACGATCCAACCAGTTCCAGTACGCGCTCGGCCAATTGACGGATGGTGAATTCACCCGGATTGCCTAGGTTCATCGGACCTGTGACATCGTCGCCGGTATTCATCAAACGAAGGAAGCCTTCCACCAGATCGTCGACATAGCAGAAACTACGGGTTTGCTGCCCTTCGCCATAAATGGTGATGTCATCGCCACGCAACGCCTGGACGATGAAGTTACTGACAACCCGACCGTCGTTCGGATGCATACGCGGCCCGTAGGTATTAAAAATCCGAGCAACTTTGATCTGCAGATCGTGTTGACGGTGGTAATCAAAGAATAGCGTTTCTGCGCAACGCTTACCCTCGTCATAGCAAGAGCGGATGCCGATCGGGTTTACTTTACCCCAGTAAGATTCTGGCTGAGGGTGGACCTCGGGGTCGCCATAGACCTCGCTGGTCGAGGCCTGGAATATTTTGGCCTTGGTGCGTTTGGCTAGGCCAAGCATGTTGATGGCGCCATGCACGCTGGTCTTGGTGGTTTGAACCGGGTCAAACTGGTAATGCACGGGGGACGCCGGGCAGGCCAGGTTGAAGATTTCATCCACTTCGACATACAGCGGGAACGTTACATCGTGCCGAATTAACTCGAAATACGGGTTGGCCATCAGGTGAGCGATATTACGCTTGCTGCCGGTAAAGAAGTTGTCGACACACAGTACTTCATTACCCGACTCAAGCAACCGCTCGCACAAATGCGAACCCAGGAAACCCGCCCCGCCGGTAACCATTACGCGCTTCATAGTCCTTTCCTCAAGATTCTGTAGTAAAAGCCACCCATGGCATGAGTCAGCGTGAACAAAGTAGCCTTAGCAAGTGAGCCCCCCGGAAACTCTCGGTGCAACATGAACATGCGTTCCAGCATGTAGCGCTTGGAGCCCGAAATTTGCCCGGCGATGCGTCGATAATGAAGCAGTGGATGCCGAAGTTTCAGGCACGTCGTAGTGCCTGACAGGATCCTCAACCAGCAATGATAATCCTCGACGGCCTTATAGCGGATATCCACATTGAAAGGGTGATCCAGCATAAGTTGCTTGTCGAGCATGACGCTGGAGGTCGGGATACGCCCTTTAACCTGCTGCTGCGCGAAAGCCACACGTTGAACGTCACAGCCCTCGACCTGACCAAAGACGATGGTCTTGTCATCGTAGAAGTCCACCATCTGCGTGCAACTGAACGTAGCGTTGGCAGCTTCTAGCGCAGCCACCTGCAGCTCCAGCTTGCGAGGATGCCAGATATCATCAGCATCCAGAAACGCAATCCATCTGCCCGTCGCCTGCTTCACACCGATATTGCGCGGCGCTGCCGGCGCGCCATGGTTGCTGTCGAGAGGCACGAGACGGATTCTCGAATCCTTGGCCGCCAGATCACTTACCACTGTTCGAGTAGCGTCCTTGGAGCAGTCGTCAATGACAATCATTTCCCAATTGACATACGTCTGGTCAAGAACAGACTGTATGGTTCGCCCGATCAACTTTTCGGCGTTGTAAGACGGCGTGATAATTGAAACCAGCCCTTCATTCATCAATGTCAACCTCTATCTCCCCGCGGCATCTTTGCGCGCACGCCATCAATCCACCGCAGCCCTAAACGACGCTCGATCGTGAGCGGCTTTAGCGCTGGACGAATGACGACATGGTCCGCGAGTTGCCCCCACAATTTACTTTTCAGCGCACTGACCACAACATCCTCTGCCTGCTCATCATCGGCATAAGCGGGATCGTCTGCAGTCATCTCGCCCGTCTTCAACATCGAAATCAGACGTTGAGGATCAGCCCCTTCAAAATACTCGTACTTGGTGGTCTCTATCGCCCGAACATAGTCGACATACTGCGCGAAGCGATGCGAGCGCAGATAGAGAAAACGCAGTGTTTTGCGAATAGTGACATCCGGATCGATTGGAGTCAGCGCACCAGGCTGAAAAAGCGCCTCGCGGCTCTTGAATACCCTTACAAAGCCGGCTTCCTGGTAGGTCGAAGGGCCGAGACAGATAACCTGTTTGCCGCATACACCTGCCTCGACAGCAGAGCTCCCCCCGTTCATTACGACGATGTCGGCTTGCTGGATCAGGTCATAGGTACTTGCTTTCTGCTCACTCGAAATACAGTGAATGCCCCGCGCAGTGGTCCAATCGCGATAGAGGGACAAAGAACGATCACCATGCGCCTGCCCAATGGTTTCGGCCCAGTTGGGATGGCATCGAACAACCACCTGACCGGGCACAATACCAAACGCCTCAAAGAAATCGTCAAGCGCTTGAGTATTGTCGACCCATTCCGTTTTCCACTCAGCATGACCCGCAAACTCATTTTTGCTACTAGGCAGGACCAGCACCCTGGGACCTTCGCCAGCCAGTGGCCAAGGTGCAGGTTCCGGGTTCTGGTTGTACAAACGCCACTCCATGGAGTTTCGCTGCAGGAATCGCTCGCCTGCGAGTTTGCCCGCCAGGCTGACCTGAGCCTGAGTCAAGGGCTTATCATCGTATTCTTTGACCATCTCACCCAGAGCATGCAGCGAAAGGCAATTTGCATTAGGGATTAGCTGCAGGCCATCGCCAAACCACGTGCGCTCATGGGTGACGTAAGGGATACCCATCTGCTCGCAGGCATATGTAATTGCCCGCGTAATGTCCATCCGGCCATTGAAGCAGACGACGGCCTCAAGCTGATGGATAGTGATCCACTTGACCGCGCTTTGATATGTCAGAAGCACCGGTGCGTGCAAACTTTCGCGCACGGCTACCACCGCCGGCTCATTCCAATCTTTTTCCGACTCGGTTCGGTTGGACGTGCAGGAACTGGATAACGCAATTTCATCGAGCACACTACGAGCAAGCGTTGCATCCCCGCCACGCAGCGACTGAACGGGCGATGCGACAAAGCTTCTCACGCCACCCAGCATGCACTTTGGGCACTCTGCGAGTTTCGAAGTACCCTTGATCGCACGCGGGTAGCAATTGGAGACCTGAGCATCACAGGTAAGGTAGTTGACCGTGTGGCCATCACCCTCAAGGAGCTTCCCCAGAAACATCAGATGCTCGACGTGAGGCCGAAATGAAAACATGTTGACCAAACCGATGTTCATCCCATGACCCCCACAGCCTTTAATCTCCGTACAAACAGTAAAACCAACATCAGGCACAGCCCTAAAATAAGGTGGGTGAACTCAACAAGATCCAATAGCACCACAACGGGTGAACAACCGAAAGTAGCGACGAATAATAAACTGGCTAAGCAGACCACTGCCCTCCAGTCAACGCCTAGCGACTCACCCGAGCCAAACAATACGGACGAACGCGTCCCAAGACCCATGACAACAAAAACGCAGCACACGAGTGCGCACAGGATGAACAAACATTTACCTGAATGAACAGCCCGCACCCTTCGATCAACCTTAATCACGTGAAACGACAGTCCATGATAAAGGTGTATTTACCGACACATCGACCGCAGCTGTGCGACCCAGAACGTCCGTATAGAACTTGGGGGCTAGCCCATACCCTGGCCGAACGCTTCTGACATTATCTACTGTGAACAATTCTCCTGCTGCAATATCACGAACTGCATATAATGACCGCCTGAATTTTACATTACTGACTTCACTGGACTTGCGCCCATAGTCGACGGCCCCCAAGGCCGCCCACGCCGTCTTGCTGTCACGGCAGAGCGCCTCTAATTCGGCGGGTTCCAGGGAAAAACTATCATCAGGACCACCACCATTACGGTTCAAGGTGAAGTGTTTTTCAATGATAGAAGCCCCCAACGCTACGCTGGTGATGGCAGTGGTATTGTCCAAGGTGTGATCAGATAAGCCGGACACTAAGTGATGGCGTCGCATCATATCTGGAAGGGTACGGAGATTGTAGTCCTGAGCGGGGGCTGGATAGCCGCTGACGCAGTGCAAAACTGCCAGCTCTCGGCATCCACCTTCGCGCGCGGCCTCAACCGCCTCCGCTATTTCCTCTGCATCTGCCATGCCGGTGGAAATGATCATGGGCTTTCCCGTTGATGCCACATATTTGATCAACGGCAAATCAACTGCCTCAAATGAAGCGATCTTGTAGGCCGGGGCATTCAAACTTTCCAGCAGCTCCACCGCAGTATTGTCAAACGGCGAGCTGAAAATCGTGATATCGCGTTTTCTCGCGTGTTCAAACAATGGCGCGTGCCAAGCCCATGGCATTTGGGCTTCCTGATAGAGGTCGTATAGCGTACGCCCATCCCAAAGGCCACCATGAATCTTAAACTCTTCGGCATCGGAGTTAAGCGTAATTGTGTCTGCCGTATACGTCTGCAGCTTCACTGCGTCCGCACCGGCTTTCTTTGCCTCATCAATAATAGCGAGTGCCGTCTGCAGACTCCCATTATGATTGGCCGACAGTTCGGCAATTATGTACGGCGGATAGTCACTGCCGATTTTTCGCCCATTAATTGAAATTACCGGATTCATGCTCAACCCCTTGTCAATTTTTCCAGTTTCTCGGCCATAAGGGGACGTTGATCTGCCCACTCGCGCGCCAATAACCCTAGCCTATAGACATCAACAAAAGTGGCTGCAACGCGGTGCTGTTCGCGCAAAACCCCTTCAACCACAAAAGCGAATTTCTTGTGCAGCTTTATAACCGCCTCATTGAAGGCCAGCACTTCACAGCAGAGTTTATTCAATTTCAATGCTGTGAAAGCATACTCCAAGGCTAGGTACTCCATACGGCTACCTGTGCCCTTCGGCGCCTGCGGAGATGCATAAAACGCCCATGTAGCGTTCGCACTAGCCATGTCAATTTGTGTAAAGCCGACAATTCCGGCGGGCACGCCGTTAAACTCGTACATGAAATATTGCTGATCTTGGCGTTGCTCTGTATTCGCCCACCAGTTCAAATGTTCTTCCTGCGATATTTCGTGGCGGGTATACATATTTTCGCGCACGGCAGGCGCATTGCGCCATTCGCGCATCAGCTCGAGCTCGGTTGCATCGATGGCTCGAAGTACGCCAAATACTGTCATTTTTCCATCCTGTGAGATGTCTGCTCTACAAGTACCTGGATAACCCGTGCACACCCAGACCCGTCAGTGATTTTCAACGCTTGCAGGCTCATCGTTTTCAAGAAATCTCGCTCATGTCTCGACTTATGAATGGCGACAGTCAGCTGTGCAGCGACATCGTCCTGCAATGAAATACACGTGACGGCCTCTGCGGCTCGCAGCAAGCCTGCTGCATACTTTTGATTGTCAGCCACTACTACCATCAACGTTGGCACTCCGAGGCAGCAGCGCTCCCATGAAGTCGAGCCTGCCGCGCCTATCACAAGGTCACTGTCAGCCATCAGCTGCGCCATATCGGTGACATTTACCAAAACTTGGACCGGCCATTGCATCGTTCGCGCAACGCGGCGTACCTCATCCAGCCACGGAGCAGCAGCGCCCATCACCACCGTAATACGACAATCGTTTGAAAGACCGGAACTCTTGAGGCTTTCGAGGATATCTGTAGTGACGTTGTCCTTGTCCACTCCGCCCAAGGTGATCAGCAAGTGTTCAAGTTTATATCGCTCGCGACGATGTATGCTGTACTCCCGCAACCGAGGGAAATCGGGACGCAGCAACGCATAATGTGCGCCGCACAGCACTGTACAGCTGTCAGGTACCCAAGGTTCATAGTCGACCTCCTTGCGTCCATACGTCTGATCAAGCAACACATCTGCAATATGTGCCCGCTCAGCCAGATCATCGATGACCAACAACTTCGCGTACATCCCCTCGAGCGCAGCTTCCCAGCGAAAATCCAGACCGTAGTGATCAACGACTAACCAGTCGGGACATTGCTGCGTCAGAACAGCTGCAGAAGCGCTGGCATCAGCCGCCTGTGTACTACCGAGCCAATCTCCGTGAGGTGTTGCTTCCGGGTCCATATCGGCAGAGTAATCCACTCTCAACGATAACAGATGCACCACATGCCCCCTGCTTCGGATCACATCAATCATATGCCCAGGGTGTTCCTTGCAGATAAAACAGCACTCAGCACCGGCCAGAGTCAAGGCATCCGCGAGGGTGAGACAACGCATTACATGCCCACTGCCCATTTTCAGGGATGCATCAACGCGAAACACAAACTGACGCCCATTCATCAGTAATCGGCCAAAATGGCTTTGAACAGCCACTCTGCACGTGTCCAGTCTTCAGGGGTGTCGATATCTTGTACGCGATGACGTTGCAGCTGGACCGCAACAGAGTCAGGACTGAACATCACCGCGCCCTCTAACCAAGCGCTCGCTTTGCCCCAATAAAATTGGCCAGCATCGTGAAAAGCTTCTTCAAGATCTTGAGAGCGCGATGTGAAAAATTCAGGGCTGAACATTGATACACGACCTTGTCTATCCACGCGCAATGCGCGTTGAATAGGAAACGCATAACTGGTCGTGGAAAACGCGTAGTTGGCACCCGATGCACTCAGGATTGCAAGCCCACGCCTCAAGTCATCTGCACAGACAAAAGGGGCTGTTGCGTACAAGCAGCAAACCTGCTGCGCGTCTATCCCGTTCTCCGCGCACCAGTTGATAGCCTGCTGGATAACTGCAGTCGTTCCCGTGTAATCGTCAGCCAGTGCTGCCGGACGCAGAAAGGGGACACTGGCACCATACTGGCGGGCAATGTCGGCGATCTCGGCGTCATCAGTCGAAACGATGACATGGTCGAAGCACCCGCTGGAAATTGCCACCTCTATTGACCAGGCAATCATCGGTTTCCCGCAGAACAATTTGATATTCTTTCGCGGAATACGCTTGCTACCACCACGCGCGGGAATAACTGCCAGTTTCATACCATAAGCACCTTGCGCAGCGCTGCTACCACTTGGTCTTGCTGCAGCTCAGTCATCGTCTGGAACATAGGAATACTGATCGCTTCGCTATAGTAGTCCTGTGCAGCCGGGAAATCTCCCGACTTAAAGCCCATGGCTGCGTAATAAGGCTGAGTGTGCACTGGGATGTAGTGCATATTCACCCCAATCCCCAGCTCGCGCAGATCCTCGAATGCCTGACGATGACTCGACGCAATTTTGTCCCGCTGCAGGCGAATTACATACAGGTGCAACCCGGAGTAGCTGTCGGCGTGCTGCCAAGGGAGAGTCACAGGCAAGCCAGACAACAACGAATCATAACGGGAAGCCAACTGATGTCGACGTGCGACATATTCGTCAAGTCGTGCCATCTGGCTGACTCCCAGTGCCGCCTGCAACTCAGTCATTCTGTAATTGAAACCAAGCTCAATTTGCTGGTAGTACCAAGGCCCATCAGCGGCGTGAGTCATGTGCTGCGGGTCACGGGTAATACCATGACTGCGTAGCAATGCCATCTTCTCGGCTAGCGCAGGGGAGTTGGTAAGCGCCATCCCGCCTTCGGCGGTGGTAATGATTTTCACTGGGTGAAAACTGAACACCGTGATGTCACTATATTTACCGTTGCCGATAAATTCGCCCTTGTACTTGCCGCCGATTGCATGCGAAGCGTCCTCGATGACCTTGAAATCGTAGCGTTGAGCCAGTGCATGAATCGCCTGCATGTCACAAGGCTGTCCACACAGGTGGACGGCGACGACGACCTTGGGCAGGGTGCCTTGCCGTTCGGCGATCACAAGTTTGCGCTCGAGAGCCTTAGGGCAAAGGTTGTACGTTCGAGGATCAATATCCACGAAGTCGACTAGCGCCCCGCAATACAATCCACAGTTTGCCGAAGCGACAAACGTCACCGGCGTGGTCCACAAACGATCGCCAGCTCCTAGCCCCAAGGCCAGACAAGCAATATGCAGAGCTGAAGTAGCACTGTTGACGGCCAACGCGTGACGTGCGCCCACATGATCGGCGACCAACTGCTCGAAGCGCGGAACCATCGGGCCCTGAGTCAGAAAATCCGACTGCAGCACGCCGATTACAGCATCAATATCAGCTTGAGTAATGTCTTGGCGACCGTAAGGAATCATAAATCAGATGCTCCCGATCTTGTCTTGGTTGAGCGCGATCCAGTTGCTCAGTGATTCATCGCTCATCCATTCGCTGTTGTTGTCGCTGGAGTAAACGAAGCCTTCCGGCACTCGTACACCATCCTTGATTCGATTAGCACAATTGGCCCAGTCATTGATGACTGGCAGAATCTTGAAGTGCTCAGGATATTCGTAGGTGTAGTACGCATCTTCGGCACTGATCATCTGCTCATGAAGCTTTTCACCTGGACGAATACCGACCACCTTCTGGGTAGCGTCAGGTGCAACGACGCGGGCGAGATCGGTGACTTTCATCGACGGGATCTTCTTCACGTAGATCTCACCACCTTCCATGTCGTCGAACGCATGCCAGACGAGCTCAACGCCCTCCTCCAGAGAGATCATGAAGCGAGTCATGCGCTCATCAGTGATCGGCAACTCGCCCTTGTCCTTGATGGACATGAAGAAGGGAATTACCGAACCACGAGAACCCATGACATTGCCATAGCGCACTACCGCCATGCGCGTCTCGTGGCCGCCTGCGTAGGAGTTGCCAGCGACGAACAACTTGTCGGAAGCGAGTTTGGTCGCACCGTACAGGTTGATCGGGCTGCTTGCCTTATCGGTGGAGAGCGCGACAACACGCTTGACGCCTTTGTCGATGCAAGCGTCAATCAGGTTCATCGCACCATTGATGTTAGTCTTGATGCATTCAAACGGATTGTACTCGGCGGTCGGTACGATCTTGGTGGCCGCCGCATGCACCACATAGTCGACACCGTCGAGGGCGCGGTAAAGGCGATCTTTGTCGCGTACATCACCGATGAAGAAGCGCACACGGGAATCGCCTTCGAATTTCTTGGCCATTTCCCACTGTTTCATCTCATCGCGCGAGAAGATGATGATTTTCTTCGGGTTGTATTTGGCCAGTGTCATCGGGACAAAAGTATGGCCGAACGACCCTGTGCCGCCGGTAACGAGAATGGTTTTTCCACTAAGCATCTGCAAGTCCCTCAAAGCCTGGACGTTTTTTGATAATGCGCACCGGCACTCCGGCCGCGATAGTTCCCGAAGGAATATCGATATTGACCACGGAGTTAGCACCGATCACAACATGAGAACCAATGATGACGCCCGGCATAAGGACTACATTCGCCCCCAACCAGACATCGTCACCAATTACGATGGGTTTATTATAGTGTTGCAAAAACGCCTCTCTCGATATCTTACGCTCTTGCTCACGGATCCTGACGCCTGGCAGATAGTCGTGCACATGGGAGGTCGAGGATACAAAAATGTTGGGTGCAAGAAGACATTCTTCCCCGATGCGCACATCACCGTTGATGGTGACATTGCGCTGAAGGGTCGTTCCCTTGCCGACTGAGACATGATGAAGTGCATTGATTTCAACACCCTGATTTAGCCAGACATGATCACCGAGCGTAATCATGCCCTGCTGCGCATCAAGCTTGGCATTCTTGATCGATACACGTCGTCCCAAGCGTATGACGCCTGATACAGAGACGCCGATGAAGGGCGAGATCAAACTACCCTTCCGGATACCGCCAATACTCAACGCGCAGGCCCTAAGTAACGACGCAGTCTTATTAAAAATTCTTGCCAACACGACTGACTCTCCACGCAGATAAAAATAAGCCCAAGAGCATCATGAAAAAACCGCACAGAAGCATCACTACAAACTCGAAGACACCTGCTTGTGCAAAGTAGAATTTTAACAACGCAGCCCCCATGCCGAACAGCACAACCACGGTACTCTGAACAATAAGTAGGCGAAGCTTTTGATTTAACACCAGCAGGTAGGAAGTAAAGAAATCAACCGAGCGCAGCAATGCAAGCAGAACAAACAGCAAGCCCAAGTAATAATCAGGCACGAACCACGGGGCCGCGAACCAAGGGCTCTGCAGGGCAAACATACCAAGGGTAAGTGCAATGATCAGAACCAACCCCACCGCAGCCGATGCTTTCAGCACATAGCGAAAGCCGGCACGCGGATCCTCCTCACACAACGCTGGAAGCACGGTAATGATGCGAGTATTGATCAGCTGCTGAACGGAAAGCCCTGCCAGCACGATCAGCGAGAGATATGAAAATCGAGAAAACTGTTCGGCGCTCAACACCGATGATGCGAGCAGCCGATCGACGAACTGCAACACCGCACCAACCAGCGTGACCGGAACAAAAGCGATTGAAGCACGGAAGAAGGCTTTTGAGGGTAGACGCGCGCTAAGCACAAAAGAGACCAGCCCACGCCCGCAGATCAACAACGCACAACCAACCTCGGCACCCATGGTCCAGTTCGCATCGGAAGAAACATAGGCTGCACAAAATCCCGCGACTGCAATGGTGGCATTTCTTACAAAAAGCTGTTTTGCATATGCGTCAAACTCAAGCCGGCTTTTCACGACCATCAAATCGACGGTAAACAGAAAAAACACGAGTACTTGTAGCAATGACAGCACCTGCAGGGCAGGGCTCAAGCGTGCTGCCTGCGCAATCACTACAACAACCAGACAGTACGGTAGCCAGAAAAAAGCCCCCGTCCATTTGACTTGGGTGACGAACTCCACAAGCGCTGAAGGCGAGCTATTTTTCACCAACAGTGGCAGCTGGGTGTGACAGCGCACCATCACGCCCGCGCCAACGAAAAGCACTCCCACCCCAAGAATCAGCAAGTAGTAGTTCACGCTTGCGTACTGAATTTCATCCAGTAAATGCGCATAGAAAAAACCTTTGAGGGCGATGATAAATGCAGACATTGCTGCATAGATCAAATAGCGCCAGCGGGCCACGTTAAACAAAAATCCGCTGCTCCGCATCCGCTACGACACAGCTGATTTCCGGGTACGTATTGATAGAATATTCAAACTGCAGGATCAACCTCGGCGTGACCGTAGGTGTAATTCCCTTGTGCAAGGTAATAGTGTCTTCGATCAAACATGCACCAGCCTCACCAAGCACTTCGATGACACTCTCCTGACCATAAGCCTCAATCACCTCCGCATCGCTAAAGCGTCTGGATTTAAGCAGAGGTGTTTTATACTTAATATCTTTGTTTGACCCTTTCACATAAACATGCGGCCCAGCACCTTCATCCACATCCGTCAGATAGAAAAAGAACTTCACAAACTTCACATCATCCAGATCAAAATGGAAGACATGCGCGTGTTTCGCTTTATCCTCATCGGAAGCCTTGACCGGGAACGTCCACCACATGTTAACGCTCATGAGCTGTGGCGGAGCTCCCAAGTAGCGGGCGGCTACAGATAGCAGAAACGGATCCATGGACAAGTCATGAATACGTTGGTCGCGCTGGACATTAAAGTATTGCGCCAATAGCAGCGGTTTGCCGAGCTCCGCCTCCGCCTTGTCTCGATCGGCCAAATAAAACCCTTGACTCGGATTACGATCGGCATAGCAGGGAGTACGCGTCGCGTAATCAACAAGATATTCGACCGCAGAGGTTGGCAGCGCAGGGCCGGAAACCGCTCCATACGCCTCAAGACCATCTACAATGCGTGCAACATCACTCGGCTCGAAGGCCACATAAGGTGTACGCTGGGTGCGCGCCAAATCTTCCGTAAACTTTTGAAATTTTTGCCGCTTAGCCAGTTTGATAATTTGCCACGCAAGACGCCTGACGACCTTGCGCTTTAACAGCCCCCGCATCAATCGGTACCTGGAAATCATAACTATCCTTCTGATTAAAAAGACACGAAAACGGTAGAAGCAATCGGACACTCTTTTTAATGATTATTCAGGCACGCACCACCTAATAAATAGGCAGCTCCACAGGGACAGGCGACCGCTGATCCTTTTGGCCCACGACAGCATCCTGTTGCCGTGGGGCTACGATTATAAGGCCAAAGACCTGCATTCGCTAACGGAAATGTTAGCGTGGTATAACCATCGGATACCACCCTGGTACCTACCCCGCCCTCTGAAAGCTGCTGCAGATGACATTCAGACGGCTGAATTCACCGTTCTTCAGCGTCAGCGAAGTAGCGGGTTTCGGGGGGGGGTCATAGAGGCTGAGGAGCAGACCGTTACCTTCAGTGAAGAAGCTTTGAGCAGGGCAATGATCATACCGAGCAGCAACCAGCGCTCGCTACTGCAAGCAGACTAAGGTCTTGCATGGACGAATCGGGTTGACCTGCTCGATCGCATGCTGGTCCAGCTTTACAAGGCGCAGCCCGATCGAGCCAAGGTCAATAGCGAGCAAGCGGCTTTTCTCCACCCTCAGCGACTCGATACCTTCCAGAAGGGCCGCTTCGTTTTCGCCCCCCTGGTACCCGCACCTTGCGATGGGTGGCAAGCATGACCAGCTCTTTGCCCTCTGGCTAATGCATAGATCCATCAGATCGTCAGAGGCAAGCCAGCTCAGCACGTCACACTCGGCGTAAAGAACTGCGAGCCGAGGAAACACAACGGCGCTTGCTCACTATTGACCTCAATGCGAAAGATGTTCGCCTGTGCCGCCACTTGATTGACCATCAATGCGGGCGTCTGCGGCTTTTCTACGCCAAGGCTTTTGGCGATCGCAATAGCTCCAGCAAGTTAGGCCAGACGCGCATCACGCCTCATGCGCAGCTCAACCCTCAGTCCCGTGAGTTCATATTCAAGATCGGCACGCTATATCGCATCGTTTTCCTCCAGGCGCGTCATTCGACTATTCCTGGCCTCGCTGGATTGCCATATGACCCACTTGAGCTTGGCGCCTACCTCATCAACCCGTTTACTCAGAACAACGCTGAATTAATTGGATAACCGAAATCCTCCGCGTGCGAAGGTAATAAAGTCATTGAGCCCCCTCTCACACACCAACCCTTAAGCGTGGCAGTGCCGAATGCCCGCACAGGCACTTAGCAGGTCGATCTACTAAGGGCCGCCTGTTTAATACCGAGCGCCGGTATGTTCAAGGCATAAAATGCCTGATCCGCACTCTTTCCAGACTGATTAAACCTCCCGAACAGCTCTGGCCTCATCCTCGATCAGGACATAGTCAAATTTTTTATGGCCGGTTGCCAGTACAGAGCATCGAAGCTTGCCAGGTTTTATGCAGCCACTGCTTCGCTGCTAAGTTCCTGCGCCGCTCATTTCTCCATTATCGAGCCGAGAGGTACCAGTATCTGCCACTGCATCAGGAGAAACGCGCTCTGCAGTGCCTTTGATCTCCAGCACGCGGATCTGCCGCAGGCGGTCTTTGACCAGGCTGCGAATCAGCGCGACAAACACACCCAGCATCAACCCGACCA
>Ga0308168_1000270_pt1 | contig 74156 bp, 76 predicted proteins | sample PhyCR2_FD_202133 | JGI IMG/M metagenome (GOLD analysis project Ga0308168, IMG submission 202133) | Phyllosphere microbial communities from UC Gill Tract Community Farm, Albany, California, United States - DLSLRC.R2 | ecosystem: Host-associated > Plants > Phyllosphere > Unclassified | place: USA...
TGGCGCCACCGTCGCGGTCGTTCAGATTGCTGTACAGCACGCGGTAGTCGGGGCTTTTCACCCACAACAGCAGTGCGACGACGATCGCGATCGCGGCGGAAGCGGCGACCAGCAACGGAATTTTCGGGTTGGCGCGCAGACGGTTCCAGATGGCCTGCAGGCCGTTGTCGCGGCTTTCGCCGGCGGTTATCGAAGCACTCATTTTAGGTCTCGTCCTTCAATGGCGCTCACGATCCCGTACGGGCCGCTGAGCAGCTCCCTGCCAGGCTGATGAACGGTATGGTTAGCGTTGTGTGACAAAACAGACTCCCTGATACACATATCTTCTAAATAGCGGCGCTCCCATTTCTGGGCAGGCCATTATTCGCCTTATCAGACAATTCCGATTGCCCGATAAGCCGGGTTTTTTGCAGTTAATTAACCGCTTTAGGTCCGAAAACGCTGTGCTAGGGTGTGCATCATTGGAGAAGTACAGGGTGAAAACGTCACCCGGCGAGACGAGAGGATTGAGGACCAGATGGCGATTCAGGGCATTGAAGGGGTACTGCAGCAGATGCAGACCATGGCGGTTCAGGCCGGCAAGATGGGGCAAAATGCGGCGCCGCAGGGCGTCAGCTTCGCCAGCGAACTGACCGCGGCGCTTGGCAAGATCAGCGACACTCAGCAGACGGCGCGCAAACAGGCGCAGGACTTTGAGCTGGGCGTGCCGGGCATCAGCCTGAACGATGTGATGGTCGATCTGCAGAAATCGTCGGTGTCTTTGCAACTGGGTGTCCAGGTGCGCAACAAGCTGGTGGCGGCCTACCAGGACATCATGAATATGCCGGTGTGATGAACGTACCGTCCATTTTTCAGTGAAATTTGGCTCGGCGCCGTTAGCCTATGGCGATGGTTATAGGAGGGATAGGATAATGTGTAAATCGCTGTGCCTTGCTCTGGCCATGATGGCGTTGTCTGGATGCGCCGGCCAGAATGATGACTATCCATCGGCGCAAAAAACGGCGCCTCATCAGGATGCCGGCAAAGAGTGGAAGGCGTTTGTCGCGCCGCTGTCGGTGAAGACACAGTCGCCCGGCGAGCGTGAAATGAAACGCGCCGCCCGGCAATACTGAAGCCGTGACGCCAGTCGATGGACAAAAAAAGCCAGCTATCGAAATAGCTGGCTGAAGGTGCGATAAAACATTTATGTGATGTAGGAGCGCCGACGCACGTTCGAGGTGCGTCAACGCGAACATCATATTTGTTATATTATAACAAATCAATGCTGCCGTGCGTTTGCCTCAGCCCGCTAACGCCACGATGCGCTGGTGGGCGCTTGCCAGCCCCTGGTCGCGGCCGTGCGGCTTCATGTCCAGCCCTTCGGCATAGATGAATTGCACGTCGCCGATCCCCATCAGCCCCAGCACCGAGCGCAGGTAGGGCGTTACGGCGTCGGTCGGATGCCCGGCGTGCATGCCGCCGCGTGAACTGAAGACCACCGCATTGACGCCTTCCACCAGCCCCACTGGGTAGGTGGCGGTATAGTTGAAGGTCATCCGGGCGCGGGCCACCAGATCGAACCAGTTTTTCAGCTGAGTCGGCACGTTGAGGTTGTACATCGGCGCCCCGATCAGTAACAGGTCGCTCTCTTTCAGTTCGGCAATCAGTTGATCGGAGAGCGCCACCGTGGCTTTGGCGCGCGGGCTGACATTTTCCGCACCGCGCAGCGCGCTGAACAGCTCGCCGTCCAACACCGGCAGATCCAGCGCCGTCAGATCGTGTTCGACGATCCGATCGTCGTATCCTTTCGCTTTGCGCGCCGCCAGATAGCGGTCAATCAGGTTATTGGTCTGCGAGTTATTTCCCATAATGCTGGATTTGAGAGCCAGTATTTTTTTCATGCTGCTGTCCTCTGACGGTAATCTGTGGTTTTCACCGGGGACTCCGGAATGACTGCAGGTTATCATTGCTTAAGGTTCACCAGTGGTGATAGGTTTTCACCTAATTGATTCCATATTGGCAACATTAAGATGAAAAGCGATCTGAGTGCGCTGCCGGCCTTTGTTGCCGTAGCGGAAGGCGGCAGTTTCGCCGCCGCCGCAGAGAAACTGCATCTGACGCGTTCTGCGGTCAGCAAAATCGTGTCGCGTCTGGAGGCAAGGCTGGGCGTGATGCTGTTTATGCGCACGACGCGCAGCCTGAGCCTGACGGACGAAGGCGCGCTGTACTATGAACACTGTCGACAGGCGTTGGCGAACGTTCAGGCGGCGGAAAACCAGCTCGACAGCGGCAAGATGCAGGTCAGCGGCCGGCTCAGAGTCTCGGTGCCGGTGCTGTTCGGCCACCTGTGCATTGCGCCCTTGTTGACGGCGCTGGCGAATGAGCATCCGTTACTGACGCTGGAAATCTCATTCAGCGACCGCAGGATCGATCTCGTCGACGAGGGATTCGATCTGGCAGTGCGCATCGGCGAACTGGCGGACAGCGGCAGTTTGGTTGCCCGACGTCTGGGCGAACATGGCATGCTCCTGTGCGCGTCGCCCGACTACGTGCGGCGCTGCGGCGAGCCGAGCACGGTGGAAGCGTTAAGCCGGCATCAGGCGGTGGGGTATCTGCACGCCGGCGCCGTGCTGCCGTGGCAGCTGCGTGGCGAAAACGGTGAGCTGCAATCATTCAGCCCCCCGGCCAAGATGATGATGGATGATATGCAGGGGATCGTCGATGCGATATCCGCCGGCGCCGGCATTGCCTGGCTGCCGGAGTGGCTGGTGCGCGAGCGGCTGATGGCGGGGACGTTGGTGGAGATCATGCGCGGTGAGTCCAACCTCAGTTTCCCGGTCAACGTGGTGTGGCCCTATATGCCTTACCAGCCGCTCAAGGTGCGGCTGGCGGTGGACAAACTGGTGGCTGAGCTGCCCGCAAAATTGGCGCTTGTGCCGCCGCCGTTATCGCAGCGGTAATCACCGCGTCGCAACCGACAGGAAATGGGGGCAATGTCCCGAATAGAGGGGCGAACATTGTGCTGTCAGGCTTATTGAATGTGCCGGTGAGCGTTTATTATGGCCTTATTAGTAGGGTTATTATTCGAGGCAGGTCAATGAGCAGTAAAAGCGAATCCAGATGGCGCCTGATCAGTATTTTAATGCTGGCGGTGTTAGTCACGTTAATTGGCGTGTTGGTCAAACTGGATTGAAGTCTGACCAGGCGATAAAAAACCTGGCCGTTTTATTGTGCGGCCAGTAAACGCATCATGTCTTCTTCATACAGTAAGGCTAGCAGCCACAGCCCCAACAACATTATTGCCAGAGAAAATAATCGCTTTTCATTGCGCATCGTTTAATTCGCTTTCGGCGGATAGACGTGGCTTAGCGTATCTCAGCGTTGTTACAACCGTTAGGGACTTGTGTTAAATAAAGCCATTTTGTTGCGCGTCTATTTATGTTTCTCCGGCGACCATCGCCTCAACGCCCTGAGAGCCGGGTTCCATAATCCTTTGGTGGCCGCGAATGGCGGTAGGCGCGAAACCGAAGCGTTTGCGAAAACGTTCGGCGAAACGCGACGCGCTTTCATAACCCACATGCTGCGCGATGGCGGAAATCGGCCAGTCGGTCGATTGCAGCAGGGCCAGCGCGCTGCTCATCCGGACGTCGATCATCAGGTTGCGCAACGCGGTGTTTTCCATCGACAGTTTGCGGCGCAACATCACCTCACTCATCGACAGGCTCTCCGCGACTTTGGCCGCCGTCCAAATGCTGTGCGGATCGGTCGCGAGGCAGCGACGCACCCGCTGCGTCAGATCCTTGGCTTCGTTGTGAATAAAGCGAATGCCGAATTGGGCCAGCCACAGCAGAATTTCCAGCATTTTGTGCCGCACGATGATGGTGGGAAAGCGTTGCCGCAGCGTCAGCGCCAGGCCGGTGGTTTCAAAACTGTGCTTTAGGGCGCAGGGCAGATTGCGCAGCGCCAGGACGGCATCGAACGGCATCGCCGCCGGCGTTTCCTCGGCCGGAGGTTGGACGGTGAGCAACAGGGGATCGCAGGTCAGCAGTTGGCAACTGAATACGCCGTCTTCGGACGGGCCGTTAATAATGTCCACCGTTTGCCCGCCGTCGATAATCAACAGCTCGCCGGGATGAGCGACCACTTCGTGTTGTTGCCAGCGTACGCGCTTATGGCCTTGTTGTATCAGATACAGATGTGGTTGCTCAAAATAGACTGAAGGGAATAATAATTCAGTATACTGAATGATGTGCGCTGAGGCGCCAATTCCAGGACAGAGATTAATTGTACGTTCCATCGATATTCATTTCGCAGCCATTATCTGGGAATATCTTTACGCTTTGATCCGCGCTGGAGCAACATTTTTCCATGGGCCGTGAAACACAGCGGCGAGTTTTATCTATCAAAAATCAATTTCCTGATGAACAGAAAACGTCCGTGTCGGGATGATGTTTATCCATTAAAGTGAGAGCCAGGCTCGAAGCGCGCATTTTACCAATTACCCATAAACTGAATAATTCAAATGCCATAGATTAATATCCTAACGTAACCCGAGGGTAATAGCGCATAGTGCTATTTAATCCATTTTCGTCAGTATTGTCGATCTTATCGGACCTGTGGCTCTCCCAGCAGCAGCGCGCGGTCATGAAACTGGCCGTAGGTGTTGTTGACCACGTTTTGGCGCGTTGACTGTTCAATAAGCGTTTTCAGCTCATCCATCCGTTGCTGCAACAGACGTTTGAGCTCGGTTTCGTTGTCGAGGATCTGTTGCAGCTTATTGCGCAACATCTCCTGCAACGCCATGGACGGGCCGGCTTGCCCGGTAAAGGCGGCGGTTTTTTCCACCGCCGTCACGTAGGCGAACTCAAGCTCGACGAGCTCTTCCCAGCGCCCGGTTTGCGCCAGCGCGATCATTTGGCTGCTCAGGGTGTAAATTTGTTGATAAGCGGCTAACAGCTGCTGTTGACGTTCCATTACACGGCGTCCTGCGAAGGTTGGTAGTTGGGGCCGATCTGGCGCCAGGCGTCGGCGATGTTTTCCAGCAGTTTGACCACCTCGGCAATCGCCGCTTCGTCGTTGTGCAGATTGGCCTGCATCAGGCGACGCTTCATATAGTCGTATAACGCCGCCAGGTTTTCGGCGATCTCGCCGCCCTGCTGAGGATCGAGGCCGCTTTTCAGGCCGTTGTCGATGATGTTGATGGCTTTGGAGAGCGCCATGCCTTTGCCAGCGATATCGCCCTGGTTCATCAGGATGCGTGCGCGAAGCAGGGCGCTGAGCGCCCCGTCGAACAACATCACGATTAACTGGTGCGGGCTGGCGCTCATGGCGCCGCTTTCCAGACTGACCTGTGCATAGGCCTGAGTGCCGCTACGGTTATACATGCTGTTTTCTTTGCCTTGTTAAAGGGTTACTTGAACTGTTGAGCCAAATAGTTACTGGTGCCGTTCATTTTCGACATCATGGTATCCAGCTGAACGAACTGTTGTTTATAACGATCGATGGTGTTTTGAATGCTGGCCGTGACCGTGGTGATCTGGCTGTTCAGGCGATCGAGGTTAGTGTTGATGCTTTTGGTCGAGTTCTCGATGATGCCGCCGGATTTGATGTAGCTCTGGATCTCGTTGTGGATCTCGGTGGCCATGCCGGTGTCTTTGCCGTTACCGACGAAGAAGTTGCTGACCTGATCCGGCTTCTCATCCATCGCTTTCTTCAGCTTGGCGCTGTCGATTTCCAACTTGCCGGTTTTGGTGTTGGTGGAAATGCCGAGGTTGCCCAGGCCTTTCAACTCCGGGTTGTCCTGGGCGGCGCTCAGCGCGCTTTTGATCGACGACTGAATGCCGCGCAGGGTGTTGTCGCCCAGCAGCGGGCCGTTGGTTGGGTTTGGCGCTTCGCCGGTTTTCACCGGGGTGAACTTGGACAGCGAGTTGAAGGTGTCCAGCAGCGAGTTATAGCTGTCGACCCACTCTTTGATCTTGTCGGTGGTGCCGGCGGTGTTGGTGCTGATCACCAGGTGTTGCGGTTCATCGGTTTTGGTTTTGGTTTTCAGATCGATGGTGACGCCCTGCAGGGCATCGCTGATCGAGTTGGTGCTGCGTTTGATGGCCGTGCCGTTCACCATCAGCTCCGCGTCCTGCGGCGCGACCGTCTGCTTCATGGCGGTGGTGGTGCCGCGGGTGGCGTTGTAGTTCAGGATATCGCCCAGTTTGTCGTCATTGTCGACCTGGAGGGAGATCTTGTTGTTTTCGCCGGTGGTGGAAGAGCTGATCGCCAGCTGGTAGTCGTTGTCGCCGACGCGCATGATGCTGGCGGTGACGCCGGCCTTGGCGCCGTTGATGGCGTCGCGCATCTCAACCAGCGAGGTTTGATCGTCGCTGAGCGGGATTTTGGTTTCTTTCGGCGGGTTGCCGGCGGTGATGGTCAGAGAGCGGTTGGTGATGCCTTCTTTACCTAATTTTTCGCCCTGGTCGCTGACTTTCGCCTGAGTGGTCAGGGTTTGCGCCTGCGCCAGGTTCTTCACTTCCACCACATAGTTGCCCGGCACCGCCTTGGCGTTGGTGGTGATCTTGAAGGCGTCATGTTCGGTGGCGGTGGTGGCCTTGAAGAAGTCCTCTTTCGCCATCTCTTTGCTGAGGTTGTCGAATTTTTCCAACGCGCCCTTTAGCGTGCCGTAACCGGTCAACTGGGCTTTATAGCTGGATTGTTTGGTGGTGTAAGGGGTCAGGCGCTGTTGTTCCGCTTTGGTCAGCTTGTCCAGCAGGCCATTGAGGTCGAGTCCTGAGCCGAGACCTAATGAACTGATCGTTGCCATGGGTAATTCTCCTTGATTATGACTTTATTCGCTTTACGCGTTATCGGCCCAGTGATGAAAAAGTTTACCGAAAAAAACAAAAAACCGATGGCGCAATAGAAGAGGGAAAAACCGCGTTATTTCCGCCATTGCGGCGGACGCAAAAAAAATTAAAAAAATTCTAAAGGTTGTTAGGGGAGGGCCGATACCTGAGGGGACGGTGGTTGACGCCGTGGGCAAACAAGCCCGAACCTTTTAACTGTGTTGCGAAGAACGCAACTGACTCGTAAGGAAAGCAAACAATGGCACAAGTAATCAACACTAACAGCCTGTCTCTGATGGCGCAGAACAACCTGAACAAATCTCAGTCTTCTCTGGGCACTGCGATTGAGCGTCTGTCTTCCGGTCTGCGTATCAACAGCGCGAAAGACGATGCTGCGGGTCAGGCGATCTCCAACCGTTTCACCGCTAACATCAAAGGCCTGACTCAGGCTTCCCGTAACGCCAACGACGGTATCTCTCTGGCGCAGACCACTGAAGGCGCACTGAACGAAGTTAACGACAACCTGCAGAACATCCGTCGTCTGACCGTACAGGCGCAGAACGGTTCTAACTCCACCAGCGACCTGAAATCCATCCAGGACGAAATCACTCAGCGCATGTCGGAAATCAACCGTATCTCCGAGCAGACTGACTTCAACGGCGTGAAAGTGCTGAGCAGCGATCAGAAACTGACTATCCAGGTTGGCGCTAACGACGGTGAAACCATCGATATCGACCTGCAGAAGATCGATTCTGGCAAACTGGGTCTGACTGGTTTCGATGTAACCGAAAAAGGCACCAAAATTGGCTCTGCAATTGCCGATAAAGCCATGGTTAAAGATGACACCGGTAAAGATGTTGCTTTCGACCTGGCTGAATCTTCCAAAACTGGTGGCGCTTTAGAGAAAGCGACTCTGGTTTCCGGTAAAGACAAAGACGGTAAAGAAGGTTACTACATTCAGACTACTGATGCAGCGACTGGCGCAAAAACCTACGCTACTGCGAAAATCGACGACAAAGGCGTTGTAACCAAGGGTGCTGACGTTACTGACGTTAAAGATCCACTGGCAACCCTGGACAAAGCGCTGGCACAGGTTGACGGCCTGCGTTCTTCTCTGGGTGCGGTACAGAACCGTTTCGATTCTGTTATCAACAACCTGAACAGCACCGTGAACAACCTGTCCGCTTCTCAGTCCCGTATTCAGGATGCTGACTACGCGACCGAAGTGTCCAACATGAGCCGTGCCAACATCCTGCAACAGGCTGGCACCTCTGTTCTGGCACAGGCTAACCAGTCTACTCAGAACGTTCTGTCCCTGCTGCGTTAATCGTCTCTCCCGATTAACTGTCGCAAAGAAACCCCGCTTCGGCGGGGTTTTTTTATGCTCGCGCACCGCGCGGTTATTACATGGCGCAAATAAAGCCCGTTTTGTGCGACTGTTCAGCCGATTGGCATTTCGCCCCCTACGCATAATAGCGCTGACTCTCTTATCCGCAGGTTTAAGACATAGTGAGCGATCTGTATACCGCCGAAGGCGTGATGGACAAAAATTCTCTCTGGCTGCGCTACGTCCCGTTAGTGCGCCACGAGGCGCTGCGCCTGCAGGTCAGGTTGCCCGCCAGCGTGGAGCTTGACGACTTGCTGCAGGCCGGGGGAATCGGGTTATTGAACGCCGTTGAGCGTTATGACGCCCTACAGGGAACCGCCTTTACCACCTATGCGGTGCAGCGCATTCGCGGCGCGATGCTCGACGAGCTGCGCAGCCGCGACTGGGTGCCGCGCAGCGTGCGGCGCCACGCGCGCGAGGTCGCGCAGGTGATGCGGCAACTGGAACAGCGTTATGGCCGGCCGGCGAGCGAGACGGAAGTGGCGCAGACGCTGAATATCTCGCTGGATGAGTACCGTCAAATTCTGTTGGACACCAATAACAGCCAGCTTTTCTCTTACGACGAATGGCGCGAGGAGCATGGCGAAAACGCGGAACCGATGCTGGAAGGGCATGAAGAGGCCAACCCACTGCATCACCTGTTGGAAGGCAGCCTGCGCCAGCGAGTGATCGACGCCATCGAGGCGTTGCCGGAGCGCGAAAAAATGGTGCTGACGCTGTATTACCAGGAAGAGTTGAATCTCAAAGAGATCGGCGCCGTGCTGGACGTCGGGGAATCCCGCGTCAGTCAACTGCACAGTCAGGCGATCAAACGGCTGCGTGCGCGGCTGGCGAACGATACCTGACGGCGGGCTGCCGCCCCCTCAACTCGATGACTCATGCGACAATCGGACTGCCCCTTATGCCAGGAATACTGTTGAAGAAACGGCCGCTTAGCCGTTACCTGAAAGATTACAAGCACAGCCAGACCCATTGCTCCCAGTGCGGTAAATTGTTGGACCGCATGGCGCTGGTGTTTCGCGGCAAGATAATCAATAAAGAAGCCATCGCGCGCATGGATCAGCCGATCGACGATGCGGTCTGGCAAAACGTGCAGCATGAGCTGACCGCGCTGTGCCGCTTTTGCAGCGAGATTTCCTGCAACAGCCACCCGAGCTATTTCGACATCATGGCGTTCAAGCAGTATCTGTTCGAACAGACCGAGATGAGCCACAGCACCATTCGCGAGTACGTGGTGCGGCTGCGCCGGCTGGACGAAATGCTGGTGGCGCGTAATTACCCGGCGGACAAGTTCGCCAACTGCGCCAGCCATCAGCGCATTATCGACGATCTGCCTACCGCAGCGCACAACAACTACCGCATTGCGCTGCGCAAATACGATCAGTATCTCGCCTGGCAGCGCAGCTACTGAGATTTTCCCCGGCCGCTGGGCCGGGGTCTGCGGATCCCCCCGTGATAAAGGATGATTATTCAGTTCACATCTGCTAAATCTATCGGTTATCAGATGTTGATACTCGATTCCCTGGGGGGAAGTAGTGAACCTGCAACAACAACTGGCGCAATTTCCGCGTCTGGATCTGGTTGGCGTCGCCACGCCGCTGGAAAAACTGTCCCGTCTCTCCGATTATCTCGGCCGTGAAATCTACCTTAAACGTGACGATGTCACCCCTATGGCCATGGGCGGCAACAAGCTGAGAAAGCTTGAGTTTCTGGCTGCCGATGCGCTGAGGCAAGGCGCCGATACGCTGGTTACCGCCGGCGCCATTCAATCCAATCACGTGCGCCAGACGGCGGCGGTGGCGGCGAAACTGGGCCTGCACTGTGTCGCGCTGCTGGAAAACCCTATAGATACCCGCGCGGAAAACTACCTGACCAACGGCAACCGCCTGTTGCTCGGCTTGTTCAACGCCGAAGTGGTGATGTGCGAAGCGCTGCACGATCCGCAGCAGCAGCTGGCGGAGCTGGCGACGCGCCTCGAGGCGCAGGGCTTCCGGCCTTACGTGGTGCCGGTGGGCGGCTCCAATGCGCTGGGCGCGCTGGGATACGTGCAGTGCGCATTGGAAATCGCCGAACAGAGCCAACGCAGCAACGTGGCGTTCAGTTCGGTGGTGGTGGCGTCCGGCAGCGCAGGCACCCACGCCGGGCTGGCGGTGGGGCTGCAACAGCTGCTGCCCGAAACCGAGTTGATCGGCGTGACGGTCTCGCGCACCGTGATCGATCAGTTGCCGAAGGTGGAACAAATCCAGAAAGCCCTGGCCTGTTCGCTGAATATCGACGAACTGGCGCCGATCGCGCTGTGGGACGATTACTTCGCGCCGCAGTACGGCATGCCGAATGAAGAAGGCATGGCGGCGGTGCAGCTGCTGGCGCAGCAAGAGGGGGTATTGCTGGATCCGGTATATACCGGCAAAGCGATGGCCGGTTTGATCGACGGCATCGCCCAGCGGCGTTTCCGCGACGAAGGGCCCATCCTGTTCGTTCACACCGGCGGTGCGCCGGCGCTGTTCGCCTACCATCCGCAGGTGTAAATGCCGCTTGTTATTCCATTTTGAACTATATTTATAAAGTTATATTCCTTTATGCGGGCGGTCGCACTGTTAAAGTGCTGATATCAAAAAAGATAAATAACACACAGGGGTGTTTATGATGTTTGCGAAAGTTCGTCGTCAATGGTTGTTGGGCGTGGTGGGTATTGCGTTGGCCGCCGGTGTGACGACGCAAACCTACGCCGCCGATAACCTGCTGCAGCAGGTGAAACAGCGCGGCACGCTGATCGTTGGGCTGGAAGGCACCTATCCGCCGTTCAGCTTCCAGGGTGAAGACGGCAAATTGACCGGTTTCGAAGTGGATTTCGCCAACGCGCTGGCGCAACATCTGGGCGTGAAAGCCAAGCTGAACCCGACCAAGTGGGACGGCATGCTGGCGTCGCTGGAGTCAAAACGCATCGACGTGGTGATCAACCAGGTGACAATCTCCGATGAGCGCAAGAAGAAGTATGACTTCTCCACCCCTTACACCGTTTCCGGCATTCAGGCGCTGGTGAAAAAGGGCAACGAAGGCACGATCACCAAGCCGGAAGACCTGAAGGGCAAGAAGGTCGGCGTTGGCCTGGGCACCAACTATGAGCAATGGCTGCGTGCGAACGTGCAAGGTGTAGACGTGCGCACTTACGACGATGATCCGACCAAGTATCAGGATCTGCGCGTCGGCCGTATCAACGCCATTCTGGTGGACCGTCTGGCGGCGCTGGATCTGGTGAAGAAAACCGGCGATACGCTGGCGGTGGCCGGCCCGGCATTCTCCCGCCAGGAGTCTGGCGTGGCGCTGCGCAAGAATAACCCAGAGCTGCTGGCCGCGATTGACCAGGCGATCGCCGAGATGCAAAAAGACGGCACGCTGGCGAAGATCTCCGAGAAATGGTTTGGCGCGGACGTAACTAAATAATGCACGAAAGTATTCAACTGGCGCTGGATTCAGCGCCATTTTTATTGAAAGGCGCAATACTGACGCTCCAGCTTAGCCTGGGCGGTATGGCGTTGGGCTTGCTGCTCGGTTTTCTGCTGGCGCTGATGCGCCTTTCACCGCTGTGGCCGCTGTCGTGGCTGTCGCGTATCTACGTGTCGCTGTTCCGCGGCACGCCGTTGATCGCCCAGCTGTTTATGATCTATTACGGTCTGCCGCAGTTCGGCGTTGAATTCGATCCCTTCCCGGCGGCGCTGATTGGCCTGTCGCTCAATACCGCCGCCTACACCTCGGAAACGCTGCGCGCGGCGATTTCGTCGATCGACAAAGGGCAGTGGGAAGCCGCCGCCAGCATCGGCATGACCCGTTGGCAAACCCTGCGCCGGGTGATCCTGCCGCAGGCGGCGCGCACCGCCTTGCCGCCGCTGGGCAACAGTTTTATTGGCCTGGTGAAGGACACCTCGCTGGCCGCCACCATTCAGGTGCCGGAACTGTTCCGCCAGGCGCAGCTGATCACCTCGCGCACGCTGGAAGTGTTCACCATGTACCTGGCGGCATCGCTGATTTACTGGGTGATGGCGACTCTGCTTTCCGCACTGCAAAACCGTCTGGAAGCCCACGTTAATCGCCAGGATCAGGAGTAACGCATGAGTGCCATTGAAGTTAAGCATTTGACCAAGCAGTTCAAGGGTCAGACGGTGCTGCATGGGATCGATCTGGCGGTGGACGCCGGTGAAGTGGTGGCGATCATCGGGCCGAGCGGTTCGGGGAAAACCACCTTGTTGCGCTGCATCAACCTGCTGGAGGAGCCGGATTCCGGCACCATTCGCGTCGGCGATATCCTGATCGACGGCAGCAAACCGCTGAGCAAACAGAAAAATCAGGTGCGGGCGCTGCGTCAGCAGGTCGGTTTCGTGTTCCAGAACTTCAACCTGTTTCCGCACCGTTCGGTGCTGGAAAACATCATTGAAGGGCCGGTTATCGTTAAAGGCGAGGCGAAAGCCAGCGCCGAACAGCGTGCTCGCGCGTTGCTGGCCAAAGTGGGCCTGAGCGGTAAAGAGGCGGCTTATCCGCGTCGGCTGTCCGGCGGGCAGCAGCAGCGGGTGGCTATCGCGCGCGCGCTGGCGATGCAGCCGGAGGTGATTTTGTTCGACGAGCCGACGTCGGCGCTCGATCCCGAGCTGGTGGGGGAAGTGCTCAATACCATGCGCTCACTGGCGGAAGAGAAACGCACCATGGTGATCGTCACCCATGAGATGAGCTTCGCTCGCGACGTGGCCGATCGGGTTATCTTTATGGATCACGGCCGCATCGTCGAACAGGGCCCGGCCAAAGCGCTGTTCGCCAATCCGCAGCATCAGCGCACCCAGCAATTCCTCGACAAGTTCCGGAATCAATAAGGCGTCGGGGGCGTTTCCCCCGACCGCATTCACTCCGCTTTCAACCATTCGTTTCGCGCGGCGGCGGCGAGAAATCCGCTGCGGCTGCCGTATCCCGGATATTGCCGAACCCGAAAGTCAATGCGTCTCGTAGCGCGCTGACGCGGTTTTCAAGCAGAGTAATCCGTCTATGTTGTTATCGTCCATGAGCGACGCCCCACCCTGTCAGGATAACAAGGCGCTAACGGCCGATCGGCCTGCGGACAATAAAAAACCCTGCACGAGTGCAGGGTTTGCGTAGCGGTATGCCCATCAGGCTGCAACGCGTGCAGCCTTGAGGATGCGTTAACCGATGGTCATCAGGCTGGCGTTACCGCCGGCGGCGGCGGTGTTGACGCTCAGGGAACGTTCGATCAGCAGGCGTTCCAACAGGATGTTGGTTTCACCGTGGGCGAAGCCCTGCACCGAGACGATGGCGCCGCCGCGCTGGGCGATCTGCTCGCACAGGGTGCGCAGCTGGTCGGCATCGCCGTGGTAGATGGCGGCGTCGAACTCGACCTTGTCCTGCTGCCAGTCTTTGCTGAAGGCGATGCGCGCCTGCACATCGTTCGGCAAGCGGCGGAACAGATTGCGTTGCAGTTCCGCTTCCGGCCACAGCGCGCAGCTGCCAACCGCCAGCACGGCGGCCAGCTGGATCAGCGCGTCGGTTTCGTTATCCGCCAGGCACAGCACGCGTTCACGCGGCAGCAGGGCATAGGTGTTGCGCTCGCCGGTCGGGCCCGGCAGCGGACGTACGGTGCCGCCCTGGCCCAGTTCCGCATAACGTTGCGCCAATGCCGCCAGTTCGCCTTGTTGGCTGGTGACCGCCCACTTCTCCAGCGATTGCAGCGCGCCCAGCAGCTGCGGCCGCGCGGTGGCTTCCATCGGGCGCTCTTCGTCCTGGCGGTGCAGCGTACGTTGCAGCGCGTCGTCCGGACGGTTGGCCAGCAGACGGTACAGGTACAGCGGGCCGCCGGCTTTCGGGCCGGTGCCCGACAGGCCTTCGCCGCCGAACGGCTGTACGCCGACCACCGCGCCGACCATGTTGCGGTTGACGTACAGGTTGCCGACCTTGGCGCGTTCGGTCACCCGGGCGATGGTTTCATCGATACGGGTGTGAATGCCCAGCGTCAGGCCATAACCGGCGGCGTTGATCTGATCGACCAGCGCGTCCAGATTGTTGCGCTGGAAGCGCACCACGTGCAGCACCGGGCCGAAGATCTCTTTCTGCAGCTCGTCGAAGCTGTCGAGCTCGATCAGCGTCGGCTTGATGAAGGTGCCGCGCGCCCACTCTTTCTCATCCTGCGCGCTGCCTTTGGCGGCCTGGTATACCTTGCGGCCTTTGGCGCGCATCGCCTGGATGTGGCGTTCGATGCCGGTTTTGGCTTCGGCGTCGATCACCGGGCCCACGTCGGTGGACAGGCGTTCCGGGTTGCCCATGCGGCATTCGGCCATCGCGCCGCGCAGCATTTGCAGCGTGTGCTCGGCCACGTCTTCCTGAATGCACAGGATACGCAGCGCGGAGCAACGCTGCCCGGCGCTGTCGAAGGCGGAGGCCACCACGTCGGTCACCACCTGTTCGGTCAGGGCGGAGGAGTCGACGATCATGGCGTTCAGGCCGCCGGTTTCGGCGATCAGCGGCGTCGGACGGCCTTGCGGATCCAGACGACCGGCGATGCTGCGCTGGAGAATGCCGGCGACGTCGGTGGAGCCGGTAAACATCACGCCGCGGACGCGGGCGTCGTTAACCAGCGTTGAGCCGACGGTTTCACCCTGGCCCGGCAGCAGCTGCAGCACGCCTTGCGGAATGCCGGCTTCCAGCAGGATACGCACCGCCTGCGCGGCCACCAGCGGCGTTTGCTCGGCCGGTTTGGCCAGCACGCTGTTGCCCGCCGCCAGCGCGGCGGCGATTTGGCCGGTGAAGATCGCCAGCGGGAAGTTCCACGGGCTGATACAGACCACCGGGCCCAGCGGGCGATGGCTGTCGTTGGCGAAATCGTCGCGTACCTGGCCGGCGTAGTAGTGCAGGAAATCGACCGCTTCACGCACTTCGGCGATGGCGTTGTTGAAGGTTTTACCCGCTTCGCGCACCAGAATGCCCAGCAGGCTTTGCAGCTGGCTTTCCATCAGCTCGGCGGCGCGTTCGAGGATCGCGGCGCGCTCCGTCGGCGGTGTGGCGAACCAGATTGGGCCGGCGGCCGCGGCGGCGTCGAGCGCGCGGCTGACTTCGCTTTCGGTGGCTTCACGCACGTAGCCGACCACATCGCCCGGTTCGGCCGGGTTGATCACCGGCTGTTCGACGCCCTGATCCAACTCGGCGTCGATGATCGGTTCCGCGCGCCATGGATGGCTGGCGCTGGTGAGCAGGGCGCTGGACAGCGAAGCCAGACGCTGTTCGTTGGACAGATCCAGACCGCTGGAGTTGGTGCGCTTCTCGCCGTACAGCTCGCGCGGCAGCGGGATGCGCGGATGCGGCAGGCCAATTTGACCTTCGCTGGCCGCCAGCGCTTCCACGGCGCTGACCGGATCGGCCACCAGCTCGTCGAGTGGCAGGGTGGCGTCGGCGATGCGGTTGACGAACGAGGTATTGGCGCCGTTTTCCAGCAGGCGGCGCACCAGGTAAGCCAGCAGCGTTTCATGGGTGCCGACCGGCGCGTAGATGCGGCAAGGGCGGTTCAGTTTGCCGTCGGCCACTTTGCCCACCACCTGTTCGTACAGCGGTTCACCCATGCCGTGCAGGCACTGGAACTCATACTGACCAGGGTAGTAGTTGTTGCCGGCCAGGTGATAAATGGCGCTCAGCGTATGGGCGTTGTGGGTCGCGAACTGCGGATAGATAAGGTTCGGCACCGACAGCAGCTTGCGGGCGCAGGCCAGATAGGAAACGTCGGTGTACACCTTGCGGGTGTATACCGGGTAGCCTTCCAGGCCGTCCATCTGGGCGCGTTTGATTTCGCTGTCCCAGTAGGCGCCTTTCACCAGACGGATCATCAGGCGACGGCGGCTGCGTTGCGCCATGTCGATCACAGCGTCGATGGCGAACGGACAGCGTTTCTGGTAGGCCTGAATCACGAAGCCGATGCCGTTCCAGCCGGCCAACTGCGGTTCGAAGCACAGCTTCTCGAGCAGATCGAGCGAGATCTCCAGACGGTCGGCCTCTTCGGCGTCGATATTGATGCCGATATCGTACTGGCGTGCCTGCAGGGTCAGCGACAGCAGGCGCGGGTAAAGCTCTTCCATCACGCGTTCGTACTGCGCGCGGCTGTAGCGCGGGTGCAGGGCGGACAGCTTGATGGAGATGCCGGGGCCTTCATAGATGCCGCGGCCGTTGGAGGCTTTGCCGATGGCGTGGATAGCCTGCTGATAGGAAACCAGGTAGGCCTGGGCGTCGGCTTCGGTCAGGGCGGCTTCCCCCAGCATGTCGTAGGAGTAGCGGAAGCCTTTTTCTTCCAGCTTGCGCGCGTTGGCCAGCGCCTCGGCGATGGTTTCGCCGGTCACGAACTGTTCGCCCATCAGGCGCATCGCCATGTCCACGCCTTTGCGGATCAGCGGCTCGCCGCTCTTGCTGATAATGCGGTTCAGCGAGCGGGACAGATTGGCTTCGTTATGGGTCGACACCAGCTTGCCGGTGAACAGCAGGCCCCAGGTGGCGGCGTTGACGAACAGCGACGGGCTGCGCCCCAGGTGCGAGTGCCAGTTGCCGTTGCTGATCTTGTCGCGGATCAGGGCATCGCGGGTCGGTTTGTCCGGAATGCGCAGCAGCGCTTCCGCCAGGCACATCAGCGCCACGCCTTCCTGCGAGGAGAGGGAGAACTCTTGCAGCAGGCCTTGCACCATGCCGGCGCGGCCGTTTGCACTTTTTTGGTTACGCAACTTCTCGGCGATGCCGTAGGCCATTTTGTGAGTAGCCTGTGCAAGATCGGCGGGTAATCGCGCCTGTTCGAGCAACATCGGCACCGCTTCGGTCTCCGGGCGGCGATACGCGGCGGTGATGGCGGCGCGGGTCACCGACTGCGGCAGAATTTGTTCGGCGAAATCGAGGAATGGCTGGTGTGACTCTTCCTGCGCTTGCGGCATAATGTCGTCCGCTTCAGGCTGGCCCGCTGCGGCCAGCGCTGGAATTTCAGGAATATCGGTACCGCTCTCGAGACGCTCGAGGTAATTAAAGATGGCCTGCTTGATGAGCCAGTGCGGCGTGCGATCGATGCGCTGCGCGGCGCTCTTGATCCGGTCGCGTGTTGCCTCGTCGAGTTTCACGCCCATTGTGGTAGTGCCCATGCCTGTCCAACTCCTGTGTTTAGAACCTATCCCATCAGGCTAGACAAACAGCAGGCCGGAAAGCCTGTTGGGATAGGTTCGTGAGATGTGTGGTGTCAAGAATGCAGACAATATCCTGCATGTTGCAACTTTGTGCAACCTTGTTAAATCAGGCGGATGAGCGAAGTGTGAGTTTCATCGATTTTTTAACACGGGCAGTTGGCACGAATGTTGCGTTATTGAGCGAACGCGGCGGGGTTAATGATGCCGCAGGCGCTTTACCTTGCGGTATATAAGGGTAATAGCAAGGTGCAACTCATTTTGCTTGTCGCGAGTGCAACCTTTGAGCCCGGTAAATGTGACGCAGGGTAAACTTTGTGTAACTTTGTTGTTAAATATCTTGTTGGTTGATGAAAGGCTCATCTAGGATAACCGACGGTCAACAATTACGGGCAGAAACTATTTTACCTGCACTTGCTCGCAGGCTGCGCCACGTTCCGGCGCGGCGGCCAGTGAAATGCATTGCGCGTGGGTTTACCGGCGCCGGCTTGGCCGGAGCGAAACGCGAATAATAATGAAAGTGGAGAATTAAATGACAATGAGCACACCTATGCTGGTGACCTTCCTGGTATACATTTTCGGGATGGTGCTGATCGGCCTGCTTGCCTACCGGGCAACCAATAACTTTGATGACTATATTCTCGGCGGCCGCAGTCTGGGCAGCGTGGTGACCGCGCTGTCCGCCGGCGCTTCCGACATGAGCGGCTGGCTGCTGATGGGCCTGCCGGGCGCCATCTTCCTCTCCGGCATCTCCGAAAGCTGGATCGCCATCGGTCTGACCATCGGCGCTTACCTGAACTGGAAGCTGGTGGCAGGAAGGCTGCGCGTGCATACCGAAGCCAACAACAATGCCCTGACGTTGCCGGATTATTTCACCAGCCGTTTTGAAGACAACAGCAAGCTGCTGCGGGTGATCTCGGCCATCGTCATCCTGGTGTTCTTCACCATTTACTGCGCCTCCGGCATCGTGGCCGGCGCGCGCCTGTTCGAAAGCACCTTCGGCATGAGCTACGAAACCGCCCTGTGGGCCGGCGCCGCGGCGACCATCCTGTATACCTTCATCGGCGGTTTCCTGGCGGTGAGCTGGACCGACACCGTGCAGGCCAGCCTGATGATTTTCGCGCTGATCCTGACCCCGGTGATCGTGATCTTCGCCGTCGGCGGCATCGATACCTCGATGCTGGTGATCCAGGCGCAGAACCCGGCCAACCTCGACATGCTGAAGGGGCTGAACTTCGTCGCCATCCTGTCGCTGCTGGGTTGGGGCCTGGGCTACTTCGGCCAGCCGCACATCCTGGCGCGTTTCATGGCGGCGGATTCTCACCGCACCATCCGCAGCGCGCGCCGCATCAGCATGACCTGGATGATCCTGTGCCTGGCCGGCACCATCGCCGTCGGTTTCTTCGGTATCGCTTACTTTGCCAATAACCCGGATCAGGCCGGCAACGTGTCGCAAAACGGCGAGCGCGTGTTCATCGAACTGGCGATGCTGCTGTTCAACCCATGGGTGGCGGGCGTGCTGCTGTCGGCGATTTTGGCGGCGGTTATGAGTACCCTGAGCTGCCAACTGCTGGTCTGTTCCAGCGCAATCACCGAAGACCTGTACAAAGCGTTCCTGCGCAAAGGCGCCAGCCAGCGTGAACTGGTGTGGGTCGGCCGCGTCATGGTGCTGGTGGTGGCGTTGGTCGCCATCGCGCTGGCGGCCAACCCGGAGAACCGCGTGCTGGGCCTGGTGAGCTACGCCTGGGCCGGTTTCGGCGCCGCCTTCGGCCCGGTAGTGCTGATCTCGGTGATGTGGTCGCGCATGACCCGCAACGGCGCGCTGGCCGGCATGTTGGTCGGCGCGGTGACGGTGATCGTCTGGAAACAGTACGAATGGCTGGGCCTGTACGAAATCATCCCGGGCTTCATCCTGGGCTGTCTGGCCATTGTGGTGGTGAGCCTGATGGGCCGCCAGCCGTCTTCCACCATGACCGAACGTTTCGATCAGGCGGAAGCCGAGTACAAAACGGTATAACGCCGTTCACTGTCAGTCAGCAAGGGGCGCTCAGAGCGCCCCTTCTTTTTGCCTGTTCGCCACTGTCATTCAGCTGTAACACCTGGCGACATTTGATTAGAAAAAATCACGCTTGCGCCTCTTGTATTTCTTTTTGGCAGAATGATAATCACTCTCGTTGTATTTTACGTTTCTTTACATACTCGCCGCGGCTCATTGCGAGCCGGTTTTCTCTGCCGCCGCGGTCTTTTCAGGGGTGATTAGTTATGTTCGTTCCCTTTCTTATCATGTTCCGTGAGGGGCTGGAGGCCGCGCTGATCGTCAGCCTGATCGCCAGCTACCTGAAGCGCACGCAGCGCAGCCAATGGCTGGGCGCGGTGTGGATCGGCGTGATTGTCGCGGCGGCGCTGTGTCTGGCGCTCGGCATCTTCATCAATGAGACCACCGGCGAGTTCCCGCAGAAACAGCAGGAGCTGTTCGAAGGCATCGTGGCGGTGGTGGCGGTGCTGATCCTCACCTATATGGTGTTCTGGATGCGCAAAGTCTCCAGGTCGGTCAAGGTACATCTGGAAGGGGCGATCGATCAGGCGCTCAGCGCCGGTAAAGGGCAGGGGTGGGCGCTGGTGGCGATGGTGTTCTTCGCCGTCGCTCGCGAAGGGTTGGAGTCGGTATTCTTCCTGCTGGCGGCGTTTCAGCAAGACGTGGGCGCCGCAGCGCCGATCGGTGCGGTGCTCGGCCTGGTCGCCGCCATTGTGCTGGGCATGATGATTTACTGGGGCGGGGTGAAGCTGCATCTGGCCAAATTCTTCAAATGGACCAGCCTGTTCATTCTGTTCGTCGCCGCAGGCCTGGCCGCCGGGGCGATCCGCGCCTTCCACGAAGCCGGTCTGTGGAACCATTTCCAGGACATCGCCTTCGATTTCAGCAGCACCCTGTCGACCCATTCGCTGTTTGGCACCCTGCTGGAAGGCATTCTCGGTTATCAGGAAGCGCCGACGGTCAGCGAAGTGGCGGTCTACTTCCTGTATCTGATCCCGGCGCTGATTTTCTTCTTTCTGCCGCAGCGCGCGGAGCCGGCAGCGGCCCCGGCGCAACGTAAAATCAATCATTAATGTTTAATAGGGAATCTCGTATGTCTACTCCGTTATTTCGCCGCAAGGCGTTGCACGCAGCATTACTGGCTATCCCGGCGTTTGCGCTGAGCATCAACGCGTTGGCGGCGGACGTGCCGCAGGTCAAAGTCACGGTCAACGACAAGCAGTGCGACCCGATGCAGCTGACGGTGCCGGCCGGCAAAACGCAGTTTGTGGTGCATAACACCAGCCAGAAAAACGTCGAATGGGAAATCCTGAAAGGGGTGATGGTGGTGGAAGAGCGCGAAAACATCGCGCCGGGCTTCACCCAGAAAATGACCGCCACGCTGGAAGCGGGCGAATACGACATGACCTGCGGGCTGCTGAGCAACCCGAAAGGCAAACTGACTGTCACCGCAGCGGCCAACGGCGCGACCGACGGCAAACCGAACGCGCTGGATCTGGTTGGCCCGATCGCCGAATACAAAGTCTACGTCATCAAAGAAGTCGATGGGCTGGTGAAACAAACCAAGCTGTTCACCGACGCGGTGAAGGCCGGCAACGTGGAGCAAGCGCGCAAGCTGTATGCGCCGACCCGCCAGCACTATGAGCGCATCGAGCCGATCGCCGAGCTGTTCTCCGATCTGGACGGCAGCATCGACGCCCGCGAAGACGACTACGAGAAGAAATCTGCGGATCCGAACTTCACCGGTTTCCACCGTCTGGAGAAGGCGTTGTTTGCCGACAACTCAACCAAAGACATGGGTAAATATGCCGATCGTCTGTATCACGACACCGTAGAACTGCAAAAGCGCGTGAGTGAACTGACCTTCCCGCCGAGCAAAGTGGTGGGCGGCGCGGCCGGGCTGATCGAAGAGGTGGCGGCCAGCAAGATCAGCGGTGAAGAAGACCGCTACAGCCGCACCGATTTGTGGGATTTCCAGGCCAACGTCGACGGCGCGCAGAAGATAGTCAACCTGCTGCGTCCTTTGCTGGTCAAGGCCAATAAGCCGCTGCTGGACAAGATCGACGCCAACTTCAAAACCGTGGACACCATCTTGGCGAAGTACCAAACCAAAGACGGCTATGAGTCCTATGAGAAGCTGACCGATGCCGATCGCAATGCGTTGAAAGGGCCGATCACCACGTTGGCGGAAGATCTTTCCCAACTGCGCGGCGTATTGGGTCTGGACTGAGGCATACGGTTATGAGCAACAAGGCAGGCCCGAATAACGGGCCGCATCCGCACTCTCAGGGAGCGGCGTCGCCTTCGCGGCGCCGTTTGCTGCAAGGGCTGGGGCTGGGCGCGCTGGCGTTGGGCGGCAGCCGCCTGGCGCAGGCGGCGGGTAACGCGGCGGAGCCGTTGGCGACGCCGCAGGATGAGCGCTGGCAGAAACAGCCGTTTTATGGCCGCCATCAGGCCGGCGTGCTGACGCCGCAACAGGCGGCGATGATGCTGGTGGCGTTCGATGTGCTGGCGACCAGCAAAGCGGATCTGGAGCGCCTGTTCCGGCTGCTGACCGATCGCATCGCCTTCCTGACCCACGGCGGCAAGGCGCCGGAGGTGGACGCCAAGCTGCCGCCGCTCGATTCCGGCATCATGGGGCCGGAGATTTACCCGGACAACCTGACCATCACCGTCTCGGTCGGCGCATCGCTGTTCGACGAACGTTTTGGTCTACAGGCGCACAAGCCGCTGCGGTTGCAGAAGATGACGCGCTTCCCCAACGATGCACTGGACGCCGCGCTTTGCCACGGCGACCTGCTGCTGCAGATCTGCGCCAACACCAACGAAACCGCTCTCCACGCGCTGCGCGACATCATTAAGCATTCGCCGGATCTGCTCAGCGTGCGCTGGAAGCGGGAAGGGTTCATCTCCGCGCACGCGGCGCGCAGCAAAGGCAAAGAGACGCCGATCAACCTGTTGGGGTTCAAAGACGGCACCGCTAACCCGAAAACCGACGACAAGCCGCTGATGGATAAAGTGGTGTGGGTCGGTGACAGCGTCGGTGAACCGGCGTGGACGGCGGGCGGCAGCTATCAGGCGGCGCGTATTATTCGTTTCCGCGTCGAGTTTTGGGATCGCACGCCGCTGCAGGAGCAGGAAACCATTTTCGGCCGCGAGAAGCACAGCGGCGCGCCGCTGGGCATGAAGCATGAACATGACGAGCCGAATTACGCGAACGATCCCGACGGCAAGGTGATCCCGATGGACGCGCACATTCGCTTGGCTAACCCACGCACGCCGGAAAGCCAAAGCAATCTGATGCTGCGACGCGGCTACAGCTATTCACTGGGGGTATCCAATGCCGGCCAGCTGGAAATGGGGCTGCTGTTCGTCTGCTATCAGGCCGATCTGGAGAAAGGTTTCCTGACGGTGCAAAAAAGGCTGAACGGCGAAGCGCTGGAGGAATACATCAAGCCGATTGGCGGCGGGTATTTCTTCGTGCTGCCGGGCGTGAAAGAACGCGGCGATTATTTGGCCAGCGGCCTGCTCAAGGCCTGAACCCGCAATGACGAGGCGGGCTCGCCTGCCTCGTTTTACGTTGACTTGCCTATTGTGCGGGACATTAAGCGACGGAGTTCAATTCAATCCGTCGCCTGCGGATTAAAAAATCTGAAGGGCACGCCGACTTTGGGTTGTGCAAATTTTAATCAAGAAACCAAAGTGTCATTCGCGGTTTTTAATTGTAATTCGTTGAAATTTATATGTTAAAAATTTTTATGGAATGACGTGTCGCGCGTGATATAGTGTTTTAGCGATAACTAAAAACCAAACATATAAAATTTTTTTACATTTTAGTAACGCGACAGGATTGAATGTCATTATACTGTAATCATCTGGCGGTAGTTTTCACACGGTGCACAGCTTGAAGCTGTAAATATCACTGCGGGGATCGCTAATGGTAAAGTCCTTGGTTGGGCTGGAAAGAAAAAATAACACATCTCCCCTGATTTCTCGTTGTAACGAGGGTTCTCTCTCCGACTCTCTTTTACCGGCAACTCCGCACTCTTATCGCTACCGAATCTCACCACTTTTTACTCCACATTTATTGATGCAGTCCGCGTTGTCCCGTGAAGCAACGGCGCTTAAGCGTTGCCGTCAATTCACATTGTCCCTTGGCTCTTATTGGCTCGGAGGAGGCCAAAACCTAATACGTGTGTGAAACATAATCGCGCGGCCTGGCCGTTGCGGTAGGTGAAACAAACTGTAAGGTGCCACTATGGGTAGACAGAAAGCAGTGATCAAAGCACGTCGTGAAGCGAAACGCGTTATTCGTCGTGACGCTCGTAGTCATCGCCAGCTGGAAGAAGAGTCTGTGACCTCGCTGGTGCAAATGGGGGGAGTCGAGTCTATCGGCATGGCGCGAGACAAGCGCGATAGCTCACCCATCGAGGCTAGAACCGAAGCTCAGGGTCATTACTTATCAGCCATAGAGAATAAGCAGCTGATCTTCGCCACCGGCGAAGCCGGCTGTGGCAAAACATTCATCAGCGCCGCCAAGGCGGCGGAGGCGCTGATCCATAAAGAGGTGGATCGGATTATCGTTACCCGTCCTGTTTTGCAGGCGGATGAAGACCTCGGTTTCTTGCCGGGGGATATCTCCGAGAAGTTCGCCCCTTATTTCCGCCCGGTGTATGACATTCTGGTACGTCGTTTAGGATCTTCCTTTATGCAGTACTGCCTGCGCCCGGAAATCGGCAAGGTAGAGATTGCGCCGTTCGCTTATATGCGCGGACGCACCTTCGAAAATGCGGTCGTTATCCTGGATGAAGCCCAGAACGTGACCGCCAGCCAGATGAAAATGTTCCTGACCCGCCTGGGGGAAAACGTGACGGTTATCGTTAACGGCGACGTGACCCAGTGCGACCTGCCGCGCGGCGTGAAATCCGGTCTCAGCGATGCCCTGGAGCGCTTCGAAGAGGACGAGATGATCGGCGTTATCCGCTTTGAAAAACAGGACTGCGTGCGCTCCGCTTTGTGCCAGCGCACGCTAAACGCTTACAGTTAACCTATCCGCTAATGGAAAGGCCGCTTCGGCGGCCTTTTTCTTGCCTTGAATATCAGCACGGTCTATACAAAACAGATGGTTAGGTTGCACTACAGACAACTATAACTCTCAGGAAACTATCTATGTGTGGACGCGATGTGGACGCTAAACATGGATTTTTCCTCCTAGCGGATTATAGGAAATTGCATCCTGTAGAAAATCAGGTGCAAAGTGAGCGTAGCTCATTGTCTGTTCAATCCGAGCATGGCCAAGTATCCGCTGGAGCGTGATGATATTGCCCCCGTTCATCATGAAATGAGTTGCGAATGTGTGGCGTAACGAATGGGATGCTTGCCCATGGGGTAGGTTAGGCTTGGTCGCCTTAAGGATATCTCTGAAAGTGCTGTAAGAGGCTTGAGGAAACAATAGCCCAGACTTTTGAGATACGATCTCGTCGGATACCTCCTGAGAAATGGGGACGCTGCGCCGTTTACCGTTTTTCGTTTGCACAAAGGTCACGCGGTTGTGAATGACATGCTCCGCTTTGAGTTTCATGGCCTCACCCCAACGTGCGCCAGTACTAAGACACAAAATGGCCACCCGGCGGTTATCACCATCTAACGCCAGTAGCAATGCGCTTATCTCATCACGGTCAAGATAAGTCATTTCCGTATTGGCTTCTTTGAGCTTGCCGCTGCCACGAATCGGATGCTCACCACAGTAAAGCCCCGAGTCGACAAGGTCGGTAAACATCCCGCTTATCGCGGTCATTTCGCGATTAATGCTGGATGCTTTGATGCCTTCGGCTAGCCGCGCCGATCGATAAGCTGTAATACGAGATTTATCAATCTGAAATGCGGCAGGGTTGTCCATCATTCGCGTAATGCGCTCCAGTTTTCTTAGGTAGGACTGCCCGTGGTCATTGTTCTTGCCATGGTACTTCCACCACAATTTAACCAGCTCAGATAATGACCTTTTATCCGTAGGTTTTGAGAGCCATTCTTTGTCGTGATAGCTGACGGTTATGTACTTCTCAAAAGCTTGTGCTTCATGTTTCCTATCAAATTTCCGACGGATGCGCTTTCCGTTGCGCCCGTTCGGCCTAATGTCCACTTCATATCGACCATCTTCGAGCTTCTTAATCGCCATCGCGAAGCCCTCCAAGGAAGATTTTACTTTCAGGTATGTAGCAAGCCCTTACCCCAAAAGTGTTAAATAAATAACTTAGGTGAATGCTTAACCAATCTTTTGGTCTGAGTGCTGCGAGGTTGTTGCATCTTGCCCAAAGTGTGCGAGTGCCGGTGCTATTTGCCCGGATTCTGGGGAGATTCGATCACTCATAAACCACAATGTGTATTTTTCGAACCGAGGATGACTTAAAATTTTCATCGCAGCGTCTAATCCCATCCCTTTGGACCTTGTTTCATAACTAGATAGTGAACTGTATGGAACGCCAGTTAACTCACTGAATTCCTTCCTGTTCAGCCTTTCTGACTCTCTAATCAACTTTAACTTCTCTGCTATGTCTATTGACATGGGACTCCCTTTGCATGATTATTTGCAAATCGTAGTAATAAATCGTTTATGGTAGCAATTAAAGCTCTGTAGGCGACTATAAGTCCCTATAAGCAACTGATTACTACAATCGGAGAGGGTACCAGATGGAAAAGCAAGTAGTAAGGCTTTCTGATGCATTGCCGTATCAAGAATTTGCCAAAGTCATCGGCAAAACCCCGGAGGCTGTAAAAGGAATGATCGATAAGGGCAAGTTGCCAACGATTGAGATGCGTAATCCCGAGACGCCAACAGCGCGCGCAGAGCATTGGGTTTACCTTCCTGCGTGGAACGCGGGAATGAAATTAGCCTATGAGCGTCGTCCGAAAGAAATTCGTGATGGGTGGCTTCTATGGCTAGGACTCGGTGAGCCATTGTCTTGATTCCAGTAAAACAGGGGTAAGAACATGCAACAACCTATCTCCATTGTTCCGCTGCTGTGGAACCACCAGACGGTGCGCAAGACTGATATCACCATCACCCACGGTAAGGGCCGGAAAGGCATCATCATCCGTACCCGCCCGGCCAACCGCTGGATCTCCTCCATCAAATCAGCAATGCGGGGTTTTTCAAAATGACAGCTATCACCGCCGGTATTGTTCGCAACCAGCCCGCCGGGCTGCGTGCTTTGGTTGGGGAGCGCCTCGCCGCCCCTCGCTGGAGAAGCACCTGCGATTTTTATAATCAGATGATGGAGCGCGAGCGCCTGACCATCTGTTTCCATGCGCAGTTAAAACAGCGGCATGCTGTTATGCGATTAGAGGAAATGAATGACAGCGAGCGCGAGCGTCTTGTGTGCGCCATTGATGAACTTCGCAGCGCTTTCGCTACTTATCGTAAGCACGGTATCAGTAAATCTGGATTCATTGGCCGATTAACAATAAGCCAACGCCGCACTTTATTCCTGCATGCCGGGCTAACTGAGGTCGAGTTTAATCAGCCGTACTGGCGTATTGATGATGAGTCCTGTAAATGGCGCGAGGAGTTATTCAGGGCGCTGCGTGAGCTGTTTAATTTATTCGAATATGCACCAACCATATTAACGTCAGTTAAACCTGAAGCGTATTTTCATTAATTAACTCGCTTTAAATTTAAAGGCGCTTGATTGCGTCAGGCATCCTTTTATCTGGAGTTCTCTATGCACATGTATAAAACCGTTGGCCAAGAAATGCGAAATAAGGCTGATGCGGATTTGCGTAACTTCATGCTGAACAACGCTCGTGCGGAAGCAAAGGCAGATGCGGCAGTTAGTTTCTCCTCCCACCTTGACCGTTTGGCGACTCATGCGGCGGTTAATCATCTCTCATGTGTGGAAATCATCGAGCTGTTGCGTCAGGAGTCGGAGAAGTTTGACCACGAAGGCCGGGCGCACAAGCAGGGGTTGAACCATGGTTGAGCGGGAGTATGTGGAAATTAATAACGTATTCGCCATCGTGAAAATGGATGAGGGCGATTTTATTTTAGCCGAAGTAAAAATAGATAAAGAGACAAAAGAAAAATTTTACCCGACCAGAGCTATTTACTCGAATGAGTTAAAGCTGGTTGCTGACCTTATTAATTTGTCGGTAAAGCGCGGCGTTTTTCTTAAAACCATTACCAGTATTAGCGAGCTGATGAAGGAGTCGCATCGCATCGCAGAATTAGCTCAGCAGGTATTCAATCAACTGAACAGTGAATCGGAGCAATAACGATGCCGGATTTAATGGACTTGGTGCAGCAGCGCCAGCAGGAGACTCTCGCCGCACAAGTTAATGCTGCGCGCATCAAGGGCGGGGTGTCAGCGTCAATTTGTGAAGAGTGTGACCAAGCTATCCCCGCTGCACGCCGTGCAGCCTTTGCCGGTGTGACCCGTTGCGTGTCATGCCAGACCATCCACGAACAACAAACCAAGCATTTCAGGGGGTAATCATGCTGCGCATTCCTGTCGGTAAGGATTGGGTTATCACCAGTGATGCCCATCAGTTCATTTTGAACAAAAAGAAGCTGGTTAAAACTGGTGGTAAGGCGGGCGAGGAGTGGCTCGACGCGGTCGGTTATTACCCGACGGTCACGCAGTTGGTTTCCGGGTTGGCGCATCACTACGTCCGTGACTCAACCGTCACCAGTATCGCAGGTTTGGCCGCTGAGATTGGCCGCATTGGCGAGCTGTGCCAAGAGGCGTTTTCCACGATAAGCCAAGAGGATAAATGACTGTATCAGCCCGGGGGCGCATAGCCCCCTCACCACCACCGCCATTTGCAGCAACTTCCGGCGAGCCCTTCATCGGCGTTCATTCATGGAACGCACCAAAATCCGCTATTGGGAAAGAAAGACCGCTTACCCGTGAGCAATACGCTCAGGGGCAAGCTGTTTTGCGTAAAATTCACGCCTTACCGCATTTTCTCAGCAGTATCTTTCTTGGGCGTCATTCTTTCTTGCTGAAAGAGCAGGGGCTGCACGCTGCTAATAAGTGGCTTGTGCTCCAGTTTGAGCGCCGCATCTGGCCGCGCATTGAAATTGTTAATGAGAAAAATGCGATGAACCTTAACGCCTCGCCATGCTTTATGGCTGAGGTGGATAATTATGCGCGTCTGCCGGGCATGGAAGATAAGGAGTTGCGGCGTTTTGCTGACCGTATCGCTGGGCAGTTGCTGCAAAATTATGACCGCTATTGTGAGGAGTTTCTCGCCGCCAATGACGGGGATAATTCTTTACTGCTGAGTAACGGCGTGCAGGCTGTGTTTTATGGGCGCATCGCCCGCATGGCGCGAGCCTTTAATATCACGCCAATGCACTGGAGAAAATACTGCAAAGGTAAGCTGGACGCGTCTTCGGCTGTTGCCAGCTTGTCACGGTTGGCTAACGCGGAGTGGTGGGAACGTCAGTTGAAAGCGCAGCGCACACGCTGGCGTGAGGCGCTACTGATTGCCGCCGGTGAAGTAAACCTAAAGAAATACCCATACGCGAGCAAGCAGGCGATTAGGGATGTGCAGGCCCGGCGGCTCGCCAATATGGATTATCTGAAAGGGTGCGATCTGGAGAATGTTGCCACCGGTGAACGTTTCGACCTGATTGATAAGGTCATGGCGAGCATTTCTAACCCGGAAATCCGCCGCATGGAGCTGATGAGCACCATCGCAGGGATAGAAAAGTATGCTGCCAGCGAGAGGCATGTCGGCATGTTTATCACTATCACCACCCCGTCTAAATATCACCCGACGCGCGTTGTTGGCAAAGAAGGGGCTGAAAAAGTCCAGTTTAACCACAATTGGGATGCAGAGGCTTTTTCACCGAAAGACGGCCAACGTTATCTGGTGCGCATCTGGAGCAAAATGCGCACCGCGTTTAAAGACAACGGCCTGAGCGTTTACGGTATGCGTGTCGTTGAACCTCACCATGACGGTACGCCGCACTGGCATATGATGCTGTTCTGCGAGCGTAAACAACGTCAGGACGTCATCGACATCATGCGTCGCTATGCATTGAAAGAAGACGGCGATGAGCGCGGTGCAGCAAAGAACCGATTTGAAGCCAAGCACATGAATAAGGGCGGCGCGGCGGGGTATATCGCTAAATACATCGCTAAAAATATCGATGGTTATGCGCTTGACGGCCAGATTGACCACGACACCGGTAAACCGTTACGCGATATGGCTGCTGCGGTGACCTCATGGGCGTCAACATGGCGCATCCCTCAGTTTAAGGCTATCGGAATCCCTACCATGGGCGCTTATCGTGAATGCCGGGCCGCCTGCCTCCGCCACATCAGCCTTGCTGAAACTTTTGACGAGCGTGTCGAGGCTGTACGCGCGGCTGCCAGCGCTGGAAATTTTGCCGCCTATATGGCTGGACAGGGGGGCGCAAATGTCCCGCGCGATGTGCAGACCGTTCGAGTTGCGCGCAAGGTGGCCGATGAGCTGAACGCTTATGACGAAGAGGTGCAAAAGGTTGTCGGCATTTTTGCGCCGCACCTTGGCGCGGGTCATATCCACGAAACCCGGACAACAGAATGGCGTATTGTCCGCAAGGCCGTTGACCTTGACGTTGATCCTTTGACTTTAAAAAGCGCCTCTGGCGCGCCTCGGAGTCCTGTCAATAACTGTGGGGAGGCTCAGCGAGAACCTGATCCAGATATGCAGGTAGCAACGCCTGAGTATGTCACGGCGGTGATGGATTTGATTGAGAGCGGGGATGTTAGCTGGGATGACGCCGATGTTGCCAAGACGATCAGAGACTCGCTAAAACACAATTTGTTGCGACGAAAACAGCGTGAAAGGTAAGAATCATCACTGAAACCTTCCGAACTAGCGCCATCCGCTCGGCTGACTAAAGCAGAGCGTGAAAGGATGCCAAAAATTCGTTTTGATTTGGCACAAAATGGTATTGTCGTGAATAGATGGGAACTTGAGGTGTTGTCACGTGGAGCGACAGTTATCTGCGGAGGTAGAAAATTATCTTACTTGAACAATGATGACTTTTGTGATGCAGGTAACTTATTGAATAAATGGACTGTTAGTTATAAAAAAAATCATTCATAATGATTTTTTATTTTTGTTCGCGACTATATTGTGAAAGTATTATATTCGTTCAATAGGGGGGCTTATGGTTATTTATCAAGGTGGCAAGGAAATTGATGAAGATGATTTTCGTTCTCATGTCTACTCCCTATGTCAGTTAGATAATATAGGAGTATTGTTAGGTGCAGGGGCGTCAGCTGGTTGTGGTGGTCATACTATGAAGGAGGTGTGGCAAGCATTTAAAAAAGAACATCCTGAACTGCTAGTGTTATTAATTGAGAAGTATCTTTTAGTCTCTCAAAATGACTCAAACGAAGATAAGGTTAATGTTGAATTACTTATTGATGAAGCTACGAAGTTTTTGTCAGTAGCAAAAACCAGACGTAATGCTAAGGAGGAAAAGGAGGTTAACTCTATACTCAGTGCATTATATAAAACAGTAACAAAGGCTGCACTTCTTACTGGCGATGACTTTCGAAACAAAAATCAAGGAAAAAAAAAGCAATTTTCATATCATAAGGAGTTGATATCTAAGTTAATATCAAATCGTCAACCAGGTCAATCAGCCCCAGCTTTGTTTACAACTAATTATGACTTGGCTTTGGAGTGGGCTGCTGAGGATTTAGGGATACAACTATTTAATGGTTTTTCTGGGTTACACACTCGACAGTTTTACCCGCAAAATTTTGACTTGGCGTTTAGGAATGTTAATGCTAAGGGAGAGGCTAGGTTTGGTCATTATCATGCTTATCTTTACAAGTTGCACGGTTCGTTAACTTGGTATCAAGAAGATAGCTTAACGGTTAATGAAATTAGTTCGACGCAAGCATATGATAATTACATAAAGAATATAATAAATGAAAATGAATATTATTTTGGTCAGCATCTTATTTATCCGGGGGCGAATAAGTATAGTCACACTATTGGATTCGTATACGGAGAAATGTTCAGGCGTTTTGGTGAGTTCCTTTCTAAGCCTCAAACTGCATTGTTCATAAATGGGTTTGGATTTGGTGACTACCATATTAACAGGATCGTTCTTGGAGCTCTATTAAATCCGTCATTTCATGTTGTTGTTTATTATCCAGCGTTAACTACAGCAATGAATAATGTTGAACGTGGGGAAGGTGCTGAAAATGAGAAGGCAATAGTTAATTTAAAGAATATGGCATTCAATCAAATCACTGTTGTTGGCGGTGGAGAAGATGCTTATTTTGATAGCTTTGTGAAACACCTTCCTTATCCTGTTCTCTTTCCAAGAGGGAATACAGTCGATGATTTAGTCGAAGCGATATCAAATCTCTCAAAAGGAGATAAAAATGTCCCATTTTAAACTTTCTGAGCTCTCTGCTATTGGTTATGTGGTTGGGTTGGAAGGAGAGAAAATTAGAGTTAATCTCCACGAAGGGTTGCAGGGGCGGCTAGCTTCTCACAGAGAAGGTGTCAGTTCTGTCACCCAACCTGGTGATCTTATCGGTTTTGATGCTGGTAATATTTTGGTGGTTGCTCGTGTAACAGATATGGCGTTTGTTGAGGCGGATAAAGCTCATAAAGCTAATATAGGTACGTCAGATATTACTGATATGCCACTAAGGCAGATTATAGCCTATGCGATCGGATTTATTAAAAGGAATGATGAGGGTTATAATTTTGTATCTGAAGATTGGAGGTTGCCGGCATTGGGTTCCTCCGCAGTGCCATTAACTGCGGGTCTTTTGAATACGATTTATAGTATTGATAAAAACGATCTTGAAAGAGCAATTGAAATTGGTGTTGATTCTCGTACAAAGTCAGTCAAGATATTAGCGAGTATTGATAAATTATTAACGCGACATATAGCTGTGTTGGGCAGTACTGGTTATGGGAAGTCAAATTTTAATGCTCTGTTAACTAGACGTATTGCCGATAAATACCCTAACTCAAGAATAGTTATCTTTGACATCAATGGTGAGTATTCTCAAGCTTTTGAGGGAGTAAAAAATGTTAAACATACTATTTTAGGTAAATGTCCAGGTGCTGAAGTGCCTAAACCGCCTCAACTACGAGACCAAGTATTCTCTGAGGGATTCTATTCTTATAAGCAAATTCCATATGAAGCACTTGGTTTTGCCGGATTAATAAAGCTGTTGCGACCAAGTGATAAAACTCAACTACCTGCACTGAGAAATGCTCTCGGCGCTATTAATAGAACTCATTTTGAAGGTTCGAATTTTTACCTGAAAGATATTGAAGGTAAACGGTTTGACATATTTGATGATTGCAGAGATGAGAACCAATTTCATCTTGCAGCATGGCTTCATGGTTTAAGAAATAGAACTCTTGAGAAAACAGATAAATGGCCACCATTTAAAAGTATAGCCAGTTTGGTCGCGGAGTTTGGTTGTGTCGCTGCGGATCCTAGAACAGGAGCGAGTAAACGAGATGCGTTTAGTTATGGAAATGTTTTGCCATTAATAAAAATAATTCAACAATTATCAGAGGATATGAGGTTTAGAAATATCGTTGATATGAATGGCGGGCATGTTTTGGCTAATGATGGTAAGCATTGGGAAACGGCCATGAAGAATGAAGTTGATTACTTTTTTGGAAAGGAAAAAGGAGAGGTAAATGATTGGAATGTGCACATTGTTAATCTAAAAAATCTTTCTCAAGATCATGCCCCAATGCTATTAAGTGCTTTATTGGAAATGTTTGCGGAAGTGTTGTTTCTTAGGGGGCAGAACAAAGCATTTCCAACGGTTTTACTTCTTGAGGAAGCTCATCATTATTTGAGAGACCCTTATTCGGAAGTTGATGCGCAGATTAAAGCTTATGAGAGACTTGCAAAAGAAGGGCGTAAGTTTAAATGCTCGCTTATTGTGAGTACTCAGCGTCCATCAGAACTTTCATCCACGGTGCTAGCGATGTGCTCAAATTGGTTCACATTACGGCTGACAAATGAACGAGATTTGCAAACTCTTCGATATGCAATGGAGAGCGGAAATGAATTAATGATCCGTCAAATTTCAGGACTTCCGCGAGGTGATGCGATCGCTTTTGGTTCAGCCTTTAACTTACCTGTAAGAATTTCTATTCATCAGGCAGTACCTAGTCCAAGATCATCAGACGCAATTTATTCTGAAGAATGGAAGTAAGAGTGTTCTAAAGTAACTGGAAATCTCAATAATGTAGAAGTGCATTCGTATGCATTTAAACGCATTCAAATGTTGATGATTAAAATGTCGAAGTAAGGCAGGCAAGGCAAGGGTTCAGATGGAGTGCTTGATTGCATTAAAACCGACCCATGAAGCGGGCAGGCGTGGCGGGGATAGCATTGCGCGCAGGCATGTATATAATTATCAGAATTGACGGCGTCAGCACGTCGTGGTGGCGTTCTGTTGCGCTGGTTTGAGTCGCGGGTATGTACGAGAAAGCGTGCCGTGGTGGGCGTGAGAGGGCGTTTGGTGGCAGGTATAAAAAGGCCGCCAATCTGGCGGCCGGTTTATCATTCGTCGTCGTTGTCGAGGTTGTACTTTTTAAACCGGATGACCTCGACGCCTACCCAGTCATTCACTTCTTTGATGCGCTGCTGGAGCGGTGTCAGCTCATTACGGACAAATACTCGCGCGGCCTTCTCCACGTCACCCACTGACCCAACGTTCTCCGGCTTGCCGCCCATCAGTTGATAGGGGATGCGGTGAGCGTCCAGCAAGTCGGCGGCGCTGACCTTTTTGATGTTGAAGAAATCATCCTTTGTCGCCACCTCGCTGAGCGGCACAATCTTGATACCGTCGGGCTTCCCGTTCGGCGCGTAGAAGAACAGGTTTTTAAAGTTCCCCATGCCTTTAGAGCTATTCATGGCGCTGCGCAACGCCTCAACGTCGGTGCTGTTCTGCGCGGCGTCGGTGACATACATGATATAGCCCGCGTGTGCGCCGTTCTGGTAATACTTGCGGCGGAACAGCGTGGCGGACTCATTCAGCCACGCGGAGTTGAGCGCCGACAGATATTCCGGCATCCCATACAGCTCTTGATTGATATCCGGCTCCAGCAGGTGAAAAACGCTGTCGGGCGCGAACGGGTGCGGCTCAGCGAACGATTGCACGAACCAGTAAACGCTCGGGTCAACGCCACGCCGGGTGTATTTGGCCGGGGAGGTCTCCAACTTCAACAGATTGCCGGTCACGCTGAAACGCTTTTCTAAAAAGGCGTTGCCGAACACCAGATAATCCAGCACAAACCGGCTGAAATCCTGCTGTGACAGCAGCGGGTGCGGGATGTAGGTGCTCGCCAAAATATTGCGCTTTACGTAAATGGGCGAGCTGTGGTGAACGGCGGCGCGCAGGCTTTTTGCCAGCCCGGAAAAGCTGACGGGCGGCTCAATCCATTTACCGTTACCGACGCATTCCGTGTAGTCCAAAATGTCGCGGCGATCCAATACGGCCGACGGCTCACCAAAGGTGAACGCCTGCATTTTCTGGTCCGGCTCGGTGGCGGCCAGATTTACTTTTGCCTTGCGGCGATTGCGTTTGCTCATCGGTTGAAGTCCAGAATGGATTTAGACGGCTGACCGTTGGCGGCGGTCAGCGGTTCATTAAGCAGGGCATGCATGGTGGCCCATGCGACGTCGGCGTGACTGGCCTCCTCGCTGCGGCTCGCTTCGTAGGTCATGCCCCTGCCGCTGGCGGTCATGGTTTTGCGGATGGCCATAAACGATTTGGTGATGTCGGTATACGCGGTGTCGTATTCGAGCCTGCCGCTGCCGATGGTGTCTTTCGCCTTCAGTACCATGGCAGTCTTCACCTCGGTGCTGTAGCGGATTTCGCGGGCGGCCGGGTAGAACGCGCGCACCAGTTGGAAAACGCCTTGCCCGATGCCGGTGGCGTCGATACCGATGTATTCCACGTTGTATTTTTCGGTCAGCCTACGGATGGATTCGGCCTGCGTGGCGAAATCCATTCCTTTCCACTGGTGGCGTTCCAGTATGCGGAATTTGCCGCCGGTGACCATCGGCGGGGCCAGCACCACGCAACCGGCGCTGTCGCCGGAGTGCGCCGGGTCATAGCCGACCCACACCGGCCGGTCACCGAACGGTCGGCCTGCATAGGGGTTAACGTCCGTCCACTCAACCAGACTGTCGACCATGCAGCCCTGCAACTCTTCAAAGGGGAATACTGACGCGCTATCGTCGACAAATTCGCACATGAACAGGTTGCGGAAATCCTCGGCGCTGTTCTCCCGCTTCAGCACGTCGAGGTCAAACAGGTTACAGCCGCCGCGCAGGGCGTCCTCAATGGTGACGATTTGCCGCCACTGGCCGTCATCGCATAGCTTCCCGGCCGCTAATGCGCTGTGGCTGATATCGATCTCGACGTGTTCGCTGGCGTTTTTGCGGCCCTTGTTAAACAGCTCGCCGGACCAGAAAGGAAACGCGCCATGCCCCAGCGTTGACGGGGTGGAAAAGTAGGTCGACCGGAGGTGTTTTTGCGAGGCCATGCCGGAGGCGACTTTGCGCAGTTTCTGGAAGTTGGGGATCCAGAAAATCTCATCGACCAGCAGGTCGCCGTTATGGCTTTGCGCGGTGTTGGAGTTGGTGCCGAGAAAAATCAGCTTCGCGCCGTTGTTGCCGAGAACAATCGGGTCGCCGGTCAGCTCAACGTCAACTCGCCGCGCAAACTGAATGATGTACTCGCGGAAGACATACGCCTGCGTTTTGCTCGCGGAAAGAAAAATCTGGTTGTGGCCGGTTTTCAGCGCGTGCAGCAGTGACTCGCGGGAGAAATAAAACGTGGCCCCAATCTGGCGCGATTTCAGGATGTCGCGAATACGATGCTCAAGCCCGGCCTTGTGCCAGCCGAGTTGATATTCGAAAGACTCGTCATAAAAAATCTCCTCCAGCTTCGCAATAGCGTCCTCGCTGAAATAGTTTTTTGTCGGCTTTTTGCGCTCGCCTTTGTTGCGGTTGGCGACGTTGGGATTGAGGTCGGCTTCGTTGCCGGAGTTCATGTAACGGCTGACGCGCGCGAGGCGCTCAATCTGGCGGCCCAGCAGGTCAATTTCTTTGTAGTCGCTGCCCTCTTTTTTTGTCTTGAGAACGAGCTGCACCATTCGCGCTTCAATGCTGGATTCAACGCGGGAAATCGGCGCGATATCGTCCCATTTTTCCCGCTGCTTCCAGCTCTGCACCGTGGGCGCTTTTTGCTTCAGCATTTCGGCGATTTGCTTCACGGAGAAGCCTTGCCAGTACAGCAAGGCGGCCTGCCTGCGTGGGTCGCTGAGTAGGGATATGTCTGTCTGGATTTGCATGGTATGCCCTCATTTGCATGATGAGGGCAAGGCTACGCAAGCCACGCCGGACGTGCGCTAAGGTGCTGTTGTCTGAGGGATAGTCCGTCGGCAGTCGCTGGCCGCGAGGGTGGTCAGTCGGGAAACTAGCCCCGACCTTAACCACTCAGGACAATGGCACATGGCAAAGAAAGTATCGAAATGGTTCCGCATCGGCGTCGAGGGCGACACCTGCGACGGCCGCGTGATTGACGGCAACGACATTCAGGAGATGTCGGAAATCTTCGACCCGCGCGTCTACGGCTGCCGCATCAATCTGGAGCACATCAAGGGACTGTTTCCCAACGGCGATTTTAAGCGTCTCGGCGACGTGGTCGAGCTGAAAGCCGAGAGGATTGATGACGACTCCATCCTCAACGGCAAATGGGCGCTGTTCGCCAAAATGACCCCGACCGACGAGCTGATCTCCATGGTCAAGGCGAGCCAGAAAGTTTACACCTCCATGGAAATCCGTCCGAACTTTGCCAACACCGGCAAATGCTACCTCATCGGTCTGGCGGTTACTGATGACCCGGCCAGCCTCGGCACCGAATACCTCGAATTCTGTTCCCGCGCCAAAACTAACCCGCTGGCCGGTAAAAAAGCTGAGCCGGGCGATCTGTTCTCGGTGGCGACTGAGGTGCTGCTCGAGTTTGAGGAACAGCCTGACAGCCTGCTGACCAATCTGACCGAGCGCGTGAAAAGCATGTTCAGCCGCAAACAGGCCAGCGACGACGCGCGCTTCAGCGATGTGCATGACGCAGTCACCGCCGTCGCCGAGCAGGTGCAAACCAACGGCGACAGCGCCGAGCAGCGTTTTGCGCAGCTTGAGCAGGAAATCGCGGGGCTGAAAGGTGAGGTGACGACCGGTCAGGAAGCGCTTTCCGAGCTTCAGGCCGCGCTCGATACCACCGAAAACCTGAACCAGCAGCGCCGCCCGAAAGCGCCCGGCGGCAATGGTGAAGACAGCCTGTTGACCAACTGCTGAGAACAGTCAGGGCGGGGCGCACGGCGCGCCGCTGTGAGATGACCCGAATTTATCGAATCAGGACAATTCAATGAAAAAAACGACCCGCTTTAAATTTAACGCCTATCTGCAACAGGTGGCCAAGCTGAACGGCATCACGGACGTCGGCGACGTCGGCAAAAAATTCAGCGTAGAGCCGTCGGTGACGCAGTCGTTGATGAACGTCGTGCAGGAGTCTTCCGAGTTCCTGACCCGCATCAACATGACGCCGGTTGCCGAGTTGAAAGGCGAGAAGGTCGGCGTGGGCGTCAATGGCTCGATTGCCAGCACCACCGACACCGACGGTGGCAAAGAACGTCAGACCGCTGATTTCACCTCGCTGGAGTCCAATAAGTACGAGTGCCAGCAGGTGAACTTTGATTTCCATATGCGCTATAACCAGCTCGATTTATGGGCGCGTTATCAGGACTTCCAGTTGCGCATCCGCAACGCCATCGCCAAGCGTCAGGCGCTGGATTTCATCATGGCCGGGTTCAACGGCATTAGCCGCGCCGCCACGTCTGACCGGGCCAAAAACCCGATGTTGCAGGATGTGGCGGTGGGCTGGTTGCAGAAATACCGCAGCGAAGCCCCGGCGCGCGTGATGAGCAACATCACCGGCGAGGATGGTGCGGTGATTTCCCCGGTCATCCGCATCGGCAAGGGGGGCGATTACGCCAACCTTGACGCCGTGGTCATGGACGCGACCAACAACCTGATTGCGCCATGGCATCAGGAATCTCCTGACCTTGTGGTGATTTGCGGCCGTAAGCTGCTGGCCGACAAATACTTCCCGCTGGTTAACCAAGAGCAGCCGAACACCGAGGCGATGGCCGCCGACGTGATTGTCAGCCAGAAGCGCATCGGCAACCTTCCCGCCGTGCGCGTGCCGTTCTTCCCGGCCAACGCGATTATGGTCACCACGCTCGAGAATCTGTCGATTTACATCATGGATGAGAGTCACCGCCGCCATATCGAAGAGAACGCCAAGCGTGACCGCGTCGAAAACTACGAGTCGATGAAAATTGACTACGTCATCGAGGACTACGCTGCCGGTTGCCTGATTGAAAATATCGAGCTGCTGCCTGCGTCGACAGAAAAGTCGGACGTACGGGGATCCAAAGAAGACCCGCAGTCAGCGGGGGCCGATATCAGCGCCTTGGCTGACGCTATCGTGCTGGCCGTGAAAGGGGCGACCGCGCAACCTGCGCCAGCCGGTGAGGAAACGCCAAAAACTGAAGGCGAGGCGTAACCATGACGAGTCCCGCACAGCGTCACATGATGCGGGTCTCGGCCGTGGAGGCTGCGCAGCGGGTGGAGGACCCGCTGCGCCATGCCACCGCCTACGAGCAAATGCTCGTCAAACTGGCCGCAGACCGCACCAAGCTGAAACAGATCCATTCCGTCGAGAAAAAGGCTGAGCACAAACGCGCCATGTTGCCGTTCTACGCGCCTTGGGTGGCCGGGGTATTGGCCGAAGGGCGGGGCGCGCAGGACGACATCCTGATGACCGTCATGCAGTGGATGCTCGACGCCGATGACATTCCCGGCGCGCTGGAAATTGCGCCTTATGCGCTGAAATACCGTCTTAAAGTGCCGAACAACAAGCGCCCGGTGGCGTACTTGCTGGCCGAAGAGGTGGCGCTGTCGGCGGAGCGCAGCCGCAAGGCGGGCAACCCGGCCAAGATGGATGACCTTCGCGCCGCCATCGAGATGACGGCCGCCGAGGATATGCCCGACATGGTCAAGGCCAAACTGTTCAAGGTGACCGGCCTGATGTTGAGCGACTGCGGTGACTATGCGCAGGCGCTGGAGCACCTCGAGCGCGCGATGCAGCTCGACGGTCATGTCGGGGTGAGAAAAGAGATCCAAAAATGTGAGAGCGCCCTCAAGCCGAAGCCGGCGGCCGCCGCCAAAAGAACAACCACGCGCCCGCGTAAGGCCGCCACGCCGGCCAAGCGCGGACGCCCACGCAAGGCGGTAAAAACCGCCGGTTAACAGAACGCGCCCCGCGCCGGGCGGCACGGCGGCCGCGAGCGTCTTTTGACGTATCAAGGCCGCCGTCCACCGCCCCCTATTTTTTGAGGTCGTCATGACGACAGTGATTATGCGTAACCCGATTAAGCCGCCGGACGAGCCGACGGCCATTATCCCGCAACCGGCTGTACCGGAGCCGGTGATTAAAAACACGTTCTTTTTCCCGGATGTTGACCCGAAACGCATTCGCGAGCTGATGCGTCTTGAGTACACGGTCTCGCCGGAGCGTCTGCGCTTTGCCATTCGCAGCGGTATCTCGGAGACGAATGCCGAGCTGTATCTCTATCGCGAGCAGCAACTCGCCGCCGGTTTCAAAACGCTGGCCGACGTACCGGCCGACGAGGTCGACGGCGAAAGTGAGAAGTGCTTTCACTACCTGAGTGCGGTCTGCGCCATGACAACCGCCACGCTGTACGAGCGCTACCGGGGTGCGGATGCCAGCGCCAAGGGGGACAAAAAGGCCGACAGCGTCGAGGTGTCCATTGATGAGCACTGGCGGGATATGCGCTGGTCAATCGCCCGGTTGCAGGGTAAGCCGCGCTGCATTGTCGGGCAAATCTGATGAACGCCGTCGCGCTTCAGGGGGACACGCTAGACGCACTGTGTTATCGCGTCTACGGCCGCACCGTAGGCGTGGTCGAGGCGGTGCTGCTGGCGAATCCGGGGCTGGCTGAGCGGGGTGTCATCCTGCCGCATGGCACGGTGGTCACGCTGCCGGTCATTGATACCGCCCCGGCATCCGAAACCGTTCAGCTATGGGATTAACCATGGAGAAAGTCACATCGTTCATTGCTTATGCCGTCGCGGTGCTGCTGGCATGGGTCGGAAAGTATTCCGCGCAGGACATCGCACTGATTGTCGGTGCGGTGGTCGGTGTCGGCACCTTTGTCACCAACTGGTATTACCGCCGCAAAAGCTATTTGCTGCTGAAAAATGTCGGCATTCGACGGGAGGTTCTCGATGAAATCAATCGTTAAACGTTGCAGCGTCGCCGTCGTGCTGGCGCTGGCGGCGTTGTTGCCGGATTTTACCCGGTTGCATACGTCAATGGCGGGCCTTGAGCTGATTGCCAATCTGGAAGGGTGTCGCCTGAGCCCTTATCAGTGTGGCGCGGGCGTCTGGACGAGCGGTATCGGCCACACTGCCGGGGTGAAACCCGGCGGTGTTATCACTGAACGTGAAGCGGCGGTCAATCTGGTGGCCGATGTCATGCTGGTCGAGAAACGCCTCGCGCAGTGCATGCCTGTGACCATGCCGCAACCGGTCTATGACGCCGTGGTCAGCTTTGCGTTCAACGTCGGCACGGGCGCTGCGTGCGCGTCAACGCTGGCGTATTTCATCAATAAAAAGCAGTGGCCCGCCGCGTGCAATCAGCTTCCCCGCTGGGTATTCGTCAACGGCATTAGGTCTGCCGGGCTGGAGAGCCGCCGGGCGCGCGAGCTGGCGCTGTGTATGACGGGGGCATTATGAGTCGCGGTAATAAGCTTTTTCTGGCGCTGGTGTTGCTGGCGGTCATTGCTTTGTTGAAATGGCAGGTCATTACGCTCGGCGACAGTCTGGATGCCGCGAAGCTGGAAAACGTCAGGGTGGCGGCAGCGCTAACCGAAAGTCGCGCGGCTATCGCTGCGCTACAGGATAGCGCTCTGCGCAACGATCGCGAACAGGTCATGTTGCGCCAGCGCATCGCCGCCGCTGACCAGTTGGCCACCCGCCGCAATCACACCATTACGAGGCTGCTCAATGAAAATGAAGCGCTGCGCCGCTGGTATCAGTCTGCTTTGCCTGATGACGTTATCCGGCTGCATACCCGCCCCGACTTCGCCACCCCCGACGATTATTTACGCTGGCTGTCCGAAGGTCAGCAGTTGCCCGCTGCCCGGCAGCAACCCGAAGACCAACGGTGATTTAAGCACCGATATCTTCAATCTTGAGCGCGCGCTGGCAAGCTGTGCGCTTCAGGTGGAGACCGTGAAAAAGTGTCAGGAGGAACTCGATGTTAAAGCCGAAAAGTCTGCGCAAAGCGCTTTATGACGCGGTGCCGAAGCTCAGGGCGAATCCGGATATGCTGCGCATATTTATCGACAGCGGCGTCATCGGGGCAACGCTGGCCGCCTCCCTGTCATTTGAGAATCGCTATACGCTCAATGTGATAGTCGAAGATTACCCGGATGATGTGGATTTGCTGCTGGTGCCGATTGGGGCGTGGTTGCGGGAGAATCAGCCCGATATCATGACCACGGACGAGGGCAAGAACAAGGGGTTCACCTACTTCGCCGACATCAACAGCGACGACAGTTATGACATCAGTATCAGCCTGCAACTGACCGAGCGCACGCTGGTGAAGGAAGTTGATCGGGCACTGCATGTGTCCCATGTGCCGGAGCCGCCGCTGCCGGAGCCGGTAGCGCGTCCGATGGAACTTTACATTAATGGTGAGCTGGTGAGCGCGTGGAATGAATGAGCTTAAACCTTTTGATGACAAATTCGCCGGGCTGATTGCCGGGCTATCGGCTTCCCGCCGTCGCGATATGGCGGCCGAGATTGCGAAGCGGCTGCGCATCAGTCAGCAGCAGCGCATTAAGCGCCAGCAGGCACCGGACGGCACACCGTATGCCGCCCGTAAGCGGCAGACGATTCGTAGCAAAAATGGGAGGGTTAAGCGCGAGATGTTCGCCAAGCTGCGCACCCATCGATACATGAAAGTCAAAGGCACCGCTGATGAGGCGCTGGTCGAGTTTGCCGGGCGCGTGCAGCGTATCGCGCGTGTGCACCAAGAGGGCTTGCGTGACCGCCCCAACCGCCACAGCCGGGACGTTCAATATGACGCGCGGCCTTTGTTGGGCTTTAGTGATGTTGACCGGCAGATTGTGGAAGATGTTATTATTTCCCGGTTGAACGGGTAATGCGTTATAAATCCGTGGTGGACTATTCTAAGGATTGATAGTGAGATGAATTTGACAGTATTCATTGCTGTCTGGAATAAGGAGAATAGGGATGAAGTTTGTGCTTTTTTTGGCTATTGTAATTCCGTCTTTATGGTCTTTGCGATGGTTTCAGTTTGGTAATCCGATAGATATGCTTGTCAGTATGTATCGGGATGGTCTCCCTAGTGTGACATGGGGACTTGCTGTTTTGTATCTTTATGATTTTAGTATGGCGATGTTGAAAAAGAACTCACCGTACATGATAAGATTCCACAATACATTAAAAAAAGATTTTATTGTGCTTTTTTTACTTTCAGTGTTCACTGTTATCATTTATTCGTGCTCTCCTCAGAAATTTACTGCTGTAAGTTTAGATATCAGTATGGCTGGGTTCAGCTTTATGATTATGGGTAATTTAGGTTTATTACGTCTTTTTAAATATAAAGTCGGGGCAATCAAATATCCTAAACTCCCGGCCTTTGTTATTTGCTTGGTGTCTATCGCTCTTTCCCTTTACTTTTTGAATGTGACGTTGAATGTTGCCAATGGTGTTTATGAAGCATCACGTGCACTTTGGAATCAGATAACAGTCTTTTGTTTTTCTATTTCTCTTTTTTTCTTCTCGGGTCAAATTGTCTTTTTCATGGATAGTAAAACCATTGAGCCATCGCCGGTGATAATGGATTTGCTTAAGCGCTTTAGGCCAACGAATAATCTATATGAGATGAGTGCGACAGCAGCTGAGTTATGGAACGAGGCCGCGAAGAAGGAAAGGTCCAAGTTTAGTGCTCAATTAAGAAAAGATCAGAAGGGGAAAAAGAGAAGTAAACGTTAGGTATATTAAATCGGATTTGTGCTAGCAGTTTCTATTGGTAGTGCGCAATTAAACCTGACAGTCTGCTTTGAGCTGGAGGCGGAAGTGCTGGCGTAACTTGCACTCAGCGACTATATTAGCCATATTACTAGGTTATATACATCGACCTAACCTATGTCTATTCGATAGACAGGTCACAGGATAATATGAAGGTCTGTAGATTGGGGGATTGAAAAATCAATAAAAATCAACATGATCCAAGAAAATTGATCTACACAAAGCAAGGCGAAAGATGGTTGCGTCAATTCGATGCATTAGACCAGGAAACTGCGAAGCTTCTGCTTAACTCACTGACTCTTGTCTCTCATACTGAATTTCGTCGGAATCTTGAAGCTCTTATTTTGGACGTTTCAACAAAGGTAGAGGGTCCAGTCGCCCTTTATGCTGTAAGGGAGCTAGAAAAGGAATCCAGTAAATGCCAATTTTGTAGCAATCGTGTAATACCATTTTTTGAACAAGTCACTAAAATTAATAATGGGAAAAATGTAAACTCGACCGGTATTTCTTCAGATCAAGGTAGCGAAGCAATTGTCGCTCAAATAATTAGACAGCTTTCTAAAGCCAATCCAGAAAAAATACTTAACCACCCTTCAAAAGAAGAGCTTCGAGTTCAAAGATGTGACTCGTTGATATTTGTTGATGACTATATTGGGTCTGGGAAAAGAGTATCTGATTTTATTGACGCATTCTGGATAGACAGAACCATAGCCTCTTGGTTATCATCAAAACATATTAAAATTCAGGTTGTGGCTTATTCTGCAACGGAGAAAGGGCTCAGGCATCTAGAATTTTTGAAAGCATCCCCAGAATTGATTATCTACCGAGACTCAGCAACTTTTACAACCCTCCCCATTAAGATGGAAAGAAAAGAAGCACTACTAAAACTTTGTGAAAAATATGGTCGTAAAGCACTGAAAGGAAGAAAGCACTTTTGGTGGGGGTATCAAAAAAGTATGTCTTCGCTTGTTTTTGAGCATGGATGCCCCAACAATACACCAGCCATATTATGGGATCCCGATGAAAAAAAAGGGGAGTGGGTTGGTATATTTCCAAATAGGACAGTGGATACAACAACGGCTTCGGTTTTTCCGCCTGAAATTGTGTGTGGCGATACCATACAAACCCTCCATGATGTAGGTCAGACACGATTGGCGATGTCTGGCGCACTAATGAGACGAGGAGCGATTGGAGCACTCATTCTCGTGGTTCTAGGCTTGATCGCAAAAGGCCAACGTAAGCGTTCAACTATCTGCTATGCAACAGGATTAAATTCAAAAGACTGTGAGTTACTTCTTTCGAAATGTATTAAGTGGAAATTCCTTACACCTGAACGAAGGATCACCCCTCGGGGGCTATCGGAACTATCTGCGGCAAAGCAAATATCCTTTTCACCAAAAGGATATCTTGCCGTTGGTTCCGACTACTACTATCCTAGGCAACTGAGAGAGACTACATATGACTAGTGCTAACGAGCAATACAAAGTCACCCCTTTGGGGATGATAGAGGGTTGCTACACCACTTTACAGTGGGTGTTGGGGTATGGATTTCCTGAACCTCACGAAAAAGCCCACGCTTGGCTGGAGACGGCGCACTCTGCCTCCGCCGGCGTAAGTCTTGGGTTACCAGAGTGCGCCGTCGCCTGCGGCGACGCATCGGAGTAGTTATATGTGGTCCTCTCAATCCTACAAAAACCAGGGACTAGCCAACGGGCTCTCGGTACCCTTGCTCGATGAGGCTATAGCCCAGAGCGAGCTTCTTATTTACTCGGAATACACCCTCCCCTCCATTTTAAGCCTCAAACACTTGGCCAAACGTACTAGCGTTGAATATGAGTGGCTTCGCAGTTTCGTGATTCGGAGTGCACTACATGGGGTTGAGAATTTTGAAATTTACAAGAAATTTTCTATTCGTAAACGATCTGGTGGGCGCCGTTTCATTCATGTTCCATCGCCAAAGCTGATGCATACTCAGCGCTGGATCAGTGAACATATTCTCAAAGGTCTGCCCGTTCATCCCGCAAGTCATGCTTTCAGAAAGGGTAACTCAATTAAGAAATGTGCCTCACGACATTGCGGAGCAAAGTGGTTAATTAAGATTGACATTGCTGATTTCTTCAGTTCAGTGTCTGAGATTCAAGTCTACCGTATTTTTAGAGCTTTAAAATATCAACCATTAGTAGCCTTTGAACTTACACGCCTGTGTACGGTTGGCACCGCCGATTTAAGCCCTAGGACTGAGTTTCCGCAATGGAGGACAAATAAGTTCAATGAGGCTATCCCGTTGTATCACCAGACTGTGCTAGGTTATTTGCCACAGGGAGCCCCCACTAGCCCATTCCTTGCAAACCTTGTCATGAAAAAATGCGATAGCGCGTTGAATAATTTGGCTAGAAAGAATGGATTGGTTTATACGCGCTATAGTGATGACCTGAGTTTCTCTACAGGTGACAAAGATTTTGGACGCTCTCGGGCTAAGCATTTTATTTTTGAGGCTTACAAAATCATTTCGCAGTCTGGCTTTCGGCCACAATTTAGAAAAACTACAATTGTTCCACCAGGTGGTAAAAAGATCATATTAGGCCTGAACGTAGAGTCAGAATTTCCAAGGCTAGCGAAGAGCACAAGAGACTCAATTCGGCAGCATCTCTACTTTTTGGAAAAAGTGGGACCTGTGCAACATGCCCTCAACCGAAAGTTCGACTCTGTATGGGGGCTGAAGTCACATGTCCGCGGGTTAATTGACTACGCAAACATGATTGAACCCGACTTTGCTGAGGTGTCTCTTGAAAAGTTCCAATCTATTGAATGGCCAGTATAAGTGACAGACCCGCTGATGAAACACTGCCACAATATTTTCTCTGACGCAGGGCTGTTGCAACAGCCCTATTAACAAATCATACGGATCCACCTCCCATTTGTTAATGAGCCACGACGTGAGTAACGTCCGCTCCTGACATAGAGCTGCCTACACATTAGGTTTGGTTTTGTGCCATGATGTGTCAGGTTAAATCTAAGGTAAAACACATTAGGATTAGCTACATCTAACAACGTACGCATCAGACTGTTGTTTCCCCTGCCAAAGCACGTACGTCAATTGCCGCTGGATCTCTTCAGCGGCATCCTTTCCACCATGAACACACTCGAATCGATTTCAGAACTCGCTCGCGCTGTGCGCGATCTCATCCGCACCGGCGTCATCGTAGAAGTTCAGTACAAGCCGCCGCGCTGCCGCGTTCAATTGGGTGGTAATACAACGGACTGGTTGCAGTGGCTGTCCTGCCGTGCCGGAGGTGCGCGCACATGGTGGGCACCCTCTGTCGGTGAGCAGGTGGTGGTGCTGGCGCTGGGGGGCGAGCTGGATACTGCCTTTGTGCTGCCTGCTATCAACTCTGATGATTTTCCGGCTCCGTCGGTGTCGCCGGAGGCATATCACACCCGCTTTTCCGATGGCGCGGTCATCGAATACGAGCCGGAAACCGGCGCACTGAGCGTTACCGGCATTAAAACGGCCAATATCAGTGCGCAAGTGGCCATCGAGGTTTCTGCGCCGCAGGTAACGATTATCGCCAGTCAAAAAATCACGCTTGATACGCCGGAGGTGGTCTGCACCAACAAGCTGACCGCCGACACGCTGGAGCTGAAAAAGGGCGGGAAAATGTCGGGGAATATCGATCACGGCGGGGGGACTTTTAAATCCAACGGCGTGCAGGTGGATAAACACGGCCATGGTGGTGTGCAGCGCGGCGGAGACTGGACGGAGGAAACCCGATGACCGTGCGATATATCGGCATGAACCGGGACACCGGCCAGACCCTGACGGACAGCGAGCATATCAGCCAGAGCGTGCGCGACATCCTCATTACTCCTGTCGGCTCCCGAGTGATGCGGCGGGAATATGGTTCGCTGTTGTCTGCCCTGATTGACCAGCCGCAAAGCCCGGCGGTGAACGGGCAGGTGATGGCCGCCTGCTACATGGCAATCCTCAAATGGGAGCCGCGCATCAGGCTGACGTCCATCACCTTCGAGAAGACCTTCAGCGGTCAGATGTTCGTTGACATTACCGGCGTGCGCCAAGACACCACCGGCGGCACATTCTCGTTAACCGTCCCACTGAGCTGACACCATGGCAACTATCGATTTAAGCCAGCTACCCGCGCCGAACGTCGTTGAGCCGCTGGACTATGAAACCCTGTTTGCCGAGCGCAAAGCGACGTTGATTTCCCTGTACCCGGCCGACCAGCAGGAAGCTATTGCCCGAACTTTGGCGCTCGAATCGGAGCCTATCGTCAAGTTGCTTCAGGAAAATGCGTATCGGGAGGTATTGCTACGCCAGCGCGTTAACGATGCCGCCAAAGCGGTGATGCTGGCGCACGCCACCGGCGAAGACCTTGACCAGCTCGGCGCAAACTTCAATACGCCGCGACTTGTGATTGCCCCGGCGGATGACAGCACCATCCCGCCGACACCGGCAGCTATGGAAGCGGATGAAGATTACCGCCTGCGCCTGCAGGATGCTTTCGAAGGGATGAGTACAGCAGGTTCGGCCGGTTCCTACCGTTTTCACGCTCGCTCGGCCGATGGCCGGGTGGCTGATGTGACGGCAATCAGCCCATCACCGGCTAACGTGACCGTCACCGTGTTGTCACGGGACGGCGACGGCAGCGCCAGCGCTGAGCTGTTGCAGGTTGTCAGCGCTGCGTTGAATGACGAGGATGTGCGTCCTGTCGCCGATCGCGTCATAGTGCAATCGGCCAAAATTGCCCCGTATGTTATCGAGGCCGTTTTATACCTGTACCCCGGCCCGGAGGTTGCGCCGATCCTCACTGCGGCAAAACAACGTTTACACAATTATGTGCTGACCATGCGCCGCTTAGGTCGCAGTATCCGGCGTTCCGGCATCATCGCGGCGCTGACCGTGGAAGGCGTTGAACGTGTTGAAGTTGCTCAACCGGCCTCCGACATCGTGCTTGATAAAACGCAGGCGGGTTACTGCACCGGCGTGAACATCACACCGGGGCGCGCCGATGACTAACCGCCTATTGCCTGTTGGCTCCTCAGTGCTGGAAGTCGCTGCCGCTGCCGCGTGTGCCGAGCTGGAGCGCGTGCCGGTTCCCCTGCGTGACCTGTGGAATCCGAAAACCTGCCCGGTGCATCTGCTGCCTTATCTGGCGTGGGCGTTCTCTGTCGATAGATGGGATGAGGCGTGGCCGGAGGACGTGAAGCGGGGCGTGGTGTCCGCCGCGTTCTACATCCACCGGCACAAGGGCACCATCGGTGCCGTGCGCCGTGTGGTGGAGCCGCTCGGCTACCTGATTAACGTCATTGAATGGTTTCACACCGACGGCGTCGATCCGCCCGGCACCTTCCGGCTCGATATTGGCGTACTTGAAACCGGCATCACCGAGGAAATGTATCAGGAAATGGAGCGCCTGATCGCCGACGCCAAGCCGCTGAGCCGCCACCTGATCGGCCTCAACATTTTGCAGGACATCCCCGGCCGGATTTACACCGGCGCGGCTGCCATTGATGGTGATGTCATTACCGTTTACCCCGGATAAGAGAAAATCATGAGCAAATACAAAGCGATTATTACCACCGCCGGGGCGGCCAAGATTGCCGCCGCCAGCGCGGGCGGCACGCAGTTGAAAATCGTCTCTATGGCCGTCGGCGACGGGAACGGCACGCTGCCGACGCCCAATCCGGCGCAAACAAAACTCGTCAACGAGAAATACCGCGCGGCACTCAACGGGCTGACTATCGATAAGGCGCTGAAAAATCACATTCTGGCCGAGATGATTATTCCGGCGAATGTTGGCGGCTTCTGGCTGCGTGAAATGGGCCTCTATGACGAGGCCGGGACGCTGATTGCCGTCAGCAACATGGCGGAGAGCTACAAGCCGAAGCTGGAAGAGGGCAGCGGCCGCACGCAGACGCTGCGCATGATCCTGATTGTCAGCAGCACCGAGGCGATTCAGGTAATTGCCGGAGGCGACACCGTGCTGGCGACCAAGGATTTTGTGGCCGACGCGATCGCCGCGCATGAGAAAACCCGCAATCACCCGGATGCCAGCACCACGGCGAAGGGGCTGGTACAGCTGAGCAGCGCAACGACCAGTGCCGACGAAACGAAAGCCAGCACGCCCAAAGCGTTAAAAGCGGTCAACGATGCCAGCATGAAGAAGGCCGCGAACCTCTCAGACCTGACCGACAAGGCCGCCGCGCGCGGCAATTTGGCGTTAGGCACGGCCGCGACGAAAAACGTCGGGGTAGAGGGCGGGCAACTGATGGAGGTCGGCGCATTTGGATTGGGAAGCGGCTCACGTCACCGGGAAGATGCGTATTGCAATCAGGCTGAAATCTACCGGGTTAATAGTTCGTCAAAAAATACGCCGGGCGGCGATGTTTATGGCGTGCTGAGTTTGCCCTGCGACGGTGGGCCGTCGGGGGCGTATATGGCGGTACAAAACAACGGCAACGCATTCTTTGGCCGTTCGAATATCCCCAGTAATGGGGTGGTGTGGTTTCAGGCTTACACGACGAAGTTTAAACCGACGGCGGCAGACGTTGGCGCATGGAGTAAAACAGAGTCCGATGGTCGATTTGTAAAACAGACCGGCGACACGATGAAAGGGGCGTTGACTCTGCCGCGTATCGTATTCCCGAACGAAAATACCGCCAATGCTGACGATGACTTAAATCGCGAAAATGGCTTTACCGTTGAGTCATTGGTTGCCACTGCCAATAAGGGCTATCCCGTGCCGGGCGGCATGGGGGTGTTGTTTACCGGGAAAGTGAACGAGTTCCGCAATGTGCAATTTGCCGTAGGCTCCGGCGATATGGCGTTTTATTTGCGCTCGATGCGAAAAGACAGCGCGGCTTCGCTCCGCTGGGCGCGCGTTTATACGACGGACTATAAACCCACTGCGGCTGACGTCGGCGCGCTGACCGACGCGCAGGCCGCCCAGAAATACGCGCTCCGTTCCATCAAGGTGAACGGTAAGCCGCTGTCCGCTGATGTGAATTTGTTGGCCGGTGACGTCAACGCATGGAATAAAACCGAAGCAGATGGCCGCTATCTGGCGAAGACCGGCGGGCAGTTAACCGGGACGCTAAAGACCAGCGCGGAGATCCAATCTACCCACATTGATAATTATCGCATGGTCGGCGGCGGGTTCGGCTCCTTCTGGCGCAATGACGGCAACCGGCTTTACTTGCTGCTGACAAAAGAAAACGACCAGTACGGCACATTCAACAACCTGCGCCCGTTTTCTGTGGATGTCAGAACCGGTGCCGCCGCCTTTGAGTCGGGTATGCACATCGGCGGTAACTGGCCCGCGATCACCACATCAAGCGGGACGACGTGGCACCCTGACGGCAACGTTCAAGGCAGTTGTTGGGGCGGTTATCTCAGCAACTGGCTTAATCAAAATATCTCGGCTGCGCAAAACAATGCGCAGAATTGGGCCTATCAGCATTTGGTTCAGGGTGTGCGCATGGCCGGGCGCACGGTTATCGCGGATACCGGCGGGCGCATCGATTTACCGTCGGGCTGTGTTTATACGGGTATGTCCGGCTCAAACTACAACCCCTCAATCTGGGGCGCTTATTCAGCGGTTCAGGTGCTGATTAACGGCACATGGGCAACAATTGGAACGGTGTAAAATGCAACACATTAAGAATTTGAAGAGATACACGCCGGAAGAATTATTCCTCGGCGAGAACGTGATTTATCTTCAGGATGATAACGGTATTGACTGGTACGCTGCGCAAAAATTGTTTTCGCCGGACACCGTAAAATTGGCTTATGACGAAAGCGGCATTATCTGCGCGATTAACAGCGATGTGTCGATGCTGTGGCCGATTGGCTTATCGGTTATTGAGCTGAACCCAACGAAACTACCAAAGCGCTGTCTGGCTAATGGTGAGTGGGTGTTTGACGGTAAGAAGGTGAGCCAGCGCATCTATTCCGCTGAAGAAAGGATGGCGAGCGCCGAAGCTAGAAAAAATGAATTGCTGGCGAGCGCGGGTAAGGCTGTCGCGCCGCTTCAGGATGCTGTTGATTTGGATATGGCGACCGAGGCAGAAAAAGCGCTGTTGGCGGACTGGAAAAAATACCGTGTGACGGTGAATCGTCTTGATATGTCAGCCCCGGAGATTAACTGGCCAGTGGTTCCCGGCCTCTAAGAAAAAAAGCCCGCAGCGATGCGGGCTTTTGTATTTGCGGCTTTCCCTGATGTTGCCGCGTCTACTCTTCGACCTTACCCCGCCCGGCTAAAATCCGTCCAATTGATTGCATAGATCAATGCGGCGTTATTGATCGGCACAAACGATCGTCATTCCCGCCAAGCTCTCCAATCCGGCCCAGTCTGTTGTCTGGTCGGCCTTCCAGCGCCCACCGCGTGCGGCCCGGTGTGCTGGGCGTCATCATGCCTGCACCTACTCACCATGGAGCAAGTTAATGGGCGATTATCATCACGGTGTGCGCGTCGTCGAAATTAATGACGGCACGCGCGTCATCTCTACCGTATCGACGGCTGTCGTCGGCATGGTCTGCACCGGCAAAGATGCCGACCCGAAGCTTTTCCCGCTCAACACCCCGGTGCTGATTACCGATGTGATTGCCGCTGCTGGCAAGGCCGGGAAATCCGGCACGCTGGCGAAAGCGTTGTCAGCCATTGGCGACCAGTGCAAACCCGTGACGGTTGTTGTGCGCGTCGAAGAGGGCAAAGATGCGGCGGAAACCACGTCAAACATCATCGGCGGCGCGGACGAAAACGGCCGCTATACCGGCATGAAAGCCTTGCTCACAGCACAAGCCGTTACCGGTGTGAAACCTCGCATTCTGGGCGTGCCGGGGCTGGATTCGCTGGAAGTGGCGACGGCGCTGGCCGGGATTTGCCAGCAGTTGCGCGCGTTCGGTTACATCAGCGCGTACGGCTGCAAAAGCATTTCCGAGGCCATCGCCTACCGCGACAATTTCAGTCAGCGCGAACTGATGCTCATTTGGCCGGATTTCCTCGCGTGGGATACCACCGGCAACGTCAGCACCACGGCTCATGCCACCGCTCGTGCGTTGGGGCTGCGCGCCAAAATCGACACGGAAACCGGCTGGCATAAGACGCTTTCTAACGTCGGCGTCAATGGCGTGACCGGCATTTCCGCCAGCGTGTTCTGGGATTTGCAGGCACCCGGCACCGATGCCGACCTGCTCAATGAGGCCGGGGTCACCACGCTGGTGCGTAAAGATGGTTTTCGCTTCTGGGGCAACCGCTCTTGCTCTGATGACCCGCTGTTCCTGTTCGAAAACTACACCCGCACCGCGCAGGTATTGGCTGACACCATGGCCGAGGCGCACATGTGGGCGGTGGATAAGCCAGTCACCGCCACGCTTATCCGCGACATTGTCGAGGGCATCAAAGCCAAATTCCGTGAGCTGAAATCCAACGGCTACATTATCGACGCGGATTGCTGGTACGACGAATCGGCCAACGATAAAGAGACCCTGAAAGCCGGGAAACTGTATATCGATTATGACTATACCCCGGTTCCCCCACTGGAAGACCTGACCCTGCGCCAGCGTATCACCGATAAATATCTGGTGAATCTGGCCGCTGGCGTCAACAGCTAAGAGGATGCTTTAAACCATGGCACTCCCGCGCAAACTGAAGTACCTCAACCTGTTTAACGACGGCCTGAGCTATATGGGCGTGGTCAGCTCTGTGACCCTGCCGAAACTGACGCGCAAGCTGGAGAACTATCGCGGCGGCGGTATGAACGGCGCGGCCCCGGTCGATATGGGGTTAGACGATGATGCCCTCAGCGTCGAGTGGACTATCGGCGGTTTCCCCGATGACCAGCTCTGGGCGCAGTACGCCGCCGCCAGCGCCGCATCGGTGCCGCTTCGCTTTTGCGGTTCTTACCAGCGCGATGACACCGGCGATATGGTCGCCGTTGAGATTGTGCTGCGTGGCCGTCACAAAGAGTTTGATTTTGGCGACCAGAAACAGGGCGAGGACACCGAGACAAAAATCTCGACGCAATGCACCTATTTCAAACTGACCGTCGATGGCAAAGAGCGCATCGAAGTGGACACCGTCAACATGGTTGAACGCGTGAACGGCGTCGACATGCTGGCGCAGCACCGTCGCAATATCGGGCTGTAATCACCGGGCGGTCGGCAGGTCCGGCCGCCATTCCCCTGACTGAACTGGAATCACATCATGAAAGACGAAAACATCATCGCCACAACCGAAAACCCGAACGTCGTGAAGCTGGATACTCCCGTCAAGCGCGGCGAAACCTTTATCGATACGGTGACGCTGACCAAGCCCAACGCAGGCACCCTGCGCGGCGTCGGGTTGGCCGCGCTGGCTAACTCTGAAGTCGATGCGCTGATTAAGGTGCTGCCGCGCATGACCTATCCGCCACTGACCGAGAGTGAAGTCGCGGCGCTGGAGCTGCCTGACCTTGTGGCGCTGGCCGGGAAGGTTATCGGTTTTTTGGCACCGAGTTCGGCACGCTAGATTTTCCTGCCGGTTTGTCGGTTGATGACCTGATGGCGGATATCGCGACGATTTTTCACTGGCCGCCGTCAGAGCTTTACCCGATGACACCGCAAGAACTCCTCAACTGGCGCGACAAAGCGCTCCACCGAAGTGGACAAACGAATGAGTAACAACGTCAGGTTGCAGGTGCTACTCAAAGCCGTTGACCAAGCGAGCCGCCCGTTTAAAAGCATTCAGACAGCGAGTAAATCGCTGTCTGCACAAATCCGCGACACCCGGCAAAACCTCAAAGAACTGAACGCACAGGCCGGGCGCGTCGAAGGATTCCGCAAATCGAGCGCGCAGCTTGCCGTCACCGGTCAGGCGCTGGCAAAGGCCAAGCAGGAAGCCGCCGCGCTTGCGGTGCAGTTCAAAAACACCGAGAAGCCGACCCGCGCACAGGCGCAGCTGATGGAGGCGGCCAAGCGTTCGGCCGCCGAGTTGCAGCTCAAATATAACGGGCTGCGCCAGTCGGTGCAGCGTCAGCGCCAAGAGCTGGCGCAGGTCGGGATTAACACCCGTACCCTCGCCGCCGACAAGCGCCGCCTGAAATCCTCAATCAGTGAGACCACCGCCCAGCTCAACCGCCAGCGGGAGGCGTTGTCGCGCGTCAGCCAGCAGCAGGCAAAACTCAGCGCAGTGAGCCAGCGCTATCAGGCCGGAAAGCAACTGGCGGGCAATGTGGCGGGCGCGGGCGCTGCGGGTGTCGGGGCGGCAACCGTGGGCGGTTTTGCGGCCAAAAAGCTCCTGACGCCGGGGTATGATTTTGCGCAAAAAAACTCCGAGCTACAGGCCGTGCTCGGCGTGGCAAAAGACTCGGCTGACATGGTGGCGCTTCGCACGCAAGCGCGGCAGCTTGGTGATAACACGGCAGCGTCGGCGGATGACGCTGCCGGGGCCCAAATCATCATTGCCAAAGCGGGCGGCGACAAAGATGCGATCACCGCCGCGACGCCGGTCACGCTCAATATGGCGCTGGCCAACCGTAAAACCATGGAGGAAAACGCCACCCTGCTGATGGGGGTGAAATCCGCTTTTGGGCTGGCAAACGACCAAGTCGCACACATTGGTGATGTGATTTCACAGACCATGAACAAGAGCGCCGCCAACTTCGAAGGACTCAGCGACACCCTGACCTATGCCGCGCCGGTGGCGAAAAATGCCGGTATCAGCGTCGAGGAAACGGCGGCCATTGCCGGGGCGCTGGCGGATGCCAAAATTACCGGCTCTATGGCCGGTACGGGGAGCCGCGCAGTGATTACCCGGTTGCAGGCTCCCATGGGTAAGGCGAATGACGCATTGGCCGAGCTGGGCGTCAAAACCGCCGACCGCAAAGGCAATATGCGGCCGCTGTTCACCATCCTGAAGGAAATGCAAAGGAGCTTCGATAAAAACAAGCTCGGCACTGCCCAGCGCGCGGAGTACATGAAGGTCATCTTCGGCGAAGAAGCGTCGTCGGCCGCTGCGGTGCTGATGGGGGATGCGGCTTCCGGCAAGCTTGACCGCCTGACCAAGTTGCTCCGGGAGTCTGACGGCAAGACGGAGGAGCTGGTCAAAGTCATGCAGGACAACCTCGGCGGGGATTTGAAAGAGCTTCAGTCCGCCTATGAGGCCATCGGCATCGACATGTATGACCAACTGGAAACGCCTTTCCGTGAGCTGACAACCCGCGCGACAAAGTTCCTGCTGAAAATTGACCTCTGGATCAAAAACAACAAAGAGCTTGCCGGGACGCTGGCCAAAGTCGCGCTCGGTGGCCTTGCGATTGTCGGCACTCTGGGGGCGATTGGCTTGGCATCGTGGCCGGTCATCATGGGGATTAACGGCATCATTGCGGTTGCTGGTGCGCTGGGGACGGCCTTTAGCGTGGCGGGCGGGGCCATCATGGCGGTGCTCGGCGCGCTGACGTGGCCGATTGTGGCGGTGGGTGCGGCCATCGTGGCCGGTGCGCTTCTGATCCGCAAATACTGGCAGCCTATCAGCACCTTTTTCAGCGGCGTTATTGAGGGGCTTATCAGTGCATTTGCGCCGGTTGGCGAGTTGTTCAGGCCGCTGAAGCCGGTTTTTGACTGGCTCGGCGAGAAGCTAAAGGCGGTCTGGCAATGGTTCAAAGATTTAATCGAACCGGTGAAATCGACGAAGGAGACCCTCGACAACTGTAAAAACGCCGGGCTGGCGTTTGGCCGCGGATTGGCCGACGTGTTGATGCTGCCGCTCAGGGCATTCAACAAGCTGCGTCAGGGCATTGATTGGGTGCTGGAAAAGCTTGGCGTCATCAATGCTGAATCCAGCGACCTCGACAAGAAAGCGCAGAAGGCCAATGACTACGCCAACGGGGCGAACGGGCGCGGGTATTCCCCGTCGGGTGGCTTGCTGACGGGCGGCTATGTACCGGTTACGGCCGGGGGCGGGAAATCTTATGTGGATAACAGCGTCAATAATTTCCACGTCGGCAGCCAGCACCCCGGCGGAGCCAGCGCGGCGGAAACCAAGCGGATGTTGCTGGACGTGGTGGAAGAACGGGAGCGCAAGCGCCGCGCGGCGCAACGCTCAAATATGGCGATGGATTAAGGGGTTGTGCTGATGATGCTGATTCTTGGGCTGTTTGTGTTCCAGTTGCAGACGGTGCCGTATCAAATGCTGGCGCGCTCGGTAGATTATCGCTGGCCGTCAAACAGCCGCGTCGGCCAGCGGCCTGCGCTGCAATTTCTCGGCGTGAATGAGGAAAAAATCACGCTCTCCGGCGTACTGCTGCCCGAAATCACCGGTGGCAAAATCTCGATGCAACTGCTCGATGCGATGGCGGCCGAGGGCAAGGCGTGGCCGCTGCTGGAAGGGACAGGCACCATTTACGGCATGTTTGTCGTGAACAGCGTCAGCGAAACCCGCACGGAGTTTTTCTCCACCGGCAGCGCCCGCCGCATCGAGTTTACGCTCACGCTCACGCGCGTGGATGAATCCTTTACGGCCATGTATGGCGATTTGCAGGCACAGGCCGAGGGGATGCTCGGTCAGGTGAGCGAGCTGGCGGCCAAGGCGGGGAACATGGCGGGAGGGCTGTTCCAATGATTACCGGGATGACGCTGGATGCAGGGGCAACCATCGCCCCGGCGTTTATGCTCAAAATGGGCGACAAGGACATCACGCACGATATCAGCTCCCGTTTGCTCTCCCTGACGCTTTCGGACAACCGCGGATTTGAGGCTGACCAGCTGGATATCGAACTGGACGACGCCGACGGTCAGGTCATGATGCCCGGCCGGGGCGCAGTGCTCTCGCTTCATCTTGGCTGGCAGGGTGCGCCATTGTTCAACAAAGGCAATTTTACCGTCGACGAGATAGAGCATCGGGGAACGCCTGACACATTGACTATTCGCGCCCGTTCCGCTGATTTTCGCGGTTCGCTCAATGCCCGCCGGGAGGAGTCTTATCACGACACGACACTCGGTGCGGTGATTGGCAAAATTGCCGAGAGGAACAAGCTGGCCGCCTGTGTTGCGAAAGAGCTGGCCGGGATTAAAGTCCCGCATATCGACCAGTCGCAGGAGTCCGACGCCAAGTTTTTGACGCGACTTGCCAGCCGCAACGGGGCGGAGGTGTCGATAAAAGCCGGGAGGTTGCTATTTATCCGGGCCGGTAATGGCGTGACCGCCAGCGGTAAGCCGATACCGCAGATGACCATCGAGCGCCGCGACGGTGACCGACATCAATTTGCGATTGCTGACCGGGCCGCGTATACCGGCGTGACGGCGAAATGGCTGCACACCAAAGACCCGAAGCCGCAAAAGCAACAGGTCAAGCTCAAACGCAAACCGAAGCCTCAGCACCTGCGCGCGCTGCAACACCCCAGGGCAAAGCCGGTTACTGCCAAGAAGACGGCGGCCAAGCCGAAAGAGGCGAGGGAAGGGGAATACATGACCGGCGAGGCCGATAATGTGTTTGCCATCACTACAGTCTATGCCAGCAAGGCGCAGGCGATGCGCGCCGCACTGGCGAAGTGGGACAAGCTGCAACGTGGTGTGGCGGAGTTTTCTATCAGTCTCGCCATGGGGCGTGCAGATTTATATCCGGAAACGCCGGTAGCGGTGAAGGGGTTTAAGCGCGTCATAGATGAGCAGGCGTGGACAATCACTAAGGTGACCCATTCACTCAGCGATAACGGCTACACGACGGCGTTAGAGCTTGAGGTGAAGCTTTCTGATGTGGAGTACGAGGAGGAAATATCACAAGATTGAATTGATAATAATTAATTGATATTAAAGATAAAAAGTCTAAAATCACTTTATCAATGTTGAATGGTGGAGGTGATAAATTATGTTTCATTGCAATATCTGCGGAACTGCTGCACACGCTCGCTCAAGTCGTTATCTCAGTGAGAACACCAAAGAGCGTTATCACCAGTGTCAGAACATCAATTGCAGTCATACATTTGTCACCATGGAAACCATCGAGCGCACCATTATGAAGCCCGGCCATGTGGTGCCGGTATTGCCGCACCCAAACAATTACGGCCAGCAAAGCATGTTGATGTAACCGAACGAAGAAGCCCCGGAAATCCGGGGCTTTTTTTCGAAGTGTGGTCAATGCGTGGACACGCTTAGAAGTAAATCCTTTTACTTCAAATGACTAATGTATCTTTGCTAGGCCGCTTCGGCGGCCTTTTTTATCGCCCCCCCATTTCACCTCTCGTTTAACCTTTGTGTAAATTATTGTGGTTTTCTGTATAGATTTTCGTTGAGTTAGCGTTAATGATTAATGGGTTCCAGATTGGCGCGCAGTTTGCCTGCGCCGCCAAAAGGACATTTTCTGGGGTGTGCGCCGCGCGGCGCATTGAGTGTGGGTTCCTTGCTGCGATTCAAACATGAAATATATCATTCTGATTTTGCTTATTTTATGCGTCGTCTATGTGCATTACCGCGGACGGGTGCGCTACAACGTTTGGCGGCAGCTGTCTGACCATTCCACCTTTACCGCACCGCTGAACGTCTTCATGTATCTGTTTTCTCGTGTGCCGACTACGCCGTACCTGAAGCCGGAGCAGTTCCCTGAGCTGGCGGTACTGCGGGAGAACTGGGAAACCATCCGCGACGAAGGACAGAAGCTGATGGAGATCCAGCAGATCAAAGCGTCCGATCAATTCAACGATGCCGGTTTCAACTCGTTCTTCAAGACCGGTTGGAAACGCTTTTATCTGAAATGGTATGAAGACAGCCATCCTTCCGCCATGACCCTGTGTCCGCAGACCACGGAACTGCTGCGCAGCCTGCCTTCGGTCAAGGCGGCGATGTTCGCCGAACTGCCGGACGGCAGCCGTTTGCCGCGCCACCGCGATCCTTACGCCGGTTCGCTGCGTTATCACCTGGGGTTGATTACCCCCAACGATGACCGCTGCTTCATTGAGGTGGACGGTGAGCGCTACAGCTGGCGCGACGGTGAAGGGGTGATGTTCGATGAAACCTATCTGCACTACGCGGAAAACCAGAGCGGGCAGAATCGTCTGATCCTGTTCTGCGACATCGAACGGCCGATGCGCTACCGCTGGGCGCAGGCGGTGAATCACTGGCTGGGGCGCAACCTGATGAGCGCCGCCACGGCGCCGAATGAAGAGGGCGATCGCACCGGCGGCGTCAACAAGATGTTCAAATATATCTATGCGATACGCCGGGTGGGGAAACGCCTGAAGGCCTGGAACCGCACCGGTTATTACATCATCAAGTGGATTTTGTTCGGGGGGATCGCCGCGGCGATATTCTTCTCGGTATAACGAAGGCAGGGGCGCACAGAGTGCGCCCCTTTTTGATCAGGCGAAGATAGTCATCATGTAGGCGGCGAACAGCGCCAGGTGGGCGGTGCCGTTCAGCACGTTGGTGCGGCCGGTCGAGAACGACAGCTGGCACAGCAGCAACACCGTCAACATCACCACGATATGCGGCGTTTGCAGGCCGAAGATCAGCGTCTGCCCGGTCAGAGTAGCGATGATGGTCACCGCCGGCACCGTCAGGGAGATGGTCGCCAGCACCGAACCGAAGAACAGGTTCATGGCGCGTTGCACCTGATTGTTCAACACGGCGCGCAGCGCGCCCAGGCCTTCCGGCGACAGGATCAACAGCGCCACCAGGAAACCGGTGAACTGCGCCGGTGCATTCATCTTGGTCAGCAGGCCTTCCAGCGGATTGGCGTTGAACTTGGTGACGGCGATAACCGCGATCAGGTGCACGATGAGCCAGGCGGCGTGCCAGGCGCTGCTGTGGGAAGAGGGCTTGCCGTGGTGCGGGTCGCCATCGTCGTCTTCATGCTCGTACACGAACAGGCTCTGGTGGGTTTTGGTCTGGATCACCAGGAACACGCCATACATGGCGGCGGAGATCAACGCCACCAGCAGCGCTTGCCCGGTGCTGAAGTTGCCGCCTGGCAGCGCGCTCGGGAATACCAGCACGATCACCGCCAGCGGGAAAATCGCCATCAGATACTGTTTGATGCCGCCCAGGTTGACGTACTGGGTGGCGAACTTGCGCCCGCCGAGCAGCAGCGCAAAGCCGACCAGGCCGGCGGAAACGATCATGATGATGGAGTACAGCGTGTCGCGCATCAGCGCCGGCGCGGCGTCGCCGGTGGCCATCAGCGCGGAAATCAGGCTGACTTCGAGGATCACGACGGACAAACTGAGGATCAGCGAGCCGTAGGGTTCGCCCAATCGGTGAGCCAGCACGTCGGCGTGGCGCACCACGCTGAAGGCGCTGCTGAGGATCCCCACCAGCGCGAGAATATTGATGCCGACGATCAGCGGAAAGTTATCGGTGCTGCCCCATAGATTTAACACCACCAGCGCGGCGATAGGGAAGATCAGCGAGTATTCGGTGTGGCGAGATTTGGTGGATCGGCCAGGATCGTGTTGCGACTTCATGAGGGTGGCACTCCTTCTCAAACAGCGTAGCCCGTCAGCGCCGGTCGCCGTGATACGGCAACGTTGCGTTTCCAGTAGGTATTTTATATTAGGATACACCCGCGGCGCCGGTGTGATGTTGTTTTATCTGAGAAAGCAATTGCTTGCTTATGTGATCAGGGTAACAAAAAAACCGCACGGGGTGCGGTTTTATTTACTTACTTTTACGCAATAACGCCAATTTTTAGCGTTAGATTTGAGAAAAGTCGTGTTTACTTGTTTAGCTCGTGGTTAATCAAGGAAAATGAGACCGTCAGTCGTCAATGTTGTCCATGATTTCATGCCGTTTATTGTGGTAACCCTCTTCATTTAGCCCCTCACGCCAGTAAGGCACGGCATAAAGACGATTACGATCGCATTGACGTTCGCGACGCAGGTAGCGGCGCAGCTCTACCACCAGGCGATCTTCACCGGCGAGCCAGAAGTGGCTTTCGCCCTGCGGCAGGGACTGCGCGCGGAACCGAGCGACCAACTCGTCGGTCTTCTCCGTGCCGCCGACGACCCAATTGACCTCAACGTCGGCGGGTTTCTTCAGGTCAATGACGTCAGCGTTGCTGTCGACGCGGACGAAAGCGCGTCCGGCACTGTGTGGCGGCAGGTTTTCCAGCAGTGCGGCCAGCGCAGGCAGTGAGGAAGGATCGCCCGCCAGGCAGTAGAAGTCGGCGGCCGGCAGCATCGGCTTGGGGCCGCCCGGGTTGCTGATGCCGATTTTATCACCGGCTTTCGCCTGGCGTGCAAAGTCCACCGCCGGGCCCTGATGATCATGAATGGCGAACTCGATGTCCACTTCCGCCAGTTCCGGGCGCACGGCGCGGATGGAATAGGTGCGCACGATCGGGCGCACGGCGTCCGCAGCCCAACGCGGGCCGTTTTCGGTCAGCGTCGGCAGGTCCGGCTGCGTCTGGCCGGCGAGCGGCAAAAAGACTTTGATGTGTGCAGCGGCGGCATTGGCCGGGTAGTAACGCAGATCGGGAGCGGTAAAGGTAATGCGGCGCAGGTGCGGCGTCATGTCCTGTACGCGGCTGACGGCGATCAGGTAGGGGGCGCGTGAGCGAGGGGCTTCGGTAGTCACGGGATTCTCCTTATAGTTCGTTTGGCGGTGAGTATAACATGTCGTTTGATAATGAGAATTGTTTGCTAATTGAGACGAAACCGCATGTGGGCTAGGCTTAAGGTTCACTCATCCTGAAAGGGGAGGCCATATGCCCTACCACAGCACGAACGACTTGCCGGACAACGTTAAGCATGTGCTGCCGGAACATGCGCAGGCGATCTATAAAGAAGCGTTCAACAGCGCCTGGCAACAATACCGGGATCCCGATGAGCGGCGCGGTGACGACAGCCGGGAAGAGACGGCGCATAAGGTGGCCTGGGCGGCGGTCAAGCAAAGCTATCGCAAGGGCGACGACGAACGCTGGCATAAAAAGTAACGAATTATCACGCAGTAAAATCGCGCAGACATTATGTGGAGCCCGGCAATTAATATTATTGCTGCTCAGTACAAATACTTTTTCACTTTAACGCCGCTTTGTAACTTGATTGCACGTCAGGAAAAGAATAAGGTCATTCTTATAAGGCGCGGTGATTGAATTAATAAAAATCCGCAGCCGAAAATAAAACATCAAAGGTTCAGCAGTGGCGAGGGAAGGCGAGAAATCGTATTCCCGGGAGGTAATATCAGTGTTAACGCGAGATTTTCTGCAAAAAGCGGATTGCAAAACTGCATTCGGCGCTATTGAGGAGTCGTTGTTGCTGACGCCTGAACAGCGTGCAGCCTCGTTGGATTGCACCTTATCGCGCCGGCCGGATCACAGCCCCGTATGGATATTCGGTTACGGTTCGCTGATGTGGAATCCAGTTTTCGAATCGGAAGAAGTGCGGCCGGCCACGCTGCAGGGCTGGCACCGGGCGTTCTGCATGCGCTTGACCGCCGGGCGCGGCACGCTGCATCAGCCGGGGCGCATGCTGGCGTTAAAAGCCGGCGGCCACACCACGGGCCTGGCGTTTCGTTTGCCGGAAAGCAAGTTGCGTGAAGAGTTGGAGCTGCTTTGGAAGCGCGAAATGGTGACCGATTGCTACGTGCCCACCTGGTGCGAGCTGCAGTTGGATGGCGGCGAGAAGGTTACTGCGTTGGTGTTCGTGATGAACCCGCAGCATCCGCTGTTTGAAGAAGACACCAGCTACCAGGTGATTGCGCCATTGATCGCCAGCGCCAGCGGCCCGCTGGGCACCAACGCGCAATATCTGTTTGCGCTGGATAACGAGTTGAAGCACCACGGCATGCAGGATGATTGCATCGGCGATCTGGTGCGCTGTGTACAGCAGTGGCTGCAGCAGAACCGCACCGGCGGCATCGGCAGCGAGGCCACCGCCTGAGGCTGCTGCGGGAATACGAACGGTGAGGGGCTCAGCATGCTGAGCCCTTTTTTTATATCTAATGCCTATATTTAATAACTTTAATTTGCGCAGCGATTGAAGGCATGTTTTTATTGTGGTTATCTATCCCGTTATTTTTAAAGTCATTAGCTGTTTTTTGTCAGTTTCCCACCCCACCTGCGAAGCAGAATGATCGACTTAGTATTAAATTGCATAAGTAAAGGTTATTTCTTATTTGTTCAGACTCGTCGGACTCCGTATCAATATGGCTAACGCTACTGGAAGAAACAGGGAGACGGGGATGAACTTTCAACAATTAAAAATTATTCGTGAATCGGCGCGCTGCAACTACAACCTGACTGAGGTCGCCAATACGTTATTTACCTCGCAGTCCGGCGTCAGTCGGCATATTCGCGAGCTGGAAGAAGAGCTGGGCATTGAAATATTCATTCGCCGCGGCAAACGGCTGCTGGGCATGACCGAACCCGGCAAAGAGCTGCTGGTGGTGGCGGAGCGCATTCTCAACGACGCCAACAACATCCGTCGCCTGGCGGACGTTTTCAGCAGCAACGACTCGGGGCAGCTGCATATCGCAACGACGCACACTCAGGCGCGTTACAGTCTGCCGGGGGTAATCAAAGAGTTTCGCGCGCTTTATCCGCGGGTGCGGGTGGTGCTCAATCAGGGCAGCCCTGAGGAGATCGTCTCGATGTTGGCCGCCGGAGAAGCCGATATCGGCATCGCCAGCGAACGGCTGATGAGTGACGAATCGCTGGCGGCGTTCCCTTACTACCGCTGGCATCACACCATCCTGGTGCCGGAAGGGCACGAGTTGACGCGTCAGCCGCAGGTGACGCTGGAGATGCTCAGCACCTTGCCGCTGATCACTTACCGCCAGGGCATTACCGGGCGCGCGAAGCTGGATGCGGCGTTCAAAGCGGCGGGCCTGACCCCGGACATCGCGCTCAGCGCGCAGGACTCCGACGTGATTAAAACCTACGTCGAGCTGGGGTTAGGCGTGGGCGTGCTGGCGGACATGTCGTATGAAAAAGAGCGCGATCGCGGGTTGGTCAGTCTCAACGCCGAGCATTTGTTTGAGCCTAATACGGTATGGCTGGGCCTGAAACGCAGCCAGCTGCAGCGCAACTATGCCTGGCGCTTTATCCAACTGTGCAACCCGACGCTGTCGCTGACCGAAATAAAAGACAAGGTCTTCTCGTCGCAGCTGGACGCGGTGATTGATTACCAGATTTAACAGCGCGTCATTGCCCTGCCGGACCGGATTGCTTGCGGGCTAATGCGGGATCAGTCGTCGGTACGTTCGATCAGATGACGTTTACTTTTTCTGAACGGGCCGATGGCTTCCCATTCCGGGAGTTCTTCGGGGGGGCGAGGGTTGGCCATCTCCCAGCGATGGTACTGACGTAAAATCTCTATGGCGATGCGTTTTTGCTCTTGAATGGAGAGCGTCGGGTCGGTCAGATCCTTATTTTTCATTTTTGCTTCCTTTTTGCGCGTTATTTGTACGCACCTTATCACATTTGGCACCGTATTTTTCCAGCGATTGTATGTACTTTTTCAGTGCGTTGAAGCTGGTTTTACATGTCATGGTACCGGGTATCACTTCAAAGGCGGCCTGACGGGTATACAGCGCCAACACGCGGTGATTAATGGCGTGGCTGATCAGCATGTCCGGCGGAGACGCCGGCGTCAGCCCCTGTTCTTGCAGGTTCAGGCCATACAGATACAGAGCCTGCAAGCAGTTGCGCAGCATATTGCCTTTCAGTGGATGTTGCGTTTCGCGCAAGGAGAAATTCTCCAGCGCGACAAGTTCAATAACGTTCTCGGCCTGGAGATAACGGCACAGACAAAAGCCTGCACGGCTCAGCGGGCTGGTTATTCGCCGGTAGACAAAAGCGAAAGTTATGGGCATTTGGGCATGATATTTAAAGAGAGAGCGCCAATTTAACGTATGGCCGTTTTTTCTGCCTTTTTGCCAGCGCCGGTCTTGTACCGTCAGACGAGTCATAAAGAGATCCGACTCAAGCAGCACGCTGTTCATATCTGCCAATGTTTGCTCTATCGCTCTCTCATGCCGGAGTGAGAAGCCATTTTCTGATGGATGGTTTTCCATTTGCCCGTCCTTTGGGTGACCGAGCTCACGTTAATCACCCGATGAAACAGACTCAAACCTCGACTTTCATCGCTGCGAATCGCGCCGCAAAGATAATGGGCAATTGCTGCGAGGTGCCGCGAGAGTGCGATCGGCCGCGCAATCCTCGCTCTAATAATCAAAACCCCATCTATATACATAAAAAGAATATCTATAGTGATTTAAGTACCTTCAGCTGCCGATCGCGCTCGCATACACTCGCGAAATTATTATAAATTCCATCCGCTTGGAGAGTTTCAGATGAAAGCGCTCGTTCCTTCTTTGCTGTTTTTGGCCGTGGCGGCCAGCGTTGACGTACAGGCGGCGACGCCGGCCAACACGTTGGTGATCGCGCAGTCTATCGATGACGTGGTCAGCTTTGACCCGGCTCAGGGATTTGAGTTAACCACGGTGCAGTCGTTCAACAGCCTGTATCAACGTCTGATCCAGTCCGATCCGCACAATCCCGTCGATCTCAAACCGACCCTGGCCAGCCGTTGGCAGGCCGGCGCCGATAACCGCAGCCTGACCTTCAGCCTGCGCCCGGACGCCAAATTTGCCAGCGGCAACCCGCTGCGGCCGGAGGACGTGATCTTTTCGCTTTCACGGGTGGTGAAACTCAATCTCGAACCGTCGTTTATCCTGACGCAGCTGGGCTGGAACGCGAAGAACGTGGATCAACACCTGACCAAGGTGGATGACCATACGGTAAAAATCAGCTGGGATGAAAACGTCAGCCCGGCCTTCGTGCTCAGCCTGCTGTCGGCGCCGGTATCCTCGATCGTCGACGCCAAAGAGGCGCTGGCGCACCAGCAGGGCGACGATCTGGGGCACCAATGGTTGAACAGCCACTCCGCCGGCAGCGGCCCTTACAAAATCCGCACCTATGTGCCGCACGAAGTGGTGGTGTTGGACGCGAACCCCGGCTCGCCGGAAGGGGCGCCGACGTTGAAAACCATCCTGATCAAAAACGTGCCCGATCCGGCCGCGCGCCGTTTGCTGATCGAGCAGGGCGATGCCGATATCGCCCGCAACCTGGGGGCGGACCAGATGGCGGCCCTGAAGGGCAAGCCGGGCGTCAAACCGTTGGCCATTCCTTACGCCTCGCTTTATTTCCTGCAGTTCAACGCCAAGGCGTCGCCGGCGCTCGGCAACCCGGCGTTTTGGGAGGCGGCGCGCTGGCTGTTCGATTACCAAGGCATCGCCGACGATCTGCTGAAAGGGCAGTTCCAGAGCCATCAGGCATTCTTGCCGGACGGTTATCTGGGCGCGCTCAAGGATAGGCCGTACAGCTTCAATCCGCAGAAAGCCAAAGAAATACTGGCTAAAGCGGGGCTGAGCAACGTCAGTTTCCGTCTGGACGTCAACAACCAGCCGCCGTACCTGGATATCGCTCAGGCGCTGCAGGCCAGTTTTGCTCAGGGCGGCGTGAAGGTCGAACTGGTGCCGGGCATCAGCTCGCAGGTCTCCACCAAGGTGAAAGCGCTTAACTACGATGCGACGCTGACCTCCTGGGGGCCGGATTACTTCGACCCCAACACCAACGCGGCCGCCTTTGCCTACAACCCGGAGGACGGCAGCAAGACGCTGGCCTGGCGAGCCAACTGGCAGATCCCGGCGCTGAGCAAGTTGACGCTGGCCGCCACCGCGGAAAACGACACCGCCAAACGGGTGGCCGACTACCAGCAACTGCAAAAACAGGTGCAGCAAAGCTCGCCGTTCGTTATCGGCCTGCAGGCGCGCAGCCTGATCGCGGTGCGTGACAACCTCAAGGGCTATGTGCAGGGCATCAACCCTGACATGGTGTTCTACAGCAAGGTCAGCAAGTAATGGCCGCTGAACTCTCCGCCTCCGCCGGGCTAGCCCGGCGGTATTGGCGCTGGGGCGGGCGGCTGTTCGGCGGCGTGTTGTCGCTGGCGTTAACGCTGCTCGGCCTGCTGCTGTTCACCTTTATGCTGTCGCACCTGGCGCCGATCGATCCGGCGCTGCAGGTGGCGGGCGATCACGCCAGCGAAGCCACCTATGCGCAGGTGCGTCATGACCTGGGGCTGGATCAGCCGCTGCCGGTGCAATTTTGGCGCTATCTGGTGCACCTGGCGCACGGCGATCTGGGCATTTCGCGCATTACCGCCCAGCCGGTGCTGACCGATCTGTTGCGTACCTTCCCGGCAACGGTGGAACTGGCCACCTGCGCCATTATTCTCGGCGCGTTAGGCGGCATTACGCTGGCGTTTCTGGCGGTGCTCAAACCGGGAAGCTGGCTGGATAATGCGGCGCGGTTGCTGTCGCTGGTGGGTTATTCGGTGCCGATTTTCTGGTTGAGCCTGCTGGGGCTGCTGCTGTTCTACGCCACGCTGCACTGGTCGGCGGGGCCGGGGCGCCTGGATGACATTTACTTATACAGCATGGAGCCGCGTACGGGTTTCGTGTTGATTGACAGCTGGCTGTCCGGCGATCGCGAGATGTTCTACAACGCCATCAGCCACCTGTGGCTGCCGGTCGTGGCGCTGGCGCTGCTGTCGATGGCGGGCATCACCCGGCTGCTGCGCGCGGCGATGCTGGAAGAGTGCAACAAGGAATACGTGACGCTGGCGCGCTCCAAAGGCGCCGGCCGCCTGCGCATTCTGCTGCGCCACGTGTTTCCCAACGTGCTGGGGACGTTGATCACCGTACTGTCTCTCTCCTATGCCAGCCTGCTGGAGGGCGCGGTATTGACCGAAACGGTGTTCGCCTGGCCCGGCGTCGGGCGCTATCTGACCTCGGCGCTGTTTGCCGCCGACACCCCGGCGATCCTCGGCGCCACGCTGCTGATCGGCACCTGTTTCGTGCTGTTGAATACCCTGGCCGATGCCTTGACCTATCTAGTGGATCCGCGAACCCGATGAGCCAATATCTCTCTGAACACGAACCGCAAAGCGAGCCGGCCGTCGGCTATCGCACCGGTCAGCGGCTGACCACGCTGACGCTCGGCGCAGTGCTGGTGGCGATCCTGATCGTCACCGCACTGCTGGCCCCGTGGCTGGCGCCTTTCGATCCCAATTTGCAGCATATCGAGCTGCGGCTGCTGCCGCCTTCCGCCACGCATTGGTTGGGCACCGACGGTTTCGGCCGCGACTTGCTCTCCCGCGTGATTTACGGCGCGCGGCCGACGCTGATTCTGGTGTCGCTGATTCTGGTGCTGACCATTCCTATCGGTCTGCTGGTGGGCATCTGCGCCGGTTATCTCGGCGGCTGGGCAGAACGCATCTTGATGCGTCTGACCGATATTTTCCTGTCGTTGCCGAGCCTGGTGATCGCACTGGCGTTCGTGGCGGTGATGGGGCCGGGGCTGATGAACGGCGCGCTGGCGCTGGCACTGACCAGCTGGCCGGCCTTTGCCCGTCAGGCGCGGGCCGAAACGCTGGCGCTGCGCCGCAGCGATTATCTGGCGGCGGCGCGCATGCAGGGCATCAACGGGCTGCGGCTGATGGTCGGCCACATTTTACCTTTATGCCTGCCCAGCGCGGTGGTGCGCGCGGCGCTGAGCCTGGGCGGCATCATCCTGTCCGCCGCCGGTCTGGGGTTCCTCGGCATGGGCGTCGCGCCGCCGACCGCCGAATGGGGCTCGATGGTGGCCGAAGGCAGTAAAGTGATTTTCGATCAATGGTGGGTCGCCGCCGCACCGGGCGGGGCGATCCTGTTCGCCAGCCTGGCCTTTAACCTGCTGGGCGATGGCCTGCGCGATAAAATGGATCCTCGTCATGGGCACTGATAACACCTTATTGACCGTTGAACGTTTGGCGATCGGCGTGCCGGGGCCGCAGCCGGCGGCGCTGGTGAAGAATATTTCGTTCAGCATGGGGCGGGAGCGGCTGGCGCTGGTCGGTGAGTCCGGCTCCGGCAAATCGTTGACCGCGCGTGCGCTGATGGGGCTATTGCCGCCGCCGTTGCAGCTGCGGGCGCAGCGCCTGACGCTGGACGACGAAGACTTGACGCGCCTGAGCGAGCGCCAGTGGAGCCGCCTGCGCGGCGACCGGGTGGCGATGGTGATGCAAGATCCCAAGCATGCGTTGAATCCCAATCAGCCGATTGGCCGTCAGGTGGAGGAGCCGCTGGTGTTGCATGCCAAGCTGAGCCGCGCCGAGCGGCGTGAAAAAGTGCTGGAGATGCTGGCGGCGGTGGGCTTGCCCGATCCGGCGGCGCTGTGTCGCCGCTATCCGCATCAGCTCTCCGGCGGGATGGGGCAGCGGGTGATGCTGGCCATCGCCCTGATCAACGATCCGCAGCTGCTGATTGCCGACGAACCCACCTCGGCGCTGGATCACCAGATGCGCGATCAGGTGCTGCAGCTGATAGAAAATCTGGTGGCGCAACGTAATATGGGGCTGATCCTGATCAGCCACGATCTGCAGCAGGTGGCGCACCACTGCGAGCGGGTACTGGTGATGTACAAAGGCGAGCTGTTGGATCAGCTGCCGGCAGCAGAGCTGGCGCAGGCCACGCACCCTTATACTCGCACGCTGTGGGCGTGTCGGCCGAGCCGCGAGACGCGCGGCAAGCCGCTGCCGGTGCTGGATCGCGCGCTGCTGGAGGCATTGAAATGAGCGTGATTGCACTGGAGAACCTCAGCGTCAGCCATCGCCAGGGCTATGAACAGCGCACCGTGGTACACGACGTTAACCTGCGTATCGAACCGGGCGAGTGCTTCGGCCTGGTGGGGCCTTCCGGCTGCGGCAAGTCCTCGCTGCTGTGGGTGTTGGCCGGGCTGAACGACAGCTGGCGCGGCGGTTTTGAACTGCTCGGGCGGCGGTTGCAGCCGGGGCAGGCGTTCACCGGCGAACTGCGGCGTGAAGTGCAGATGGTGTTTCAGGATCCTTATGCTTCGCTACACCCCAAGCACCGGCTGTTGCGCACGTTGTCGGAACCGCTCAAACTGCTGCAGGAAAGCGACATCGAACGCAAAATCAGCGCGGGCTTTCGCCAGGTAGGATTGGATCCGCGCCTGCTGGATCGCTATCCGCATCAGCTGTCGGGCGGCCAACGGCAGCGCGTGGCGATCGTGCGCGCCTTGCTGTTGCGGCCGAAGCTGCTGCTGCTGGATGAGCCGACCTCGGCATTGGACATGTCGGTGCAGGCGGAGATCCTCAACCTGCTCAACGAGCTGAAACAGGCGGGCGATCTGACGCTGGTGCTGGTCAGTCACGATGCGGATGTGATCGACCATATGTGCGATCGCGCGGTGGCGATGGCGCACGGCCGTCTCCTTGCCTGAGCCAATGCCCGTCAATGCGGCGGGCATATCCATCTTGGTAATAAATAAAGCAATTTATCGTCGTTCTTCTGTTAATTCTTACCCCCTACACTCGAAAAACAACGCAACCGCGTGATTGTGGAGAGTGTATCGATGAAACGGTTAATCCCAACCTTATTGTATGGCGCGCTGGCGACCGCTTTCGGCGCGCAGGCCGCCACCCCGCCGGATACCTTGGTGGTGGTCAGTTCGCTCGAGGGCATCATCAGCCTCGATCCGGCGGAGAGCTTTGAAACCGTCAGCTCGGCCAATCTGGTCAATCTCTATCAGCGCCTGGTGGCGCCGGATCGCGGTGCGCCGCAAAAGTTGGCGCCGGACGCCGCCGCCCGTTGGCAAGCGGGCGCCGATGGGCGCAGCCTGATCTTTACCCTGAAGCCGCAGCAACGTTTCGCTTCCGGCAATCCGCTGCGTCCCGAGGACGTGATTTACTCACTGGTGCGTGCGGTGAAGCTGAATAAGGCGCCGTCCTTTATTCTCGCTGAGTTTGGCTGGACGCCGGATAACGTCGAGCAGCAGCTGAAGAAGATCGGGGATAACCAGGTGCAGCTCAGTTGGTCGGCCAACATCGGCAGCGAGCTGGCGCTGCGGCTGCTGACGGCGAACGTGGCTTCGATCGTGGATGAGAAGCTGTTGAGCGAACACGCGCAGCAGGGGGACTTCGGGAACGCCTGGCTGCGCAACCATTCGGCCGGCGGCGGCCCGTATCGGGTGAATAACTATGTGCCGCATGAGGCGCTGCTGTTTGGCCGCAACGACTACGCGCCGTCGCCGGCCCGGCTGAAAACGGTGTTATTCAAGAACGTCAGCGATGCCGGCACCCGCCGTTTACTGTTGCTGAAGGGGGATGCTGACGTGGCCTACGATCTGGGCGCTGACCAGTTCGACTCGCTGCGCAAAGCGCCGGGCGTGCGCATTGAGCAAGCCGATGCGCCCAAGGTGTATTACCTCGGTTTCAATACCGGCAGCAAAGACAACCCGGCGCTGGGCAATCCGGCGCTGTGGCAGGCGGCGCGCTGGTTGGTGGATTATCAGAGCATCGCCGAACGGTTGCTGAAAGGGCAATATCGCGTGCATCAGGCCTTCTTGCCGCAGGGATTGGACGGTGCGCTCGACGAGCGGCCGTTTAAGCTCGATGTGGACAAGGCCAAACAGATCCTGCGCGATGCCGGCATCAACGAGGGCACAAGCATCAGCCTGATCGTCATCAACCAGCCGCCGTATACCGACATCGCGCAGGCGCTGCAGGCCAGCTTTGCGCAGGCTGGGCTGCGGCTGGACATTCATCCGGTGGTGGAGAGCGATCTGTGGGGCAAGATGCGCGGCCGCGATTTCCAGGCGATCTTCACCTATTGGGGCGCCGACTATCTGGATCCGAACACCAACGCCAGCGCCTTTGCCTACAATGTGCCGGGCGGGCCGAAGACCCTGGCCTGGCGCACCCAGTGGAGCATTCCCGCCATCAGCGCGGAAACGCGTGCGGCGGCTGCGGAAGGCGACAGCGCAGCGCGCAGCGCACGTTACGCCGCGCTGCAACGGGAACTGCAGGCCAGTTCGCCTTATGTGCTGGCGCTGCAGGGGCAAACGCTGGTGGCATTACGGGACAATGTTAAAGATGCCCGGGTGGATATCGCCAACAGCATGCTGTATTTGGATCGGGTGAATAAAACGCAGCCGTGAACGAAAAATGCCCCCTCGCCGCCGAGAGGAGAGGGGGCCTGGCCGGTGTTAACGCGGCGAGCTCACCACGGCGTGCCGGCGAGATTCAGCTTATTGAGGATTGTCGGCAGGCTGTCGGTCACCAGCGCCTGCAGATCGCCGTACCAAAACTGCTGCACGCCGACCTGGTTGATATACAGATAGGACGCGATGCCCAGCGAGAAGCACAGCAACGTTAGCAGCACCCGGCTTACCGCGTCTTTCAGATTGCCGCATACCATCACCATAAAGATCAGCACGAAGATCATCATGTTGAATGAATAGCGGTTGGCCACCTCTTCAAAGCTGATGGTGGCGAAGAACACCGCGCAGTTATAAAGGAACATCAGGCGCACGGCATAGGCGGCTTGTACAAACTGAGGCGATGGCGTGCGGAACTTGTAGCGGGCGAATTGATACAGCGCCTCCACCACGCCGACGTACAGCAGCGTGATTTGGATTTTGCGCACCGGGTTATTACCGAAGTCGCCGCTGACGTAGGCTTCGGCGCGCGAGGCCAGAAAGTCGTTGCCGACGACGGCGATCAGTTTAGGCATCAGCACCGCGCCGCCGAGGTAACAGGCGGCGAACAGCGCCAGCACCGGCAGGGTGCCCACGGTGCGCCAGCGCGCGGGCAGCAGCAGATAGGGCAGAAACAGGAAAGCGGAAAAATGGCTGAAGGACGCCATCACGATCCAGAGCAGCATGCGGCCGCGGTGCTGTTCCGACACGGCCAGCACCAGGAAAGAGAGCGCCAGCCCCTGCCGCAACAGGTTGCCGTACAGCCCTTGGAAATTGTACTGGCAGCAGAACAAAAACAGGATCACGGCAAAGTAAGTGCGCGACAGGCGGTAAACGCCCAGCGCCAGCAGCGAAAAGCTGATAAGGAAGAAGGCGGCGAATGCGCCATTACCGACGCCAAACCAGGTGGCAGTCAGTTTAAACAACAGGTGCGAGACAAAGTCGGTGCCGGAAAACTGCGCCAGCCAGTCCATCAGGCCGTAGCCGCTGTACTGCTGCATCTCAAGGTAGTAGTTCACCTTGTCGTTCATCACCGGCTCGAGGTTCTTCGTCGCCAGCGGCACCGCGGATATCACGGTCAGCAGCAGGAAGGCGGTGAGATTCAGCACGCGATCGGGTTGCTGGCGCAGCAGCATAAAGGCGGCGATCAAGCCGCTGCAAATCACCAACGATAAATAGGGGGCGAACCAAACGCCTGTGATGGCGACGGCGCCCAGCAGCAGCCATTGCACGGAAGAATGCGCCTGTTCGCTGTCGGGAAGGGCGGCGAGTGGCCTGACCGGGTTTTGCATGGGATGCTCCATGGCGTGATCCAGCTGGGGAACATAACACCGGGGCCTAAAGGGACACAGTGAGTTTTGGTGAAATAGGCAAAATTTCACCGGGTTATCATCCCTTGCCGGCAGCGGAAAAATGGCCGTCGGCGAGGCTGGGTAAAAACGGTGCGAAATGCGCAGAACCGCGTTCTGCCTCGATTTCATGTG
>Ga0308168_1000272_pt1 | contig 73982 bp, 63 predicted proteins | sample PhyCR2_FD_202133 | JGI IMG/M metagenome (GOLD analysis project Ga0308168, IMG submission 202133) | Phyllosphere microbial communities from UC Gill Tract Community Farm, Albany, California, United States - DLSLRC.R2 | ecosystem: Host-associated > Plants > Phyllosphere > Unclassified | place: USA...
CTGTCCCTGCTTGTTACATATTACGATACCAACATTCGGGCGGTAGCCATCATCATCGATCACCGGACTACCTCAAACTAAAACTGGATGTTCTGATTGTTTCATACTCCTTACAGACGGTAAACCACTGGTTTCAGGCGAGGTGACGACGCCAGGCTGGGATAACTCGCCCAATTTGGCAAAGTTATAAACAGAAACACGAATAAAAGGGCGATCTTATTCACGTTTTCTGTGGATAGCTTTGTGCAGAACTCTGTTAACAGGTGGGGAAAACTTTCTCTCACTCTTAAAGCGCCGTTTTTTAAACTCAGAATAAACCCATAGGAATCATTAGGTTTTAACGTTAACCACAGCATTTCCCCCGGTTGTCATTCGTTTGTCATGTGACCCGGATCGTCAACTGGTGAAAGATCGAACGCTGACGACGTTATCCACAGAATAAGCAGATTATGTGGGCATGAAAAACGCAAAACAGGGTAAAAACAGCGCCGTCAAGGCTGTAAATGGAAACAGTATTCGTGCAGAAAGGAAGTTATCCCTCTTTTCTGTGGATAAGTACCCTCGTGATCCTGTTCATTGTCGGTGGCAACCCGGGTAAAACTGTCGGAAGCGGGCTTTTTACAGGGACGAAGTGCAATAAAAAAACACGAGTTATCATGCTATTATTGGTGTTTTCCCCAGATAAGTGAGTCAGATTCGCTGTGTGGGCAAAATGCGTCTATTTTTTAAACACAATACAGGTCTGATTATGACTGACCCTCATCACATCGTTCCACCTCCACAGGATGAGGAGGAACTGCTGGCCCGCGCCTCTGCACTGGCAGGATATACGCTGGGTGAACTGGCGCAGCGGATTTCACTGCCCGTGCCGCGCGATCTTAAGCGGGATAAAGGCTGGGTGGGCATGCTGCTGGAGCGCTATCTGGGTGCCAGCGCAGGCAGTAAACCCGAGCAGGATTTCGCCAGTATCGGCGTTGAGTTGAAAACCATTCCAGTGGACGCCAGTGGTCGCCCCCTGGAAACCACGTTTGTCTGCGTCGCCCCTCTGACCGGAAACAGTGGTGTCACCTGGCAGAACAGTCACGTCCGCCATAAACTGACGCGGGTGCTCTGGATCCCGGTGGAAGGAGATCGCGCCATCCCGCTGGCGCAACGTCACGTGGGCGCGCCCCTGCTATGGAGTCCGGACGCCAGTGAGGAGCAGCGCCTTCAGCGCGACTGGGAGGAGTTGATGGACATGATCGTGCTGGGCCAGGTCGAGCAGATTACGGCACGTCATGGAGAAGTACTGCAGATACGCCCCAAGGCGGCGAACAGCAAAGCGCTGACGGAGGGTATCGGCCGCGATGGCCAGCCGATCATGACGCTGCCACGCGGCTTTTATCTAAAGAAAACCTTCACTGCGCCGCTGCTGGCACGACATTTTCTTCTTTAAGAAATTGCATCAAAGATTTTCCCACTATCGTCAACCTTGCGTATAATCGTCGTTTAGCTTTTGTTTAAGTTTAAGGTGTGCTTTTAACATGTTTGAATGGATTGCCGATCCCAATGCCTGGCTCGCGCTTGGCACGCTGACGATCCTCGAGATTGTTCTCGGGATAGATAACATTATTTTCCTCTCGCTGGTCGTCGCCAAACTGCCAGCGCATCAACAAAACACCGCCCGACGTATTGGTCTGGCCGGCGCGATGTTAATGCGCCTTGGTCTGCTGGCCTCTATTGCCTGGGTTATCCGTCTGACGGATCCGTTGTTTACCCTGATGGATCACGCGTTCTCGGCACGAGACCTGATCCTGCTATTTGGTGGACTGTTCCTGCTCTGGAAGTCGAGCATGGAGATTCATGAAACCATTGAGGGCGGGGGAAGCGAACACACGACGAAAGTGCATTCGTTTTTCGGAGCCATCGTGCAGATCATGGTACTGGATATCATCTTCAGCCTGGACTCGGTGATCACCGCCGTCGGCCTTTCAGATCATCTGATTATCATGATGGCCGCCGTGGTGATTGCCGTGCTGGTGATGATGTTTGCCGCCCGGGCCATCGGTGAGTTTGTTGACCGCCATCCGTCGGTAAAAATGCTGGCACTGGCGTTCCTGATCCTGGTCGGATTCACTCTGATGCTGGAAAGTTTCAGTATTCACATTCCAAAAGGCTACATCTACTTCGCGATGTTCTTCTCCATGGCCGTGGAATGCCTTAATCTGGCACGCAATAAAAAGCGTCCGCTATAAGATAATGTCCCTGCCCGTCCCCACTGGTCGGGCAGGATACAATGTGAGCAATATGTCAATGGTATGCTGTGCGCAGCGTCTATTTTCAGACTCATACTATTATCGTTACAGGGAAAATAGTTTATTACTACACTGATACCGGTTGAGTAATAAACATTAGGGAGACAAGTATGAAGTGGATTTTGGGTGCAGCAGTCGTCGGCCTGGCTATGTTAACGTCCGGATGCAGCAGCGACTACGTCATGGCGACCAAAGAAGGCAAGATGATTATGACCGATGGTAAGCCGCAGATCGATAAAGAGACTGGCCTGGTGAAATATACGGACGATAGCGGTCATGAAAAGCAAATCAACGGTGATGAAGTCTCATCCATTGTTGAGCGTTAAGCGCATATTGCCACCTGACCCGTGCGGTTAAAGGTGGCTCGCTAAAGCACTTCCCGATAAATCCCCCCTTCCCCCGCCCGTTCAGCACGGTTATAGTCAAAAACCGGGTTTTCGGTGCGACACGTGCCAGCCCCAGGCAAAAAGCCCCTGTTGCGGACGCCCTGATGTCCCTGACCTTTGAATAATGAAAAAGGAAGCCGGCAATGCATTATCACCGTATCCCCCACAGCACCCTGGAAGTCAGTACTCTGGGGTTGGGCACCATGACGTTTGGTGAGCAAAACAGCGAAGCCGACGCCCATGCACAACTGGATTATGCCCTGAGCCGCGGCATCAACCTGATTGATACTGCCGAAATGTACCCCGTCCCGCCACGCCCGGAAACGCAGGGTCTGACCGAGCAGTATATCGGCAGCTGGCTGGCGGCACGCGGTAATCGCGATAAGGTCATCCTGGCCTCTAAAGTCTCCGGGCCGATTCGTGGCGCTGATGCCTCCATCCGTCCGGGCCAGGCGCTGGATCGCAAAAATATACGCAGCGCGCTGGATGCCAGCCTGAAGCGGCTGAATACCGATTATCTCGACCTGTATCAGTTGCACTGGCCGCAGCGCCAGACCAACTGTTTTGGTAAGCTGAACTATGAGTACACCGACAGCGCAGCAACCGTAACGCTGCTGGAAACACTGGAGGCGCTGACTGAACAGGTGCGGGCCGGTAAAATTCGCTATATCGGCGTGTCGAACGAAACGCCGTGGGGCGTAATGCGCTATCTGCAACTGGCGGAGAAACATGAACTGCCGCGTATCGTCAGCATCCAGAATCCCTACAGCCTGCTGAACCGCAGCTTTGAAGTCGGTCTGGCCGAAATCAGCCAGCATGAAGGCGTCGAGCTGCTGGCCTATTCCAGCCTGGCCTTCGGTACACTGAGTGGGAAATACCTTAACGGTGCACAGCCTGCCGGGGCGCGTAACACCCTGTTCAGCCGTTTCAAACGCTACAGTAGCGAACAGTCTGTCGGGGCCATTACCGAGTATGTCGCCCTGGCGAAGCAGCACGGACTGGATCCCTCGCAAATGGCACTGGCCTTCGTACGCCAGCAGCCGTTTGTCGCCAGCACCTTACTGGGGGCGACCACGCTGGAACAGTTGAAGATCAATATCGACAGCTATGATGTCACGCTGAATGAAGAGGTCATGGAAGGACTGGAAGCGATCCATCGTCGCTTTACCTATCCAGCGCCTTAATCCGGAAGCCACCGCCAGGGCACGCTTGCGCCCTGGCGGTGTGGTATTACTCTCTCAGAGCGAGGTCGTCACTTTACGTTTCTGAGCCAGCTGCCAGCCCCACAGTACCGCAATCGCCAGGGCAAAAAGTGCACCGAAGCCCACACCTGTCGCCACCGGCGGCGCACCGAACTTAATCGCCAGCGTATAAAGTCCGAGCATCAACAGCATCGCGGTATTTTCACCCAGATTCTGTACCGCGACGGCATTGCCTGTGCCAACGGTATCTTTCCCACGCATCTGCAACAGCGCATTCAGCGGCACCACAAAGAAGCCGCCGAGCATACCGATAATCACCAGCAGCACGTAGGCATTGATGGCCTGATGCTGGAGCGAGAAAGCCAGTACCGCCACGCCAATCAGCACGCCCGCAGGCATACAGCGGCCGACGGTTTTCAGCGTCACCAACTTCGCCGCGGCAATGGCCCCGAACACGATACCAATGGCCACCATGGCGTTCAGCAGCGTCGGCGTTTTATTATCGCTGATACCCAGTGCCACCGGCACCCAGAGAACCAGCAGAAAACGCAGCGTGACACCCGCCCCCCAGAACAGGCTGGTGCCCACCAGGGAAAACCGCGTTTCGCCATCACGCCACAGCGTGCCGCAGGCGCGGAAGAAGCTGGCTGACATACGGGCAGGGTGCCAGGACTGACCCGCGCGCGCCGCATCCAGTTTAGGGATCAGCACGTTTGCCGCCACTGCCAGCGCATAAGCCAGTACGCAGGCCGCCAGGGCGGCCGTCAGGTTCCAGTCAGCCAGGAATCCCCCGGCCACAGAGCCCAGCAGAATAGCGGCAATGGTTGACGATTCCATCATCCCGTTGGCCTTCACCAGCGTTTCCCCGCCAGTCAGTTCACCCAGAATGCCATACTTCGCCGGTGAGTAAGCCGCAGCACCAATCCCCACCAGACTGTAACCAAGGAACGGATCAAACCCAAAGCAGATCACCAGGGCCCCCAGCAGCTTGAGGGCGTTGGCAAACATCATTACCCGCCCTTTGGCAAAGCTGTCCGCCAGCTGGCCGACGAACGGGGCCAGAATGATATAAGTCGCGACAAACATCATCTGCAACACCGGCTGACTCCACGCCGGATAGACCAGCGACTTCATCACGGCCAGCGTGGCAAACAGCAGCGCATTATCGCCAAACGCGGAGAAGAACTGCGCGCCAATCACTGCCATCATGCCCTTCGACATCAGCGGCTGGCCATGCGCCTGAGAAATTGTCATGCCTGTTCCTCCGGCTTTTCAGCCATTTCACGCAGGGTAACGAAGTCCGGTTTACCGCTGCCCAGCAATGGCAACTGCGACAGAACGCGGATATCACGGGGGATCGCCAGCTCCGGGCTGCCCAGCTCGCGGGCGGCACGGGTCAGTTGTTCACGGGTCAGCTGCGCATCAGTAGTAAACAGCACCAGCGCCTCACCGCGATTGCCGTCCGGTTTAAGGGTAGCCGCGTGCTGCTTATCTTCCGATGCTTTACGGGCAATCATTTCGACGATCTCCAGGGAAACCATTTCTCCGGCGATTTTGGCAAAACGCTTCACCCGTCCCTGAATCTGGCAGAACCCACCGTCATCAAAACTGACGATATCACCGGTGTCATACCAGCCCGCTTCCATCTGCCCTTCTCCGTTATCCGCCTGTGGCGCTTCCAGCACGCCAGGCCGCTCAACGCGCAGATAGCCTTTCATAATATTCGGGCCACGAAGTTGCAGCAGGCCGCCGTTGTCGATCCCCGGCACCGCAATCAGACGCGAATCCATGCCCGGCAGGATACGTCCGACGGTATGTGTTTTGGCCGCCATCGGCACGTTAATGGCCACTACCGGCGCACATTCGGTGACGCCGTAGCCCTCCAGGATGCGGATGCCATATTTTTCCATCCACAGCTCGCGCGTCTGCTCTTGCAGCTTTTCTGCTCCGGCCACGACATAGCGCAGGCGGGCAAAATCATACGGACTGGCGAAACGCGCATAGTTACCGAGGAAGGTCGACGTGCCAAACAGCACGGTGCAGTTACGGTCATAAACCAGTTCCGGCACAATGCGGTAATGCAACGGGCTGGGATAGAGAAACACCTGCGCCCCGGTCATCAGTGGCGTAAACAGTCCCACCGTCAGACCAAAGGCATGGAACAGAGGCAGAGCCGACATAAACCGGTCGCGTGGTGTGAAATCGGCAATAGTGCGGATCTGTTCCACGTTCGCCAGCAGACTTTTATGCGAATGCACCACCCCTTTCGGATGTCCTTCAGAGCCGGAGGTAAACAGCACCATCGCAGCCTCTTCCGGCTGCTGTGCGACCGCAGCCTGTGCTGGTGTCAGCAGATGTCGCAGGATCCACAGCTTGTCCTGAAACGTGACGGTCTCTTTCAGATCTTCCAGATAGATCCACTGCACCTGCGGGATGCCCTCCGGCAGGTGCCACAGTTTGCCCTTATCGAGGAACTGGCGTGAGGTAAATACGGTTTTGACTTCGGCGGCACTCAGGGCGCTGGTCAGCCCTTTCACCCCGGCGGTATAGTTCAGCATGGCCGGGATGCGTCCGCGCATTGAAGCCCCGAGAATCGCCGCCGCGGTGACGGTGGCATTCGGCAACAGCAGGCCGATATATTCCCCGGGCTGACTGTAGCGCTCCAGAATTCGACCGACCCCCAGCGCCTTTTTCAACAATCCCGTATAGCTGTCAGGTTTGAAATTGACGTCTTCCACACAGGGTTTAAACCAGCCATAGCGGGTACGCGCGGAGAGAAACGCCTGATACAGGGTTTCACGCGGGCGCACCGCCATGCGGGCTTCCATCATAATATGGTGAAGGTGTTCCCCCGCCAGGCGGCGGCGATCGCGCGCACGTGGTGCTTCCGGCATCGGGATGGAAGTGGCAGGCAGGACACTGAGAGTGATGCGCGGGAACAGGCGTCGTTTAAACACACCGGCCAGCCGGCCAAAGGGTGTGTACTCCGCGCCCTCAATGCGCACCGGCACCACGGTCGCCTGAGATTTTGCAGCGACGAAGCCCGCCCCATCATAAATTTTCATCAGCGACCCGGTGACGGTGATACGCCCTTCCGGGAAGATCACCACAGGGCGGCCGGTGCCGATCAGCCGCACCAGATGCTTGATGGACATTGGTTTTGTCGGGTCAAGCGGCACGAAATCAATCAGGGGACGCAGCAGGCGCATGTACCACTGCTCAGTGATTGACGAGTAGACGGCAAACACCGGCTTCACCGGCAGGAACACGGCCAGCAGGATGCCATCAATAAATGACATATGATTAGGGGTAATCAGTACCTTCTCTTTATACAGCCCTGAGAGGTCACCCGTCAGACGGGTTCGGAAGAGTATGCGAAAAAGGACGCGAAAGAATGTAAACAACATGCCGACTCCATAGCGGATCACAATTGTCCCTAACGATGCAGGATATGACAGCCCAACTCAATATGTGACTGAATATAAGTGGAAAAAAAAGCGAAAAAAAAATGCGCAACGCCCCCTTTTGGCGAAAGAACAGGTGACGCTCAGATCAGAGTAATAACGACATTCCTGTCATACAGGACAACATAAATAATGCATCTCCGAAGGGGGAATTAACGTTATAAACTCCTGATTATTCTCTCTTAACGTCATCATTTCGTTAACCCCGCGTTTTACAATAAAACCCCCCCCTGACTTCCTGAAAATATACGTCACTGACGCGGGCTTTTAAAAAAGTGTAATACGCTTGCCCATTAGTAAAATGACTAATAAGGAAGATCAGAATAACGGATAAAAAATATAAGATGGGCAATGCCGGGTATATACGAAGCAGATCAACCACGACCCCCTCTGACCTGACCAGAAAACTCAGGCCTCAGATCTTCGCGAACGGCGAAAATAGCCGGCATTATTCCCATTTGCCTTATCACTTCCACCCACCTCCTAAGGCTGCCATCAGCTGTACGCTGGTCACCCATTGCGTACTCTGTAACGTCAATGCACTCTGCTGCTGGCTCAGACTGGTATTCTCCGTTGTGGCGACATCCAGATAGTCGATCATCCCGGCCTGATACTGATTAAGCGTTACCCGTGCTGACGCCTGAGCCGACGCGGCGGCACGTGTCTGAGCCTGCATTTCAGCCTCAAAGGTATGAAGCGCCACCAGGGCGTTTTCTACCTCTTCAAAGGCGGACAGCACGGTCTGTCGATAGCTGGCAACATCAGCGTCATAGGCGGCTCTTGCCTGCTCCACCTTCGACGAGGTCGCACCAAAATCCAGCAGGGTTCCGCTCAGCTCTGGCCCCAGCGACCAGACACGATTGGGCAAGCTCAGCAGATGACGGAAGCTGGCACCTGAATAGCCGGCGCTGGCGCTGAGAGTCAGGTCCGGGAAATAACCGGCAATCGCCACGCCCACCGCCGCATTCGCCGCCGCCACGGCACGCTCCGCCTGAGCGATATCAGGACGGCGCTGAAGCAAATCCGCAGGCAGCGCATGGGGAATAGCAGGCAACGTGGCCTGCAAGGGTGCCACTGCCAGGCTGAACGCTGCCGGGGGTTGCCCCGTCAGCACGGCAATCGCATGTTCAAGCTGGGCACGCTGCCAGCTGAGATCCAGCGCTGAAGCGCGCGCGCTCTCCAGCTGGGTTTCCGCCTGGGCCAGCGTGCCGCGCGATTCACTGCCCGCCTGGTATTTGTTGTTAATCACCGTCAGATAACGCTGATAAGCGGCCACGCTTTTCTCATACAGCGCAATGCGCTGGTCGAGGATACGCAGCTGGAAATAGTCCTGCGCCAGCGTCGACTGAGCGCTGAGGGTCATGTTCGCCAGTGCGGCGGCGCTGGCACTGGCACTGGCGCGGTTCTCTTCCAGCGTGCGGCGCAATTTACCCCAGATATCCAGCTCCCAGGAGGCCGACGTCTCCAGCGAGTGACTGTTGCCGGTCGCAGCCCCGCTTCCACTGCTGCTGGCGGTGCCGCTGCGTGTCGAACTGCCGGTGGCCGTCACGGTCGGAAACAGGTCACTTCGCGATCCCGCAGCCAGCGCCTGCGCCTGCCGGTACTGCGCCTCATACTGAGCGACGTTCTGATTCGAAATTTTTACCAGGCGCAACAGTCCGTCCAGGGTGCTGTCGTGGTAAACCGCCCACCAGTCACCTTTGCTGATCTGATCCTGAGGTTCGGCCTGCTGCCAGCCTCGGGCTTCTTTGTAATAAAGTGACGTCGGCGTCGTCGGACGCTGGTAATCCGGGCCAACGGTACAGCCGCTTATCAGCAAAGCCAGCATAAAGGGAGTAATTTTATTCATCATCATCAGGTTAATCAGCATGACGCAGACGTTGCCACGCGTGTTTTGTGGCACGACCGACGCGGTCAAGATAGAGGTACACCACCGGGGTGGTGAACAGGGTAAGTAACTGGCTCAGGGCGAGACCGCCGGCAATAGCCAGCCCCAGCGGACTGCGCAGGTCGGCATCGCCGCCGCTGCCAAGCGCCAGCGGTAACGCACCAAAGAATGCCGCCAGCGAGGTCATCATAATGGGCCGGAAGCGCATCAGGCAGGCCTGAGTAATCGCCTGTTGGGGTGTCATTCCCTGCTTACGCTCGGCGGCCAGGGCAAAATCGATCATCATAATCGCGTTCTTTTTGACAATGCCTGCCAGCAGCAGAATACCGATCAGCGCGATCACCGTCAGTTCCGTTCCGGTGAGCAACATCAGCAGCAGGGCGCCAACCCCGGCAGAGGGCAGCGTGGAGAGGATGGTCAGCGGGTGAATATAACTTTCATACAGCATCCCCAGCACGATATAGACGGCAGCCAGCGCCGCGAGGATCAGCCACGGCATTGATGCGCTCAGTTCGGCAAACGCCTGCGCCGTTCCGGCAAACCCCGCCTGAATGGTGTCCGGCAGGCCGATTTTTGCCATCGCGGTTTTCACCGCGGCCTGCGCCTGTTCCAGTGAGGCGCCGTCCCTCAGGTTAAAGGCAAGGGTGCTGGTGGCGGACTGTCCCTGATGATTAACCGATAGCGGGGCATTACTGCCGCTGATGCTGGCAAAGGCCGACAGCGGAATACGTTCGCCGCTGTCATTGACGACAAACAGCTGATTCAGCGTCTCCGGGCCGCGCGTCCAGGCCGGGCTGAGTGACATCACCACGTGGTACTGGTTGAGCGTTTTGTACAGGGTGGCCACCTGACGCTGACTGAAAGCATTATTCAGCATGTCATCCAGCATCTGCACGTCCACCCCCAGGCGGGTGGCACGATCGCGGTCAAGGGTGATCATCACTTCCTGCCCGCCGGTCTGCGAGTCAGCATCCACACTGGTCAATAGCGGGATCTGTTCCAGCGCCGCTTTCACTTTCGGCGTCCAGATGCGCAGGACATCAAGATTGTCCGCCTGCAGGCTGTACTGATACGAAGCGTTAGCACTGCGACCGCCAATATGCAGATCCTGCGCCGCCATCAGAAACAGCTCTACGCCGGGAACAGTCCGCGTTTTGCCGCTGAGACGGTTGGCGACTTCGCTGGCGTTAGCATCACGCTTGTCAAAATCTTTCAGATGCACGAAAAACATCGCGGTATTGTGTGAGCCAAATGCGCCACTGCCCATCGAGGAGATCACGCCATCTACCGCCGGATCGGCTTCGATCATGTTGGCGAACGCTTTGACCTTCGGTTCCATCGCCTGGAAGGAGATGTTCTGATCGGCGCGCATCATCCCCATCAGCAGACCGGTATCCTGATTTGGAAAGAACCCTTTTTGCACCACCGAATACAGAAACAGGTTGAGGAGCACCGTCAGCAGCAGGCTGAACAGCGTCAGTCGCTGGTGGCGCATCACCCACGCCAGCGCAGCGGCATAGGCCGCCAGCAGACGGTTCAGACCTTTTTCAACCCACTGATACAGAGGATGCGGGCGCACCGTTACCGCCGGTTTACGTCTCAACAGGCGCGAGCAGAGCATCGGCGTGAGGCTGAGTGACACCAGCATCGAGATAACCAGCGAGGCGGTCAGCGTAACGGCAAATTCGCGAAACAGGCGGCCTACGATGCTGCCCATCATCAGGATCGGGATAAACACCGCCACCAGCGACAGCGTCATCGACAGCACGGTAAAACTCACCTCCTGTGCACCTTTAATCGAGGCGCGAACCGGACTGAGCCCCTCTTCGATATAGCGGGTGATGTTTTCCAGTACCACGATGGCGTCGTCCACGACAAAGCCGGTGGCGACGATCAACGCCATCAGAGACAGGTTATCCAGGCTGTAGCCGCACAGAGACATGACCGCACAGGTGCCCATCAGCGACACCGGCAGTGCCAGCGCCGGTATAATCAGCGCGCGCACATTGCGCAGAAAGACGAATACCACACCGATCACCAGCAGTATGGCGATCAGCAGTGTCTCTTCCGTTTCATAGAGGGAGGCACGCACGTTGGGCGAGCGGTCAACCACTATCGTCAGTTTCACGTCCGCAGGGAGATCGCTTTGTATCAGCGGCAGCCGGGCTTTAATGCCATCGATCGTCTCCAGCATATTGGCCCCGGCCGAGCGCGTGACACCAATAGTGACCGAGGGCGATCCGTTATAGAATCCGGCGCTGTAGTTATCCTCGACTGCATCATAGACGTGGGCGACATCGCTGAGATGAATCGCGCGGCCGTTACGGTAGCTGATCACCAGCTGACGATACTGGCTGGCGTGATCGAGCTGGCCGTTACCGTCCACCATCCAGGACTGGTTTTTTCCCTCCAGCCTCCCTTTCGGCAGGTTGGTGGTGCTGTCAGCAACCGCTTCCCGCACGCTGTCCAGTGACACGCCGAACTGGGTTAACAGCTGCGGTTGCAGGTCAATACGCACCGCCGGCAGGGCGCTACCGCGCAGCGAAACCTCCCCCACCCCCGCCACCTGGGCGACTTTCTGCTTGATTTTACTGTCAGCCAGATCGTACAGCTCGGCGCTGGTCCGGGTGGTGGATGACAGTGCCATCATCAGTACCGGCGCATCAGACGGGTTTGCCTTCTGATAGGTCGGTAACGACGGCATACTGCCGGGCAGCAGGCTGCGCGCGGCGTTGATGGCCGCCTGCACATCGCGCGCGGCACCGTTGATATCGCGATCGAGGGCAAACTGCAGAGTAATATTGGTTGAGCTCTGCGCACTCTCCGAGGTCATTTCAGTGATACCGGCAATCTGCCCCAGCGCACGCTCCAGCGGTGTCGCCACCGTGGCAGCCATGGTCTCCGGACTGGCTCCGGGCAGATCCGCCGACACCATAATGGTCGGAAAATCCACGGTTGGCAGCGGTGCCACCGGCAGCAGGCGATAGCCCAGCGCCCCGACTAACACCAGGGCCAGCGTCAGCAACAGCGTGGCCACCGGACGAAAAATAAACCAACGAGGGAGACTCATTCACGCCCCCGGGCAACCTGACGGCGCAGATAGCGTTTCGAACGCTGTGACAGTCCGTCAAACCACAGGTAGATCACCGGCGTGGAGAACAGCGTCAGCACCTGGCTGAAGATCAGACCGCCCACGATCACCAGCCCCAACGGCTGACGTAGTTCAGCCCCCGAGCCGGAGGCCAGCATCAGCGGCAATGCGCCCAGCAGCGCCGCCATGGTGGTCATCAGGATCGGCCGAAAGCGCAGCAGACAGGCCTGATGGATCGCCTTCCGTGGACTGAGGTGCTGGGTTTTCTCTGCCTCCAGCGCAAAGTCGATCATCATAATGGCGTTCTTTTTGACAATACCGATCAGCAGGATCACCCCGATCAAGGCGATCAGGCTGAACTCCGTATCGGCCAGCATTAACGTCAGCAGAGCCCCCACCGCTGCCGAAGGCAGCGTCGACAATATGGTCACCGGATGAATAAAGCTCTCGTAGAGGATCCCCAGCACCCCATACATGGTCAGTAGCGCGGCGAGGATCAGCCACAGCGTATTTCCGGTGGCGCGCTGAAAAGCGGCGGCTTCCCCCTGCTAGCGCAGCGTCACCGACGGCGGCATCGCCAGCGAGGTCGTGACGTCGCTTACCGCCTGCTGTGCCTGCGCCAGTGAATAACCGGCGTTCAGATTGAACGACACCGTCACCGCCGGGAACTGGTTCAGACGCATCTGCACCAGCGAACCGGTACGCAGGTGGATACTCGCTACTGACGTCAGTTTTACCAACCCGCTGACACTGCTGCTGGAAGAAGTGTCAGACGTGGACGTCGATGTGTTGCTGCTGGCTGAGGGTTGCAACCAGATATTATCGAACGAGGCCGGAGACTGCTGGAATGCCGGAGCCACTTCCAGCACCACGCGATACTGATTTGACTGGGTAAATATCGTCGAAATCAGACGCTGGCCGAAGGCGTTATACAGCGCAGTGTCAACGTCCAGTGCCGTAATACCGAAGCGTGCGGCGGCATCACGGTTGAGCTCGACGTAAGCCACCTGCCCCTGATCCTGCAAATTACTGACCACCGAGCTGAACTCGGGACGCTGCCGCAGCGCGCTGACCAGTTTCGGTGACCAGGTCACCAGGTTCTGGCTGTCCGCATCGTCCAGCGTAAACGGGTAGCGGTCCGGCGTCACCTGGTCGTTCACCGTCAAATCCTGTGCGGATTGCAGGTAAAGCGCGATGCCCGGCACGCCCGCAGTTGCCTGCCGGAGTTGTGCAATGACGCTATCCGCACGTTTATCTCGCTGGTCAAACGGTTTGAGGTTGATCTGCAGGCGGCCACTGTTGAGGCTGGTATTGCTGCCGTCAATGCCCACCGTCGAGGAGAGGCTCACGACAGCCGGGTTTTTTAAAATGATCGCCGCCAGCTGCTGCTGCCGTCGCGACATCTCTTTAAATGACACCTCCTGCGAGGCTACCGTCACCCCCTGGATCAGCCCGGTGTCCTGGGACGGAAAGAAACCTTTCGGCACCAGCAGATAAAGCAGCCCGGTGAGCAGCAGTGTGGCCAGCGCGACCAGCAGGGTCACACGCTGATGGTTGAGAACCACAGTCAGCAGGCGATCGTACCCGGCCACCAGCCGGTCAAAAAATTTGCCGCCCTGACGATAGAAGCGTGTCTGACGGTTTTCAGGAATAGCGCGCAGCAGCGTCGCGCACAGCATCGGCGTCAGCGTCAGCGACACCAGCAGGGAAACCAGGATCGACACTGCCAGCGTAATGGCAAATTCGCGGAACAACCGCCCGACCACATCCCCCATAAACAGCAGCGGGATCAGCACCGCTATCAGAGAAAAAGTCAGTGAAATAAGGGTAAAACCGATCTGCGCCGAGCCTTTCAGTGCCGCTTCCAGCGGGCTTTCCCCCCTTTCCAGACGGCGGGAGATGTTCTCCACCACCACAATGGCATCGTCAATCACAAAGCCGGTGGCGACAGTCAGGGCCATCAGCGACAGATTATTCAGGCTGAAACCGGCCAGGTACATCACGCCAAAGGTACCGACCAGCGACAGCGGCACGGCGACGCTGGGGATCAGCGTCGCCGCCACGTTGCGCAGGAACAGGAAGGTCACCATGACCACCAGCGCAATTGACAGCATCAGTTCAAACTGCACATCGCTGATGGAGGCACGGATGGTCTGGGTGCGGTCAGAGAGAATAGTCACCCTGACACCGTCCGGGAGGGCCGCCTGTAACGTCGGCAGCTGTGCTTTAATGCTGTCCACCACCGAAATAACGTTCGCCCCCGGCTGGCGCTGCACGCTGATAATAATCGCCGGCTGGTTGTCAGCCCACGCCGACTGCCAGGTATTTTCTGCGGCTTCTTCGATGTGCGCCAGGTCGCGCAGGCGCAGCGCTGCGCCGTTTTTCCAGGTGAGGATCAGATTGCCGTATTCCGCCGCAGAGCGCAGCTGATCGTTGGCATCAATGCTTACCGAATGATACTGACCGTCAAATCCGCCCTTCGAACCGTTAACGTTGCTGTTACTGACCAGCGTATTGACGTCTTCCAGGGTCAGTCCGTGTGCCGCCAGCGCTTTCGGGTCCATCTGTATGCGGATAGCGGGCTGATGTCCACCCGCCAGGGTGACCATACCGACACCGGAAATCTGCGACAGCTTCAGGGCAATACGGGTGTTGACCAGGTCCTGAACGCGGGTCAGGGGCAGCGTATCCGAGCTGGCGGCCAGCGTGATCACGGCACTGTCTGCCGGGTTGACCTTTTTATAGGTCGGCGGATTAGGCAGGTCGTCGGGCAGCAGGCTGTCGGCGGCGTTGATCGCGGCCTGCACTTCCTGTTCCGCCACATCAAGCGACAGGTCGAGTGAGAACTTCAGCGAGATCACTGACGATCCGCTGGCGCTGCTGGAGGACATCTGGCTCAGACCCGACATCTGTCCGAGCTGGCGTTCCAGCGGCGCCGTCACCGAGGAGGCCATGACGTCCGGACTGGCTCCGGGGTAGAGCGTGGTCACCTGAATCGTCGGGTAATCCACCTGCGGCAGCGCCGAGGTGGGAAGCGTGCGGTAGGCAAAAATACCGGAAATCAGCATCCCCATCATTAGCAGAATCGTGGCCACCGGGCGTTCGATGAAAATGCGCGACAGATTCATGGCACGTTCTTACCGGCGATAGCGGCGGCCGTCTCTTCCGCCGTCACCACGGTGACTTTGCTGCCATCGGTAAGGCGATCGATCCCTTCCGTCACCACCCGTTCACCTGCACTGACACCCTTAAGGATTGCCTGTCGCTCGCTGCCAAAGACCGGGCCGGTGGTGACAGCTTTCCGCTTCACCGTATTGTCTTTATTCACCACATAGACAAAGCTGCCATCACTGCTCAATTGCAGGGCCTGGCCGGGGATCACCGTAACCTGTTTCAGGGTGCCGGTTTGCAGGCGCAGGTTCACAAACTGATTCGGATACAGTGCCTCATCCCGGTTCGTAAACAGTGCTTTCAGCGCCACCGAACCGGTGCTGGTGTCGATCTGGTTACTGATAAACTGTACTTCGCCCTGCGCCAGTACGCTGCTGCCCTGCTGGTCAAAAGCGGTGGCAGGCAGCATCTGGTCATGGTGAAGCGCGGCCAGCAGTGAGGGGATATTGCTCTGTGGCACGCTAAAGGTTACCGCCGCAGGCTACGTCTGGGTAATGGTCACCAGCCCGGTGGTTGAACTGCTCTGTACCATATTACCGGCATCCACCAGGCGCAGACCCACACGCCCGCTGATGGGGGCGGTAATACGCGCATATTCGATATTGAGTTTCGCTGCGTCAATCTGCGCCCGATCCGCGGCTACCGCCCCGCTGTACTGACCGACGGTGGCGGTCTGCGTATCGAGATCCTGACGTGCCAGCGAATCCTGCGAATAGAGTTTCTGGTAGCGCGAAAGCGTCAGCTGTGCGCTTTTTAGTAGCGCCAGATTCTGGTTGAGCTCGCCCTCATACTGCGCCAGTGTCGCCTGATAGCTGCGCGGGTCGATCTGGGCCAGTAGCTGCCCCGCCGCCACTTTCTGCCCCTCTTTGAAGTAAACGTGCGTTAACTGACCATCAACCCGGCTGGTGACCGTCACCGTGGCATTGGGGATCACCGTTCCCAGTGCATTGAGATAAACCGGCACATCGGCCAGCCCCACCGTACCGGTATGTACTGGCGTGGTCATTACCCCCCTCTGCCCCGCCCCGCCAGGCCCCCGCATTCCGCCGGGCGTTCCCGCAGCGGAAGGAGCCTGCGGCCAGAAACGCCAGATCAGCCCGGCAGCCATCAGTAGTATAATCAGGCAGAGAAACAGGATTCGCCGGGAGTGAGACGTCTTCGGGAGGTTCGCGGTCATGGCGTTAAGATCTTCAGGCTGCAGAAAAAAGATAAATGCGCCGGCATTGCCGGCGCGATCGGGATTCATCACCGTTCAGGTAGTCCCGAACAGCAAGACCATCACACGTTGTTGATAGTAATTCCCATTATCATCCAGTTGTCTGCAGAAATTCTATACTCAGAGCGTAAGCGTTTCGTAAGAACTGCAATATTCACTCTGTTTTCATCACGATTTCCAGCCACCTCCCAGCGCCTTATACAGCGTAATCTGCTGGTTGAGCTGCCCAAGATGCGTGGTGATCAGCGACTGCTGAGAGGCATACAGTGAGCGCTGCGCCACCAGCACGTTGAGATAGTTGTCCACACCTTCACGGTAGCGCACGTCAGCAAAACTGTAATTATGCAGATTTGCCGCTTCATCCAGCTGGCGCGCTCGCAATTCATCCTGGTAGGTTTCCTGCCCTGCCAGCGCGTCACCCACTTCTTTAAACGCCGTCTGGATGGTTTTTTCATAGTCTGCAATTTCAATGCGTTTTTGCAGTTTAGCGATATCCAGATTGGCCATATTCACCCCGCCGTCAAAGATCGGCAGATTGATACTCGGGCCAAAAGACCAGGCCGCCGTCCCGCCGGAAAGCAGATGGCTGAAGGTACTGGAAGTGGAGCCCCCTGCTGCGGTGAGCGAGATGCTGGGGAAGAAGGCGGCACGGGCCGCCCCAATGTTGGCATTGGCGGATTTCAGCGTATGCTCTGCGGCGATGATATCCGGGCGACGCGTCAGCAGATCGGACGGTAACCCGGCTGGCGTCGCCGGGAAGTGCCACGCTTTTTGCAAATGTGCACCCGCCATCAGATCCGGCGGAAGTTCAGTGCCCACCAGCAGTTTCAGGGCGTTAACGTCCTGTCGCACCTGACGACTGTAGCGGGCGATGTCGGCCTGTGCGGTACGAACCGAGGTTTCGGCCTGTACCAGATCCTGCTCGCTGGCCACGCCGCCGTCATAGCTGCGTTTGGTCAGGTTATAGGAGTCCTGCTGACTTTGTGCCGTATCCTGCGCCAGCTTCAGCAATTCATTATCCGCGCAGAGCGTAAGATAGCCCGATGCCACTTCCGCAATGAGGCTGATCTGCGTAGCCCGCTGCGTGGCCGCACTGGCCAGCCAGGCTTCCAGTGCCTGATCGCGCAGACTGCGCAGCCGGCCAAAGAAGTCCAGCTCCCAGGCCGTCACCCCAAGGCTGGTGTTCATCTGCCGGTAGGTGACCGATCCGCTGTTTTGTGTGCTGTAAAGGTTCCCCGGCAGATGTGTCACGTCATCACCACCGCTAAAGGCAACAGACGGCATCAGCGCAGCGCGGTCGATCTGCACCTGTGAACGCGCCACTTCAACGTTCAGTGCGGCGACGCGCAGATCGCGGTTATTGGCCAGCGCGCTGGCAATCAGCCGGTGCATCACCGGATCGGTAAAGAAGTTCTGCCAGCGGATATCCGCGCCGTTCCCGGCCCCTCCTGTTTTATTCTGACTGTCGTAATGTCCTGCCACCGGCAGTGCCGGGCGCTGATAGTCCGGCTCCATCGTACAGCCTGCCAGTATTATCGCCAGAGGCAACATGCCCAGAGAAAAAGCATTACGCATCATGTTCTTCAACCTCAGTTTTTGATTTTCTTTTACCGGCAAAACGCTGTGCGACCACAACGTAAAACATCGGAACAAAGAAGATGGCGAGGAAGGTGGCCGTGATCATCCCGCCTACCACGGCCGTCCCGATGGAGTGCTGGCTACCGGCACCGGCCCCATGTGAGATGGTGAGCGGCATGACGCCGAGCACAAAGGCCATCGATGTCATGATAATCGGCCGGATACGCAGTCTGGCTGCCTCCATTGCCGCCTCTACCAGTCCTTTGCCTTCGTTCTCATGCAGATCCTTGGCGAACTCAACAATCAGAATGGCGTTCTTGGCCGCCAGTCCGACGGTGGTCAGTAACCCCACCTGGAAGAAGACATCATTTTCCAGCCCGCGCAGCAGCACGGCCAGGATGGTCCCCAGCACGCCCATCGGTACGACCATCAGCACCGAGAACGGGATCGACCAGCTCTCATACAGCGCGGCCAGGCAGAGGAAGACCATCAGGATAGAGAGCGTATACAACGCAGGCGTTTGCGAACCCGACATCTGCTCCTCATAGGACAGGCCGTGCCACTGCACGCTAAAGCCTTTAGGCAGTCTGGCGGCGATCTCATTGACCGCCTTGACCGCCTCACCGGAGCTGTAGCCGGGCGCAGGGGATCCCATAATTTCCACTGCCGATACGCCATTAAAGCGTTCATAGCGTGGCGAGCCGTACTCCCATTTACCGCTGCCAAAGGCTGAGTACTGCACCATGTCACCGCTGGCGTTGCGGAAGTACCACTTATCCAAATCCTCCGGGGTGACGCGCGAACCCGCATTCCCCTGCACATAGACCTTCTTCACGCGACCGCCGTAAATGAACTGATTCACATAGTTGGAACCCCAGGCGGTGGAGAGCGTATCGTTGATATCGGCCAGGTTCAGTCCCAACGCCCTTGCGCGTTCATCGTCGATAATAAGATGGTACTGTGGTTCATCTTCCATCCCGTTAGGTCGGGTCGCGAACAGACGTTTATCTTTTGCCGCCATTGCCAGGAACTGATTACGCGCCGCCATCAGCGCCGCGTGGCCCTGGTTATTCACGTCCTGCAGGAAGAAGTCAAAGCCGGTGGCATTACCCAGCTCCATGACCGCGGGCGGTACCAGGGCAAACACTTTGGCGTCCTTCAGCGAAGCAAAATGCGCCATAGTGCGCTGCGCCAGTTTGGCCACGGTCTGATTGCTGTTACGCTGATCCCAGGGTTTAAGCAGAACAAAGGACATGGCGGTATTTTCCCCACGCCCGGCAAAACTGAATCCGTTCGGTGAAAATACGGAGCCCACTTCCGGTTCATTTTTCAGCAACCAGCTGCCGATGTTATTCAGCACCTCCTGCGTCCGTTCGCTGGAAGCATTCGCCGGCAGCGTTACCTGCATCATCATCACTCCCTGATCTTCATCCGGCAGGAAGGAGGTGGGCACGCGCGTGAACAGATACCCCGTGGCCACGACGATCCCCAGATAGATCAGCAGAAACAGATGACGTTTGGCGATCACGGCCCCGACGCTGTGGGTGTAACGCAGCGTGCCGGCATCAAATTTACGGTTGAACCAGCCAGCCATCCCGGTGTTTTTTTGCTCGGCGGAACTGGCTTTCAGTAAGGTGGCACACAGTGCTGGCGTAAAGATCATCGCCATCAGCACGGAGAGTGCCATCGCGGAAACGATAGTGATCGAGAACTGGCGATAGATGACGCCGGTCGAACCGCTAAAGAAGGCCATCGGCAGCAGTACTGCCGACAGGACAAGGGCAATACCCAGCAGAGCCCCCTGGATCTGCTGCATGGATTTTATGGTCGCTGCTTTCGGATCGAGTCCCTCTCCGTGCATGACACGCTCGACGTTTTCCACTACCACAATCGCGTCATCCACCAGCAGACCGATGGCCAGCACCATACCGAACATCGTCAGAATGTTAATGGTGTAACCACAGGCCGCGAGGATACCGAAGGTGCCCAGCAGGACGACCGGCACCACCATGGTGGTGATCAGCGTCGCCCGCAGATTTTGTAAAAACAGCAGCATGACAAGGAATACCAGGGCGATCGCCTCAATCAGCGTTTTTACCACCTCTTTAATCGACGCACTGACCACCGGTGAAGTGTCATAGGGGAACTCAACTTTGACCCCTTCTGGCAGGTAGGGCTTGATATCATTGACGGTTTTGCGCACGTTGTCGATCGCATCCAGCACGTTACCCCCACTGGCGAGGCGAAGCGCAATCCCCACCGAAGGCACACCGTTGTACGTTGCGGAGATGCTGTAATCCTGCGGCCCCAGATCGACGCCGCCCACATCCCGCAGGCGTACCTGGGAACCATCAGGGTTCACTTTCAGCAGGATATTTTTAAACTGCGCCACCGACTGCAAACGCGTTTTGCCTACCACGGTGGCGCTGAACCGGGCACCACTTACCGTCGGTAAGCCCGCCAGCTTACCGCTGGAAACCTGCACGTTCTGCTGGCTGATGGCAGTGGTAATATCGCTGGGAACCAGCTGATATTGATACAGTTTTGCCGGATCCAGCCAGATGCGCATCCCGTACTCAGCCCCCATCACCATAAAGTCACCCACGCCGTTACTGCGCGCAATCGGATCCTGGAGTTTTGACACCATCAGGTCAGCAAGGTCGCCGTTGCTCAGATTAGGATTATTCGATGTCAGCGCGACAACCAGCATAAAGTTGGACTGGTACTTACGGATATTAATCCCCTGATTAACCACTTCAGTCGGCAGCTGCGACTCCGCCAGCGAGACTTTGTTCTGCACCTGAACCTGGGCGATATCCGGATCGGCCCCCTGGTTAAAGGTGACAATAATGGTGGCACTGCCGTCGCTGTTACTTTGCGATTCGATATAGCGCAGGTTATCCAGCCCGTTCAGCTGCTGTTCAATGACCTGTACGACGGTATTCTGCGTGGTTTCCGCGCTGGCCCCTGGGTAGGCAACCTGGACCGAAATGGCCGGAGGAGCAATGTTCGGATACTGGTTTACGGGCAGGTTGAGAATCGACAGTCCCCCGACCAGCATCACCACTATCGCAATGACCCAGGCGAAAATAGGACGTTCAATAAAAAATGTAGACATCCACGTTTCCTTAACTCACTGTGCCGACGGGTCGGAGGTGGTCAGATTCACCTTTAATGCATCCGGCCTCTGACGCTCACTGGCGCTGGTTGAAACCCGCGAGCCCGGATGAACGTTCTGCAGGCCGTTGACCACGACCCTGTCGCCCGACTTCAGCCCCGTATTCACCAGCCATTTGTTGCCCAGCATCTGGCCGGTGACAATCTGCTGCTCTTTGATACGGTTATCCGCATCCACCAGATAGACATAAGGCCGGCCTTTGGTGTCGTGCATAATCGACTCCTGTGGCACCAGAATGCCCTGCTCCGCCACGCCCTGCGGGAAGCTGGCGTGCACAAACATCCCCGGCAGCAGCTCACGCTGCGGATTGGGGAAGGCTGCGCGCATAATGACGCTGCCGGTGCTTTCATCCACAGTCACTTCAGAGAACTCCAGACGCCCCTCCAGCGGATAGTGGGAACCATCTTCCAGCGTCAATGTCACTGCCGCCGCATTGTCTCCGGCTTTTTTCATCTGCCCGTTTGCCAGCGCGTGCCGCTGCGCCAACAGATCGAGCGACGACTCGCTGACATCAACATAGATCGGGTCAAGCTGCTGGATCAGGCTCATGTAACTGCTCTGGCCGTCAGTCACCAGCGCCCCCTCCGTGGAGAGGGAGCGACCGATATGCCCGGTAATTGGCGCCCGGACATGGGTGTAGTTCAGATTGACCCGCGCTGTTTCTACATCGGCTTTCGCTTCACGTGCCGTTGCCACGGCATCATCGTAAACCTGCTGACTGATAGCGCGGGCGGCAGCCAGAGGTTTGTAGCGTGCTGCGACTTTATCCGCGTTAATCAGGGTAGCCATGGCTTTGTCGTAAGTCGCCTGATAGCTCGCCGGGTCGATCTGATAGAGGGGTTGTCCGGCTTTCACTTCACTCCCCTCGTTAAACAGACGTTTCAGCACAATACCGCTGACCTGAGGGCGCACTTCTGCCGTACGCACCGCGGTGGTCCGGCCAGGCAACTGCGTGAACAGGGTCACGGCTTCGCTTTTCAGCGTGCTGACCCCCACATTAACCGGCACATCGCCGGAGGGTGCCGCTGTCTGGTCACAGGCAGACAGCACCAAAACTAAACTCGCGGAAAGGATCCTTAAGCGCATGGTAAAATCTCAATTAGATAGCGTTAAATTAATAACGAGAGTGATTACTCTCATTAAAGAAAAGCATTACAGAAGGAACAAAAATCTGGCTTTATTAAGTTTCTGCTAGGGTTTCTATCGAAACGCGACGAGTCAATCAGTCGTGCCTGCTTGCGTCGACGGATGCCGCCCTGTTACTCCCGAGATAACTGCTCCGGCTAGCCCTGTGGTTCGATTCCTCTCCTCCTGAGTTCGCGTCGTGCCAGCTCTTTCAGCCAGCAGGCAAGCGTCACATTTTCATTGTCCGTCAGCATTCTCAACTGGTCATGGAGTTCAGGGTGAATGCGTAGCTGAAAAGCCGCTGAACGGCCGCCCGTTTTTGGCGTCCTGTCTTTAAGTTTCGGCATCATCGTCGGTTCCTGAAGGTGAAAAACGCCCCCTGCAGCGCTACCAACACCTCAGGGGGCTGACACGATGCAATGGAATGCGTACCGCACCGTGGTGGCATCACAGTAGCGCGTTGGCAGCGGTGTCTTTTGGCGATTAGTGTATGTGGTAAGGAAAAGTTGTCAGCGAATTTCACCGCTGTAACAAATAGGCAGGAAAGAGCGCGAGCGGGGATAAAAAAACCCACGCATTAGCGTGGGTTAGCGTCAGAAGCCGATGTATCAGCCGGGATGATAAATCGCATCCGGCGCAATATTCATATGCTTCAGTACCGGGCCGATAATATTGCCAAAGACCGGCGCCGCTACCGAACCACCAAAGTGATCGCCCGCCGTCGGATGGTTAATCATAACCACCAGCGCCACCTGCGGATTACTGGCTGGCGCCACGCCAGCGGTGTAGTTGATATAGCCACCATCATATTTTCCGCTGTCGCCCATTTTTTCTGCCGTACCGGTTTTGATCGCCAGTCGATAGCCCGGCACAGCGGCACGCACCCCGCTACCGCCGGGTAACGCATCACTTTCCATCATATGTACCACTTCGCGCACGGTCTCTTCATCCGCCACGCGTCGGCCCGATACCGGCGGGGTGACTTTAGTAATCGACAGCGGCCGGTAGATGCCAAAAGAGCCCAGCGTGGCATATTCACGGGCAATCTGCAGCGGCGTCACGCGCAGACCATAGCCAAAGGAGAAAGTAGCACGTTCAATATCCGCCCAGCGTTCACGGTGCAGCGGGAAGTAGCCCACGCTTTCACCGGTCAGCCCCAGGCCGGTAGGTTTCCCCAGACCGAAGGCATGATAGGTGTTCACCAGCACTTCAGCAGGCATCGCCAGTGCAATATGGGAAACACCGATATCACTGGATTTCTGCAGGATGCCGGTCATGGTCAGACGCGGCCAGTGGCCCACATCGCGGATCAGGTGGCCGTTGACGCGATAAGGGGTGGTATCCAGCACCGAATCGGGACGAACCAGCTTACGCGCCAGCCCTTCCATCACCACCAGCGGCTTGACGGTAGAACCGGGCTCGAAGCTGTCATTAATGGCGGTATTACGCATCTGCGCCGGTGAGACATCAACAAAGTTGTTGGGATTGAACGAGGGATAGGAGGCCATCCCCAGAATTTCGCCGGTGTCGATCCTGACCAGCACTGCCGCCCCTGAATCCGCCTTGTTAAGCAGCACGCCATCGCGCAGCTTGCTGTACATAGTGTACTGATCGAATTTATCAATACTGAGCTGCACCGTCGGCGGCTGCTGCGGAGGCTCATAGTTGATCATCGCGACAATGTTGCCGCTGGCATCCTGACGATATTTCTCCATCCCCGGCGTGCCCTGAAGCAGTTTATCGAACCCTTTTTCCAGCCCGGTCAGCCCACTGTTGTCCGCCCCCACAATACCGAGCAGCGGGGCAGTCGCTTCGCTCATCGGATAGAAACGGCTGTCGTTATACACGGTGCTGATGCCGGTCAGATGCAGTTTGACGATATCCTTTGCAATGCCTAACTCAACCTTGCGCCCGAGATAGAGAAACCGGCGGTTGGGGTTAGCATTAATCTGCGCCGCCAGCTGCTCCGGTCGTTGCTCCAGGGCGTTAGCCAGGTACTGCCATTTCGCGCTGGTAAAGTCCGGGTGTGCCTGCAGTACGCGCTGCGGATCGGCAATCACATCACGCGACGGAACGCTGAGGGCCAGGGCTTCCCCGTTACGATCCAACAGCGTGCCCCGGTTAGTCGGCAGCGTTACGGTCCGCAGCGAACGTTCATCGGCCTGCTTTTCCAGCATCGGATGGTTAATCAGCTGCAAATCAGCGACCCTGGCCAGCAATACCACCAGGCAGACCACCACACCCAGGCAGACAAGCCTGAAACGCACGGGGTTGAACGTCGGAGCTGGCTGAGACTTTGCCAGGAATTTTTTTAACGGGGGCATGTGGGTTCCGGAACAGGCTGGAGGATAACTTGCTGGCAGTTATACAAAAAATGTTGCGGGGATGACAGGGAAACTGTGTTTCAGATCGTGAGTGGTCGCACCGCAACGGCGGCGGTTAATGATAAAAGTTAAAACTTTTAAATCAGTCAGTTAAACAACTTTCGCTGAATTACAGGCAAAAAAAACCTGCGCATCTGCGCAGGTTGGTGAAACAAAGCGATAAAAACTTTTTGATGTTCACCCATCAATACCTCTGGGACTTGAACTGTAGCAATCCTGGGCGATACGCCGCTACACACCAATCGCAACAGTTACCCGCAAAATGTAACCAGCTATGTGATTTGTAGGGTTTTTTGCAATGTATCCCCCCGCTTCAGGCATCAAGGTCCGCTTTTCTGATCTCCACCAGACAGCTCATGGCGTTCGGCCCCTGAGTCAGCGACGACGTACCAATGTCCAGCGTCAGTACGTTCGGGTTCCCCGCGCGATCGTAAGGTTTCCAGGCCTGGCCAAAGCCCGGATCGAACCAGGCGCCGGTTGCGATCAGCACGACCTGCGGGGTGATCCCCTCGCTGAGACGCACGCCTGCCTGCATGGTGCCGCGATCGTTGCTGACTTCGATGACATCTCCGTCGCTAATGCCGCGTGCTGCGGCATCCTGCGGGTGCATTAACAGCGTTTCACGTCCGGCGGTTTTGTTCGCCTGGACCGATGGCGTCGCATCCATCTGGCTGTGCAGACGGTCGTGAGGCTGAATGGAGATCATATGCAGCGGGAAACGTTCACCCAGCGGCGCACCCAGCCACTCCTGCGGCGGCTGCCACTCCGGGTGAGGGCCAAAGTCGGCAAGCTGGTAACCGGCAATGGTTTCAGAGAAGAGCTCAATTTTACCGCTGGCGGTTTTAATCGGGTGGGCAACCGGATCCTGGCGGAACGCCTCCATAAACACCCAGTCTTTCTCCGGGGCCGGGATCTCGACATGCCCCGTCTGCCAGAAATCGTCAAACGAAGGGAAATCAATGCCTTTGCCCCGATGGGCCACCGCGCACTGCTGGTAGAGATGCTCAATCCACTGGCGCTCATTGCGGTTTTCGGTAAAGGTATCGCGATAGCCCAGACGCTCGGCGAGATCGGCAAAAATATCAAAATCGTTGCGCGCCTGATGCTGTGGTTTGATGGCCTGATGCATCGCCAGCACAAAGCGGTCTTTGGACGAGCCGCCAATATCATTACGCTCCAGCGAGGTGGTGACCGGCAGGACAATGTCTGCCATCTGTGCCGCTGGCGTCCAGACGATGTCCTGGACTATCACCGTATCCGGGCGCTGCCAGCCCTCGACCAGACGATTAAGCTGCTGATGATGATGGAAGGGATTGCCCCCCGCCCAGTGCACCAGATGGATATCCGGGTAAGTGTGCGTCTGCCCCTGGAAGGTATATTCCGCGCCGGGGTTGAGCAGCATATCGCTGATGCGCGCCACCGGGATCGCCTGGTCAGCGATCGGATTAAACCCGGTCGACATCAGCGGTGAAGGCCCCTCCGTACGGGGATTGCCCACACTGTTCATTGAGCCGTGGCCGAAAGAGAATCCGGCCCCTGGCAGACCCGGCTGACCCAGCATGGAAGAGAGGGCAATCATCATCCAGTACGGCTGCTCGCCGCGATGGGCGCGCTGCACGGAATAGGAACAGGTGATAAAGCTGCGCTTGCCACACAGCTGTCTGGCCAGCAGAGCAATGCGCGCCGCCGGAATACCGGTGATCTCACTGGCCCACTGCGGCGTTTTCGCCTGGCCATCGCTCTCGCCCAGCAGGTAAGCACGCAGTTGCGGATACCCCACACAGTGTGACTGCAGGAAGGTTTCATCCACGGCCCCGAGACGCTCTATTTCATGGCCCAGCGCCAGCATCAGCGCCACATCCGTATTAGGACGAATGGGGATCCACTCCGCATTGACAAAGGCCGGACAGTCATCACGCATCGGGCTGATATTCACCACCGGCGTGCCTTTCGCGGCCAGCTTTAACAGCGCTGGCTTAAGGCTGTGTTCCCCTGCCCCACCGGAAGCCACCTGGCTGTTTTTCAGCGCCAGCCCGCCGAATGCGATAAAAATCTCGCAGTGTTCAATCACGCCCGGCCAGTCAGTGACCCGTCCGGTAAGCGGCATATAGGTGCCAATCACATACGGCAGAAAGAACTGCGCAGCCCCCCAGCTGTAATTTCCCTGCTGGTCAATGCCGCCGCCGCCCAGGTTATAAAAACGGCGTACCAGCGTGCGGGCGTGGTTGACGCGCCCGGCCGAGGACCAGCCGTAAGAGCCGTTGAAAATAGCGCTGGCACCGTAACGATCGCGCACCCGTCGATTTTCCTCTGCCACCAGGTCCAGTGCGGTATCCCAGTCCACTTCCACAAACTCTTCGCGGCCGCGCAGGGTACGGTCACTGTTCTCGCGTGAGGCCAGCCATGAACGGCGAACCATTGGCCTGCGGATACGCTTATCCGAGTAAACCAGTTCGGGGATGCTGTTGAGCATCGGGGATGGATCCTGGTCAGCGAAGAAGGGCTCACAGCGGAGCAATTTTCCGTTTTCAACCACGGCGCGAAAAGCACCCCAGTGGGCAAGATGTGGCACGTTAATCTTCGTCATTGCAGGATCCGTTAAACAGGAGGTTTTCTGGAAAAGCAGAATATCATTTTTCATCGGGCAGCGGCACAGGCCGTTTTATCGTCTGGCTTTGCGATGTCTGCGACATTCTGCATCACTCCACAGGCTTGCAGTCACTGGCGCTTTCCGCAACACTAATAGCAATGTAAACGCTTACCCAGGAAGGCATTTAACTCATGGCTACCATAAAGGATGTTGCCAGGCTCGCGGGTGTTTCGGTGGCGACCGTGTCCCGTGTCATTAACCACTCCCCTAAAGCCAGTGAAGCCTCACGTCTGGCAGTGACCACGGCAATGGAGTCATTGCAGTACCACCCCAACGCCAATGCACGCGCGCTGGCGCAGCAGTCGACCGAAACCATCGGGCTGGTGGTCGGGGACGTTTCTGACCCTTTTTTTGGCGCAATGGTCAAAGCGGTGGATTCCGTCGCCTGGGAAACCGGCAACTTTTTACTGATTGGTAACGGTTACCATAATGAACAAAAAGAACGTCAGGCGATTGAACAGCTGATGCGCCATCGCTGCGCGGCCCTGGTCGTTCATGCCAAGCAGGTTCCCGACGCGGAGCTGATGCCGCTGATGAAGCAGATCCCCGGAATGGTGCTGCTCAACCGCGTGCTGCCGGGCTTTGAAACCCGCTGCATTGCGCTGGACGATCGCTATGGTGCCTGGCTGGCGACCCGCTATCTGATCCAGCAGGGCCACACTAACATTGCCTATATTTGTTCCACCCACTCCATCTCTGATGCCACCGACCGCCTGCAGGGCTACTACGATGCGCTGAAGGAGCACAACCTGCCGTGTAACGATCGGCTGGTGGCTTTTGGTGAGCCGGATGAAGTGGGCGGTGAGCAGGCGATGACCGAACTGCTTGGCCAGGGAAAAACCTTTAGCGCCGTAGCCTGCTATAACGATTCGATGGCCGCCGGGGCGCTGGCCGTGCTGAGTGATAACGGCGTACGCGTGCCGGAGGAGATGTCGCTGATCGGCTTCGATGATGTGCTGGTTTCACGCTATGTGCGCCCGCGTCTGACAACCGTGCGTTACCCTATCGTGACGATGGCCCAGCAGGCGGCCGAACTGGCGCTGGCGCTGGCTCACGGGCAGCCCCTGCCGGAGATCACCAATCTGTTCAGCCCGACACTGGTGCGCCGTCATTCGGTGGGGGCACCGCCGTAACCGTGGCGTGCTGACGACAGACCGGGCCTGCATCGCGTTCTTTCGCCGGAACGGCGACCGTAATGCGGTCGTCCCTTACTGAGGGCAAGCATTGCGGTCAGGCCTGCGCCACTGACTGACAAAACAGGAGGCCGGGCAGGTATGCCCGAACCGATGTTATTGCAGCGCTTTGTGGTACAACCGTACCGCGGTTGCCGGATAATCCAGCGCATCGCCGATGTACGCCCAGCCAAAACGTTCGTAATAATCCGCACAGGCGGAATAGAGATAGAGATGGCGATCGCCCCGCTGACGGCAGCAGTCGATCACCGTCTGCTGCAGCTGCCCGCTTACCCCCCGCCCGCGATAATGCTCATCCACATACAGCGCCGCCAGCCAGGGAAACAGATCCTGACGGCTGATCAGGTCGCAGCGCCACAGCCCGACGGTACCCACCGGACGGTCGCCGTCCAGCGCCACAAAGGTCAGCGGCAGATCGGCCCCGCTCAGGCTGCTGTCGAGAATGCTGGCAAAAAAGTCACGGCTGTTTTCAGTGCCAAACGCCCGCCACAGCCAGTCAGCGAGGGTGTCCCGCAGTTCAGGCACGGCGTTCAGCGGCACTATACGCAGTGAACTCACACCAGCTTACCCTGAAAAATCGGCACAGATTCAAACAGATAACCATCAAAGTCCGGGGCATCGGCGTCCGACAGCTCCAGCAGGCTGTGTTTCACATTTTCCAGATGCTGCCACATCGCCTGCCAGGATCCCATCACATCCCGCCGCCGCAAAGCCGCGAGGATGGTCTGATGATCGCCCAGCCACTTCAGGCGGTAGCTGCGGGTTTCAATATGGCTGCGTAACTGCTGCCACAGCGGGCTGCTTTCATGATGACGCCAGATACTGTTAACGGTATCCAGCAGCATCTGGTTTTGTGTGGCGCCGGCCAGCAGCAGATGAAACACCTTGTCATTGTCCTGACTTTTATCGTCAAGCGCGATGGCGCGCTGTTCCTGCTCCAGAATACGTTTCAGATTCTCAATATCTGCCTTGGTGGCCATTTTCGCAGCAAAAGCAGCGATATTGCTCTCCAGCAGCTGACGCGCCTGCAGCATTTCAAACGGGCCAACATCGCTGCGAAAGAACGCTTCCTCTTCATCGCTGCTTTCCGAAGGGATACGCATCACATACACGCCGGAGCTCTGGCGGATATCCACCGTCCCCTCCAGTTCCAGCATCAGTAACGCTTCGCGGACAATGGTGCGGCTGACGCCCCAGGTCTCAGCGATCTGGCGCTCCGGCGGCAGGCGCGATCCCACGGGATAGTGGCCCTCGATGATTTGCTGACGCAGATCGTGCCCGATTTCCTGATACTGCTTTTTGTCCTGCGCAGGCGCACCTTTGTCCACGGATCCTCACCTTTTAAACCATTATGACCATTGATGGCGGCTAGTTTACCAAAGCCAGCGCCTGATCGAGTACTTTTGCGCCGTTAAGGGTACCGTAAGCCACCGAATCAATCACCGCAATCGGGATCTGATGGCTGTCGGTCAGCTTGCGGTTCTCTTCCAGCTTGAAACGCACCTGTGGCCCCAGCAGAACCACGGCCACTTCGCCGGGGTAGTTTTCCAGCTCATCGCGCAGGTTCTGTTCCGGGATGGCATAAATTTGGTACTCCAGCCCGCGTGCGGCCGCTTCTTTTTCCATGCGTGTCACCACCATTGAGGTGGACATGCCTGCTGCGCAGGCCAGTACGATACGTTGCATCAGTTGCTCCTTATTTGGCTTCATCATCCAGCGTGACAGAAAGCTGGCGCTGTTCACTGACCTGCTGATACCAGCGGGCGGACTTTTTCATCCGGCGCTGACGCTGATTTTCCAGGTCGATTTCAATCAGTCCGTAACGGTTTTTAAACGCATTCATCGGCGAGACGTTGTCGGTAAAGGCCCACAGCATATAGCCCTGGCAGTTCATGCCTGCGTCCCTGGCGCGAAGCGCCTGGTAGAGGTGTTCGGTGATAAAGGCGATGCGATAGTCGTCCTGGATTTCGCCATCGGCGTTTTTAAAGCGCGCTTCGTTCTCAATGCCCATACCATTTTCTGCGACAAACCACGGGAAATTGTCGTAGTCATTTTTCATGCGTACCGCCATATCCCAGACGATAGCGGGCTGAATTTCCCAGCCACGAGAGGTATTCATCCGCCGTCCCGGCAGCTCAAAATGCTCGTAATAACAGGCCGGATGGAACGGCGTTTCCGCATGCCAGGCCCGCGACGGCGCTTTAACGCGATGCGGGTAATAGAGGTTAATCCCCACTTCGTCGACGCGATTGGCGTGAATAATCGCCAGCTCCTGCGCATCGTACTCCCAGTTAACGTGATGTTTTGCCAGCAGCGCTATCAGCTCTGCCGGGTATTCGCCCTTGATCGCCGGGTCAAGGAACACGCGGTTGTAGAACAGATCGTAAATCTCGGCCGCCCTGATATCGTGCGCGGCGCTGGAACGCGGGTAGGTCACTTCCGGGTTAAGGATGGTGCCGACGCTCCCCTGATAGCCCTTCTCACGGAACAGCTGCACCACTTTCGCCGTGGCGAGGTTTTTATGATGGTTCCACTGCATCCATTTATCGGTGTTCTGCTCGTACGGCCAGCGCAGCGCATCCAGATAAACCCGGGTCTGCACCACAATCGGCTCGTTAAAGGTAAACCAGCGCGTAACCTTATGGGCGTAACGGGCAAACACCTGCTCCGCATAGCGGACGAACATCGCCACCACCTGTTTCGATCCCCAGCCACCGTACTCTTCCAGCAGGACTGCGGGCAGTTCGTAATGTTCCAGGCACAGCATCGGCTGAATATCATTGGCCAGCAGTTCATCGATCAGGCTGTCGTAGTAAGCCGCGTACTCTTCATCCACTACCGCATTTTCATAATCCGTCAGAAAGCGCGCCCAGTTAATCGAGGTGCGGTAGTGCGTCAGGCCCGAGGCTTTCATCAGCGCCACATCTTCTTTGTAGCGGTTAATAAAATCGGTAGCGACCGCCGGCCCGAAACCGTTATGCCAGACGTGGCGATCGTGCTGATACCAGGCATCAAGATAGGAGTCCTGGCCCGGTTTTTTGCCGCTCCAGCCTTCGGTCTGCCACGCCGACGCGGCAGCACCGAGGATAAAATCGTCCGGGATGGTGACGTTAAAGGTACTCATCATAACTCCTTAATTTTTCGCGGGTTCAGGCTGTAACGCTTTCGCGTCAGCGGCTTCCGCACGGCGTGCGGCAATTTTGACGAACGGCAGATAGATCAGAATAGAAACCAGGATGCAGACAATTTGCGTCACCACCGCCCCCATCGATCCGGCCGTGGAGAGCCAGGCATTAATGATCGGCGGCGTGGTCCAGGGCACCATCACCACCGCTTTCCCGGCAAAACCGGTGACCGTGGCGAAGTAGCCGATCGAGCCGGTGATCAGCGGGGTGATAATGAACGGAATGGCGAGGATCGGATTCAGCATGATCGGCATCCCGAAGATCACCGGCTCATTGATGTTGAACAGGCCGGGCCCGAAGGAGAGTTTGGCAATCTCGCGCATCTCTTTGCGTTTGGTTGCCAGCATCACCGCCGTCAGCAGGCCAATGGTCAGCCCGGAACCGCCGATGCTCATATAGACATCCCAGAATGGCATGGTGATGATATTCGGTGCCTCGATCCCCTGCTCAAAGGCGTTCATATTGACGAGGATCGCCCCCAACAGCAGCGGTTCACGGATCGGTTTAACCATCTGATTTCCGTGGATGCCAATTACCCAGAACAGCTGGGCGACAAACATCAGCAGCAGAATGCCCCACAGGCTTTGCACCACCGACTCCAGCGGTTCCTGCACAATTTTGTACACGGCGTCATACAGATACATACCGGTGAAACGGTGGAAGATAAAACCAAACGTGGCGATGGCGGAGACGGTGATGATCGCCGGGATCAGTGCGGAGAACGACGCCGCCACATTGGGCGGGACGGTGTCCGGCATTTTGATCTTCAGCCGATCCACATGCTCCAGGCGGCAGTAAATCTCAACAGACAGAATGGCGATAAACATGCCAAGGAACAGGCTCTTGGTATCAGAGAACTGTTTCGCCAGCACATCGGTCACCACCTGCATCTCCCCGTTAACCATCATGCTTAAGGTCGTCGGCGTGACCGCGACAAAACAGATAATCGCCAGCAGGCCCGGGAAAAGCGTCTTGATGCCGTTGATTTTACCCAGCTCAATACCGATCAAAAACACCGCACCGATATTCAGGAAACTGAGGGTGGCGTAGTTAATACTGGACGTGATGGGCTTCAGTTCCGCCAGGAACGACAGCGCCGCAAAACTCGCCAGGCCGTTCTTACCGTCCAGCACCATATTGGAGATCAGTACCGAAAATGCGCCGACAATAATGACCGGCATCAGCGTAATAAACGATGATTTGATCGCCATAATATAGCGGTAGCTATTGAACTTAGTGGCAAAACTCCCCAGTGAGTCGATTAGCCGATCCTGTAGAGACATGTGTGAATCCTCGAGGTAAAGGGTCAGGCATCCAGGCATTGATAGTTTGTTGAACTTCCGCTGTTGTGGCATACCAAAAATAAACAATCGCTGATTATTTACTGTGATTTATCTCTCAGAAGTGATCACTGGTATTCCAATAAGATAATCAGACCAATTTTGGTATACCAATGGAGGCAGTGATGGATTTCGAGCAAACGATGATGGAATTGCTGATCAACGCAGGTGAAGCCCGTTCCCACGCCATGAGCGCAATCCAGCATGCCCGTAAGCGGGAGTGGCAGCTGGCAGATGAGGCGCTGGCCGCTTCCGTGGAGGCATCACGCGGGGCCCATAAAATCCAGACCCAGCTGATTGGGGCCGATGAGGGCTGCGGCAAGGTGCCGGTGACGCTGATCCTGGTCCATGCGCAGGATCATTTGATGAATGCGATGCTGTGTCGGGATCTGGCGGAGGAGATTGTGTTACTGAGGAAAGAGATGTTTGCCGGACAGGACACCCTATCGGCACGGGGTGAGCGATAAAACGATCCGCCCCGCAGGGGATTGTCGTCCGGGGGCTGACCTTCTTTTCCGGTCAGCCCATCCGCACGTTGCCCCGATTACAGCTCCAGGGCCAGTAGTTCTGCCACGGTTTGTGCACGACGGATCTGGCGCGGCTGACCATTTTCAAACAGCACTTCCGGGATCAGCGGGCGGCTGTTGTAATTCGACGACATCGATGCTCCGTAAGCGCCGGTATCGTGGAAGACCAGATAATCACCCACCTGTACCGCAGGCAGCGCACGCGTTTCGACCTTGCCGCCTTCCAGCTGGGTAAAGACGTCTCCCGATTCACACAGCGGCCCGGCCACCACGCTGTCCACGGTGTGGTGCTCGTCCAGCAGACGACCATCTCCGGCGATGGCTGAGATATGGTGATAGCTGCCGTACAGCGATGGACGCATCAGGTCGTTAAACCCGGCATCCACCAGCACAAAGTGGCGGCTGCCCATCGATTTCACGGCGCGTACCTGGCTTATCAGCACGCCCGACTCCGCCACCAGGAAACGTCCCGGTTCAATCTCCAGTTTCACCGGATGGCCGAGATGCTGCGCCACCCGCTGACGCGCGGCATCCCACAGGCCGAAATAGTGGCGGGTATCGATAGTTTCTTCACCAAAGTGATACGGAATGGACAGCCCGCCTCCGGCGGAGATCGCCTCCAGATCCTGACCAAAGCTCACCACCAGGCTGACCATCGCATCACATACCTGCTCCAGGTGGCTGTAATCCACACCGGAACCGATATGCATGTGGATCCCCACCAGCTTCAGCTGATACTGCTGAATAGCCTCCAGCGCCAGCGCCATATCGCCATGCCAGATACCGTGTTTGCTGTTTTCACCACCGGTATTGGTTTTCTGACTGTGCCCGTGGCCAAATCCCGGATTAACGCGCAACCAGACCGGATGTCCGGCGGAAACCTGCCCAAGCTGATGCAGCATATCGACAGAACCGGCATTGACCGGCACCTTCAGTTCAGCCACCCGCGCCAGGGTCGGTTCATCCAGCAGGTCGGCGGTAAACACAATTTCATCGCCCCCCGCCACGTAGCCCGCCGCCAGCGCGCGTTCAATCTCGCCCAGCGACACGGAGTCGACCTTTACACCGGCGCTGCGCATCAGGCGCAGGATATGAATGTTAGAGCAGGCTTTCTGGGCAAAGCGCACCACGTCGAACTGTTGCAGCTGGCGGATGCGTTCATGAATAATCGCAGCATCATACGCCCAGAGCGGGCCGTCGTATTGCAGCGCCAGCGGCAGCAGGTTGTCCTGAGTCAGGGCGGTGGTGGTGTCGGTCAGCAGGCGTGGCATAAGCGTTCTCCCTAAAATGATACGGCCATTACGCCACAGCCTGATGTGGGATAAAAATATCTTTTTTATTGGACTCTATTCACCCATGATATGGGTTATCTGCACACAATCCGGTAATCATCGATGGCAGGCATTTCTCTGCGTCATATTGAAATTTTTCATGCCGTGGTCACCACCGGCAACCTGACTGAAGCCGCCACGCTGCTGCATACCTCACAACCTACCGTCAGCCGCGAGCTGGCCCGTTTCGAAAAACTGACCGGTTTGCAGTTATTTGAACGAGTACGGGGCCGGTTGCAACCCACGGTGCAGGGGCTGCAGCTGTTTGAAGAAGTGCAGCGATCCTGGTACGGGCTTGACCGCATTATCAGCGCCGCCGAGGGGCTGCGCCAGTTTCGTCAGGGGGAGCTGTCAGTCGCCTGCCTGCCGGTGTTTTCCCAATCGCTACTGCCGCTGCTGTGCCAGCCGTTTATGCAGCACTACCCGGAGCTGAGTCTGAATATTATTCCGCAGGAATCTCCGCTGCTGGAGGAGTGGCTGTCGGCACAGCGTTACGATCTGGGTCTTACTGAAACCACGCATACACCGGCGGGTACCGATCGCACTGCCCTGTTTACCGGCGATGAAGTCTGTGTGCTGCCCGCCGGGCATGCCCTGGTGCAGCGAACCACGCTGACCCCAGCGGATTTCAACGGACAGAACTACATCAGTCTGTCGCGCACCGACAGCTACCGACAGATACTGGATGGTATTTTTGCCGAACACGGGGTGCAGCGGCGAATGGTGATGGAGACGCACAGTGCAGCGTCGGTCTGTTCAATGGTAAAAGCGGGGATTGGCGTGTCAATTGTGAACCCGCTGACGGCGCTGGATTACGCCGACAGCGGGGTGGTGATACGGCGTTTCAGCATCGCCGTGCCGTTCACCGTCAGTCTTATCCGGCCACGTCACCGGCCCGCCTCTGCGCTGGTCGACGCCTTTAGCCGGCACCTGCATCAGCATATCGCGCCGTTCAGCGAGCGGCTGGTACAGCGGCTGCGTTAAGCGCGGGCCTCCTGGGGTCGACCGCGCGATCCCCGGAAGGTATACAGGCAGACCAGCAGCCCGGCCACCGCCAGTAACGCGGCTGAGACCGGCACCGCCGTCAACCCGTAGCCACCGCCAATGACGGCGCCACCGACCCAGGCGCCCAGCGCGTTGCCGACGTTAAAGGCGGAAATATTCAGCGTCGAGACCAGGTTCGGGGCATCTTTGCCGTGGCGGACCACGTTAATCTGCAGGGCAGGAACCATCGCAAAGGTAGCCATTGCCCACAGGAACAGGGTGATTTCTGCCAGCCACAGCGAATGGCTTGTCCAGCTGAACAGCAGGGAGAACACCGCAATCAGCGAGAAGCTGAGGATCAGGCTGAAGGACACTTTCCAGTCTGCCAGTTTGCCACCAAGGATATTCCCGACTGTCAGACCGGCACCGATCAGGAACAGCGTCCAGCTAACCCCCCGGTCAGTGATACCGGTGACTTCTAACAGCAGTGGCGCGATATAGCTGAACAGCGCAAACATGGCAGCAGCGAAGAAGACGGTCATCAGCAGGGACAGCCAAAGCTTGCCGTTATTGAGCGCACTTACCTCTGACGCCAGGTGCACCGGTTTTTCATCTTTGTTGGTGGGCAGGCTGACAATCAGGCCAATAAAGGCCAGCACACCAATCACCGCTACGCCCCAGAACGTGGCGCGCCAGCCAAACATCTGACCAAACCAGGTTCCCAGCGGGACACCCAGCACGTTCGCCAGCGTTAAGCCGGTAAACATCAGTGCGACTGCCGAGGCCTGTTTACCCGGCGCCACCAGGCTGGCGGCCACCACGGCCCCGATACCAAAGAAGGCCCCGTGACAGAGTGCGGTCACAATACGCGCCAGCATCAGCAGGTTATAGGTATAGGCAAGTGCGCAGAGGACATTGCCCACGATAAAGATTGCCATCAGCAGGGTCAGCGTCCGCTTACGCGGCAGTTTGGCGGTCAGCAGGGCCATAATCGGTGCCCCGATTGCCACGCCGAGCGCATAGCCGCTGATCAGCCAGCCTGCAGAGGGTATAGACACCCTCAGGTCATTCGCGACCTCCGGCAACAGCCCCATAATGACAAATTCGGTGGTGCCGATAGCAAAGGCACTCAACGCCAGCGCCAGTAATGAAACAGGCATGTCACACACTCCCAGGAGAATAGAAAACCCGCCCTCTGCCAGCAGAGAACTCATTCGGGTATTGATTTAAATTAACGCAGTCGCTCAGGATGAGTGATCTGGGTCACAGCAACTTATTAAAACATAGCAGCAGAAAGGCTTACAGCGCGGATTCAGCAAGAGACTGTTGTCTTACAGGCAAGAATCGTCTGATTCAGCTCATCACAAGACGAAAAAAAAGCGATCGAGTGCACATTTCGTCAACGTAGTTCGCTATACTTTGCCCTAATCCCAAATTACATCATTATTTCTAATGATTCTTTTTTGCGATTCATCCTAAGATTTTAACTGAAGACTGAGCTTTATCGGGCCCTGGGGAATATGCTGATTTGTTTTTTGCGTATTCAATACATTAAAGTTTTACGAACGCGAGCCGATATATCCGTAAACGAGGTAATGACCTCTCCTGCTGTGCCTGAATCACTCATTACTGAGGAGACCCGATGCGACTCGCCATTTGCCTGCTAGCCCTTTTTCTGGGCGGGTGTTCTGTAGGGAAGTATCAGTACAGCAGTGAAGCGCATGACCGGGTGGATATGACCGTCACCGGCATTCCAACTGTTCTGGGGCTGGGGACGCTTGGCACCACCATCCCACTGACGGCCAACTACAGTCTGACGGCGGCCCATGTCGCTAAGTTCTCTATGTACCGGGTGAAGTCCTATCATCCCGAGTGCGATCTGGCAGTGGTTTATCACAAAAATGATAATCCCCCTCCCCCGCATTTTCGTAATGGTCTGATCGGCGACAAAGTGAACATGTATGGCTACAGCTTTATCTCGGCGATGCCGGTGGCCTCAACCGGCACTAACCTGATCAATACCGGGCTGAAAAATTCCTGGAATAAAGTCAGCTGCGTGGTGGTGGCATCAGATGCGGGCGTGGTACAGGGCATGTCCGGCGGCGCGGTGTATAACGCCTCTGACGACTCTATCGGCGGGGTGATTGTGGGCTACAGCAAGCGCATTAACGACATGAAAACCGGCAAAACGCTGTATAAAGATGTCTCGCTGTATATTCCCTACGCCCGCTTTAAAGACTGGCTGAATGATGCAGTAAAATCCTGAAGCTCAGCGCAGCACATGGACGCCAGCAGAAACACCTTCGTCGCCCGGACAGGTATCGTACTGCCTCAACGTTTTTCTCATGGCCCTTTTTTCAGTATGTCAGGCAATCCGTCGTGGGGGCCAAAATCCTGTTCTGGCGGGTTTTCCCAGCGGTCCTCTCGCGTTGAGAGGTAGACCGGATTTTTGGGATACCAGATGCGGTTATCTTTTTTATTCGCTTCGCCGACCACCATAAAGCGGGCCTCACGATCGCTATTATTGATAAAGGTATGACAAATACCAGTGCCCGCCGGGAATGCCACCGCATCTCCGGGCCTTAACCGATGCAGCTCGCCGTTGATCCATACGTCCGGTTCGCCTTCCAGCACAAAAACAAACTCTTCTTCCGCACTTTCTGCGTGGGGGTACGACATTCGCCGCCCAGGCAGTAAGCGTTCATGGTGAATCCCCAGACGCGTCAGGCCCAGAGCTCTGCCAAGCGGGGCGCCAATCGACATCAGCTCGTCGCTGTCCGGATAGTGTTCATTATCCTCTCCCTCCAGTTCCTGCCAGTGGCGGATAAAACCAGGTCGGGCCATGGGGATTCTCCCTGCAGTACGATGTGATAAAACGTAACTATTGGCTATTTTGCCGAGGGACGCAAAAAAAAACGGCCAGCGATAAGGCTGACCGTTTGATGCTGCGATATACGCTTACTTGTTGCCTGGCCGCATTGCCGGGAACAGGATCACATCACGAATGGTGTGGCTGTTGGTAAACAGCATCACCATACGGTCAATACCGATCCCCAGACCTGCCGTTGGCGGCAGACCGTGCTCCAGTGCTGTCACGTAGTCTTCATCGTAGAACATCGCTTCGTCATCACCGGCGTCTTTCGCATTAACCTGCTGCAGGAAACGCTCTGCCTGATCTTCCGCATCGTTCAGCTCGGAGAAGCCGTTACCGATTTCACGGCCGCCAATAAAGAACTCGAAGCGATCGGTGATCTCCGGATTCTGGTCGTTACGGCGTGCCAGCGGCGAAACCTCTGCCGGGTATTCCGTGATGAACGTTGGCTGGATAAGATGCGCTTCGGCGGTCTCTTCGAAGATCTCGGTAACCAGACGGCCCAGGCCCCAGCTCTTCTCGACTTTGATGCCCAGAGACTGTGCAATCACTACCGATTTATCAAAGTCATCGAGATCGGCCAGAAGGGTTTCCGGACGATATTTCAGAATGGCTTCTTTCATCGTCAGCTTTTCAAACGGCTTACCGAAGTCGAACTCCTGATCGCCGTAAGGCACCACGGTGTTGCCCAGAATATCCTGCGCCAGCGTACGGAACAGGCTTTCGGTCAGTTCGATCAGGTCTTTATAATCCGCATAAGCCATATAGAGTTCCATCATGGTGAACTCTGGATTATGGCGTGGGGAGACCCCTTCATTACGGAAGTTACGGTTGATTTCGAAGACGCGATCGAACCCTCCCACCACCAGGCGCTTCAGATACAGCTCCGGGGCAATACGCAGGTACATATCAATGTCCAGCGCATTATGATGGGTGATAAACGGACGCGCCGCCGCGCCGCCGGGGATCACCTGCATCATCGGGGTTTCCACTTCCATAAAATCGCGGCCCACCATAAAGCTGCGGATGCCGGCCATGATCTGGGAGCGGATTTTAAACGTGTTGCGCGACTCGTCGTTAGCGATCAGGTCAAGGTAACGCTGACGGTAACGGGTTTCCTGATCGGCCAGGCCGTGGAACTTGTCCGGCAGCGGGCGCAGGGCTTTGGTCAGCAGACGCAGTTCGCTACAGTGAATCGACAGCTCACCGGTTTTCGTCTTGAACAGCTTACCGCGTGCCCCGACGATATCGCCGAGATCCCACTTCTTGAACTGTTCGTTATAAATACCTTCTGCCAGATCGTCGCGGGCAACGTAAAGCTGAATACGGCCACCCACATCCTGCAGCGTGACGAAAGAGGCTTTACCCATAATGCGACGGGTCATCATACGGCCTGCCACGCTGACTTCGATGTTCAGTGCTTCCAGCTCTTCGTTCTCTTTGCCATCAAATTCGGCATGAAGCGTATCGGAAGTCCGGTCACGGCGGAAATCGTTCGGGAACGGCAGACCGGCTTCACGCAACGCGGCCAGCTTCTCACGGCGCGATTTCAATTCATTGTTCAGCTCAAGTGCAGCATCAGCGGCCTGCGGTTGTTGTTCAGACATGTGAGTTCCTTATAAACCTGCTTTCAAACTTGCTTCGATAAAACGATCCAGATCGCCGTCCAGAACCGCCTGAGTGTTGCGCGTCTCTACGCCGGTACGCAGATCCTTGATGCGGGAATCATCCAGCACGTAAGAGCGGATCTGGCTACCCCAGCCGATGTCAGACTTGTTGTCTTCCGCCGCCTGTTTATCCGCATTTTTCTTCTGCATTTCATATTCGTAAAGCTTCGCACGCAACTGCTTGAAAGCCTGGTCTTTATTTTTATGCTGAGAACGATCGTTCTGGCACTGCACCACAATGTTGGTCGGTAAGTGGGTAATACGCACCGCCGACTCGGTCTTGTTAACGTGCTGACCACCTGCCCCTGAAGCGCGGTAGACGTCGATACGCAGGTCGGCCGGGTTAATATCAATATCGATGTTGTCATCCACTTCCGGGTAAATAAACACCGAACTGAACGAGGTATGTCGACGGCCACCGGAGTCAAACGGGCTTTTACGCACCAGGCGATGCACGCCGGTTTCAGTACGTAACCAGCCGAACGCGTAGTCGCCGATGATTTTGATGGTCGCGGATTTGGTGCCTGCGACTTCGCCGTCAGACTCTTCGATGATTTCAGTCTTGTAACCACGGGCTTCCGCCCAGCGCAGGTACATGCGCAGCAGCATGCTGGCCCAGTCCTGAGCTTCCGTTCCGCCCGAACCGGCCTGGATATCCATGTAGCAGTCGGCGCTGTCGTATTCACCAGAAAACATGCGGCGGAACTCTAACTCACCGAGTTTCTTTTCCAGCACGTCAAGTTCAGCAATCGCTTCGTTAAACGTGTCTTCATCTTCGGCTTCTACCGCGAGCTCCAGCAGACCAGCGACATCTTCCAGCCCCTGCTCCATCAGATCCAGCGTTTCAACAACGGCCTCTAATGCGGAACGTTCTTTACCCAGCGCCTGTGCGCGATCGGGTTCGTTCCAGACATCAGGCTGCTCTAGTTCAGCGTTAACTTCCTGTAAGCGTTCTTTCTTGGCATCATAGTCAAAGATACCCCCGAAGGACGCTGCTGCGTTCAGTGAGATCCTGAATACGGTTCTTTACCGGATTAATTTCAAACATGGTTTTAGAATCTTTTTAGGTGATCGAAAAGGGCGTAATTGTAACCACGCAGTTTAACCGAAATGGCGCACAGTTTGTAGCACTGAACGCGCATTGCGTATTCAGTGCCCCTGAGGGATGGCCTTCTTTTTCGCTCATCCTGCCATAATTTGTCAGGGGTGCCCCCCTCTTTCCGGTCAGCCCTGAGTATCGCAAAGATTGGAGCCTGAAAATGTCTGTGACCGATGCCCTGCTGGCCTTTACCTTTGCGGCCACCCTGCTCACCCTCACGCCGGGGCTGGATACCGCGCTGATTTTGCGTACCTCCGCCGTGGAGGGAACGAAAAAAGCGATTCAGGCACAGCTGGGGATTAATGCCGGGTGCCTGGCCTGGGCGGTCGCGGTGGCTTTTGGTCTGGGGGCGCTGATTGCCGTCTCTGAACTGGCTTACAACCTGCTGAAGTGGTGCGGGGCGGCCTATCTCGCCTGGCTGGGCGTGCAGATGCTATTGAAACCGCGTGCAAATATGGGTGAGGCAGCGCTGGCAACCGGATCACAGAACGCGTTCCTGCGCGGCTTTTTCGGCAACCTGCTTAACCCCAAGGTGGGCATTTTCTATGTCTCTTTCCTGCCGCAGTTTATTCCAACCGGGCATTCGCCGGTGCTATGGACGTTCGGACTGGTGCTGATCCATGTGGTACTGGGTACGCTGTGGTCGTCGCTACTGATTGGCAGTACGCGTAAGCTGTCCGGCGTGCTGAAGCGTGAGAAGGTGGTGAAGTGGCTGGACCGCACCACCGGCACGGTATTTCTGCTGTTTGCTGCCAGGCTGGCATTAAGCCGCCGCCCGGGATGAAACCCGGGCCGGCCTGCTGTTTTGGTCAGCCCGCTGCCTGTCATCATGCCCCCGCCATAGCAGGGGCAGATTACAATGCCCAGAGATGTTCGATAATCAGCTGCACAGTGCGGTTGCCTCGGAACTCATTGACGTCAAGCTTGTACGCCAGCTCGATCTGCCGGACACTCGGATCGGGCCACAGCGTCGTATCAATATTAAAGGCGATGCCGTCCAGCAGCGGCCCGCCGCCCAGCGGCTCAATCATCACTTTAAGATGACGTTCGCCCACCAGTTTCTGCTGTAACAACCTGAACTTACCGTCAAACGTCGGCTCCGGGAACGCCTGCCCCCACGGGCCCGCTTCGCGCAGCAGTTCGGCCGTCGGCAGCGTCAGCTCCTGGGCCATCAGTTCGCCATCGGACCAGATGATCCCCTGCAGAGATTCAGCATCGAGCCAGTCCCCCACCAGTTCAGAAAAACACTGGCGGAAGCGCTCAAAGTTAGCTTCTTCCAGCGACAGGCCTGCCGCCATCGCATGGCCACCAAATTTAATGATCAGCCCCGGATTCAGTGTATCCAGCCGCTCCAGCGCATCGCGCATATGCAGCCCGGCAATTGAGCGTCCCGATCCTTTCAGCGTCCCGTCACCTGCCGGTGCAAAGGCAATCACCGGACGGTTGAAACGCTCTTTCAGACGGGATGCCAGAATGCCGACTACCCCCTGATGCCACTCAGGATGGTACATAGCGATACCCAGCGGCAGCGCTTCGCTGGTGCTTTCCAGTTTATCGCACAGGGCGAGGGCTTCGGACTGCATTCCCTGCTCGATCTCTTTACGCGTCTGGTTCAGCGCGTCGAGCTCGCTGGCCAGCATTCGTGCCTGGCCCAGATCTTCACTCAGCAGCAGCGCCACGCCGACCGACATATCATCCAGTCTTCCTGCCGCATTCAGACGCGGCCCGAGGGCAAAGCCCAAATCACTGGCAGCGAGCTGACGCGCATCGCGGTTAGCGATTTCCAGCAGTGCGCGAATCCCCGGACGGCACTTACCGGCACGGATACGACTCAGCCCCTGCCAGACCAGAATGCGGTTGTTAGCATCCAGCGGAACCACGTCGGCCACGGTACCCAGCGCCACCAGATCCAGCAGCTCTGCCAGATTGGGCAGTGTCGTCACCCCGCTGTCGCGCAACTGCGCGCGCAGCGCCAGCATCAGGTAGAACGCCACGCCAACGCCCGCCAGCGACTTGGAGGGAAAATCACAGTCAGCAAGATTAGGGTTAACGATGGCTGCCGCCTCCGGTAACGTATCACCCGGCAGGTGGTGATCGGTCACGATCACCGCAATGCCTTTCTCGTTGGCCAGGGTCACCCCGGCGTGTGAGGAGATACCGTTATCTACGGTCAGGATCAGCTGGGCACCACGGGCTGCGGCCTGCTCCACCACTTCCGGGCTCAGACCATAACCGTCATCAAAACGGTTGGGGACCAGATACTTGACGTTCTGCCCGCCCATGCTGCGCAGTGCCAGCACGGTCAGCGCGGTGCTGGTGGCGCCGTCGGCATCGAAATCACCGACGATCATAATGCAGAGGTTGTCAGCCAGCGCCTGTTGTAAAAGAGTCGCAGCCGTCTGAATACCACTCAGCGACTGGAAGGGGTGCAGATATTTCGCCCCCCGCTCCAGCTCACTGGCCTGCTGTATGCCCCGGCGGGCATACAGACGATGTAACAGCGGGTGAAGATCGGCAGGGAGTGCAGCAGCGTCCGTCGCCTCGCGACGACGGAGTTCAGTTTTACGATTCACCAACTCAGCCGCCGTTTTTCTGGCTATCGAGGAATTTCTTCAGATCCTGCGGGCTCTGGTAACCCGGGATCATCGTCCCGTTTTCCAGCAGCATTGCCGGCGTGCCCTGAATGCCGTAAAGCACACCTAATTTATACTGCTGACCAATATCGATTTTGCCATCAATCGGTGACACTGCCTCGCCTTTCATCGCCGCGTCAAAAGCTTTACGCGGGTCACCCGCCGACCAGATCGATTTCATCTCCTTCGCCACGTTGCCGTTCATACCCTCACGTGGGAAAGCCAGATAGCGCACGGTGATCCCCAGTGCGTTGTAGTCAGCCATCTGCTCGTGCAGCTTGCGGCAGTATCCACAGGTAATATCAGTAAAGACCGTCACCACATACTGCTGCTTAGGTGCTTTATAAACGATCATCTCTTTGCTCAGTGCTTCCACTTTCTTTTCCAGAAGCTGATTAGTGACGTTGACCGGCTGGCTGCCACTGACGTCATAGAGCGGACCCTGGACAAAATGTTTGCCGTCATCGGTCACGTACAGCACACCGCTTTCGCTCAATACCGTTTTAAAACCAGGCAGTGGCGAAGGCTGGATCTCGGTCTGCTGTAAGCCCAGCTTACTGAGAGACTGTTTAATGGCGGCATCGTCGGCATGGGCCAGTCCACTGGCCAGCGCGATGAGTCCCGAAAGTAACAGGTAGTGCTTCTTCATTTCATGTCCTTATAGCCTCACTAAGCGGGCTGTATTTTATATCAATCAGGCACGTGGATGATGCTGCTGGTGTAACTGGCGCAGTCGTTCAGTCGCTACGTGCGTGTAAATCTGGGTGGTCGATAAATCGCTGTGACCTAACAGCATCTGTACGACACGCAAATCGGCGCCGTGGTTCAACAGATGGGTAGCAAACGCATGGCGCAGCACGTGCGGAGACAGTTTTGCGCTATCGATGCCCGCCAGTGTGGCGTAATGTTTAATGCGATGCCAGAAAGTTTGCCGGGTCATTTGTTGCGCGCGGTTACTGGGAAACAGTACGTCCAGCGTCTGGCCGTTAAGCAGCCACGGGCGGCCATACTCAATAAACTGTTCGATCCAGTGAACCGCCTCTTCGCCCATCGGCACCAGCCGCTCTTTATTTCCCTTGCCGATGACGCGCACCACCCCCTGCCGCAGGCTGATATCGCTCAGGGTCAGCCCCACCAGTTCGGTCACGCGCAGCCCGGTGGCGTAAAGCAGCTCGAGCATCGCTTTATCACGCAGCTCAATGGGCTGATCGAGGCAGGGAGCCTGAAGCAGTCTTTCCACCTGCGCTTCAGACAGGTCTTTCGGCAGGCGCTGTGGCAGCTTGGGCGACGATAACAACGCACTGGGATCGTCCGCACGCAGCTTTTCACGGTAGAGATACTGGAACAGGCGGCGCATCGCACTGAGCAGGCGTGCCGAACTGGTGGCCTTGTAGCCCCCCTCAAGCCGTTCCGCCAGGAAGCCCTGTAAAGCTATCGCATCCACGGTCAGCAGCGACAGCTGATGATGCGCCAGCCAGCCGCAGAGCGACCGCAGATCAAGACGATATGACGCCACGGTATTTTGCGCCAGATTACGCTCGATCCACAGCGCATCAAGAAACTGCTCAATCAGATCGTTATCCTGCACCTCAACCTCTCCAGTCTGTCGTTATCATAACGATGAGTGCGCAACTAAAACCCATTTAATGCTTTAAAAACAGCATGATGACATATCGTACTGTCGTACAAAGTGCACCCATTATGCCTTATTCCTGCCGCCTTCTGATATAATCGCCGGCAGACTTTAGGAAAAACGAGTGCCACTACCATGAATATTGGTCTGTTTTATGGATCCAGTACCTGCTACACCGAGATGGCCGCCGAGAAGATCCGTGACTTTATCGGGGACGATCTGGTCACGCTGCATAACCTGAAAGACGATTCTCCGGCGCTGATGGAACAGTACGATTTGCTGATCCTGGGTATTCCGACCTGGGATTTTGGCGAACTGCAGGAAGACTGGGAAGCGATCTGGACAGAACTGCCGCAGCTTAATTTACAGGGCAAGGTGGTGGCCCTTTACGGCATGGGGGACCAGGGGGAGTACAGCGAATGGTTCCTGGATGCACTGGGGATGCTGCACGAGGTACTGGCGCCCTCCGGCGTGCAGTTTGTGGGTTACTGGCCGCTGGAAGGCTACGAGTTTACCAGTAAAAAACCGCTGACCGCCGATGGTAAGCAGTTTGTCGGTCTGGCGCTGGATGATATCAACCAGTTTGAGCAGACTGACGAACGTATTGCCCAGTGGTGTGAACAGATCCTGACGGAGATGGCCGAACTGCTGTAATCGTGGTGCCCAACACAAAAGGGCCGGTCAAAGAGATGACCGGCCCCTGAGCAGGGGCGAACCTTCTGTCACGGTTCGCCCTGTTGTGTTCAGCCGCTTATTTCCACAGACCGAAACGTCCCTTCCCGTCCTGCCCTGCTTCGCTACTCTCCTGCGGTTTAGCCGCTGCGGACAGCCGGTACCAGTCGATATTACGCGTCAGCGCCATTACCGCCGCCAGTGCCGCCATCAGCACGCCGGTGCCCAGCAGCAGCGCGCTGTCTTCCGACTGCAGCAGCTGCCACAGCACCGCATCCAGCGCCAGTACACCGCCAACGAACAGCAGGCTGCGCCGCCATCCCTGCAATACCGCCTGCAGGTAGAAGCCGTTAATGGCTGCACAGGTCAGACTTGCCGTCAGCCAGGCCAGGTTGAAGCCAATATGCTCAGACAGCGCCAGCAGTACCAGGAAGAACATCACCAGCGACAGCCCCACCAGCAGATACTGCATCGGGTGAACGCGCAGTGCGGTCAGCGTTTCAAACAGGAAAAACGCCATATAGGTCAGACCGATCAGCAGAATGGCATATTTTACCGCCCGCTGGGTCAGCTGGTACTGGTCAACCGGATTGACTACCATCGCGCTGAAGGCCGGGAGCGTTTCTGTACTGACGGTAAAATCATCCCGCACCAGCGAGTTGATGTTGTTAGCAAACCAGCTGCTCTGCCAGCGCGCCGTAAAACCTTCAGGCGTGATCTGGCGTTGTTCCGGCAGGAAGCTGCCGGTAAAGCCCGGATGCGGCCAGTTGCTCTTCAGATCAAAGGTGCTGTTTTTACCCAGAGGCACCACTTCCAGCTTCTGTGTTCCCAGCAGTTTGAGCGAGAAGTTCAGCGCCAGGCTTTTCTCCTGTAAAACCTCTGGCGGCAGCTCAACGTGTAACCCTTCGCTATTGCCCGGAAGCTGGCTACCCGGCTGGAAATCGAACTGCTTATCGCCAATATTCAGCGACGTCACGCTGCTGATCCCGCGTGGATCGCCAACGCCCATCACCAGTAGCGGATCGCCCAGAGTGACTCCCGGACGGGTAATATCGGCCAGCTGATCCCGATTAAAGGTGGCATTAATGTTGATGCCCGTACGCCAGACCTGCCCCTTGTAAATGCCGACCTTGCGCTCTTCCACCTTCTGATCGCCCGTCACTTTCAGGCTTTCAGGCAGAAAATAGCGCAAATGGGTGACCTTTACCGTGACCTCCTTTCCCTCACGCATTTCCGTGACGATTTCGCTCCAGGGAATGGCAATCAGCGGTCCGAACAGGCGCTGCGGACCGCTGGTGCTCTGGCTGAGCTTGTCTGCCACGTTGTCGCGCCATACGCTGCGCTCGGTGATCAATGTACTGAGCATACTCAGCGGCACCAGCAGCAGTAACAGGCAGCCGATAAGCGTTAACATTTTCCATAATACGGGGGATTTATTCATGGGCGATTCTCCTGTGTGTATAACGCAGAAGATAGCCCCCCTGAATGGGGAGAAAATGAAGTTATGTGAAGAGACGGTGAAGTCAGACGTTATTTTTTATCGTCAGTTGCGCACAGACGCCACCTTCCGCCCGGGGGGTTAACGTGATGCTCCCCTGATGCAGTCGCGCCACTTCGCGGACAAAGGCCAGCCCCAGTCCACTGCTCTTTTCACCATTGCTGCGCGGCAGCGAATAGAACCGGTCGAAAATATGAGGCAGTGCATAGTCAGGAATACCGCTGCCACTGTCCAGCACCTGAAAAATCATTTCGTCCGTGCTCTGGCTGACCTCAATACGCACCTCTCCCGCCAGCGGCGTAAAATCGAGAGCGTTATCCAGTAAATTGGCCAGCGCCTGCTCCAGCAGTAGCGGATCTGCCCGAACGGACAGCCCCACCAGTGCCTCAGCATCAAAAGTCAGTCGTTTGCCCTGGGCCTGAACCGCCCGGCTGTCGCACAGTCCCGTGACCAGCGGCAGCAGGCTGACGGTCTGCCGCTGGATCTCCGGACGGTTTTCCAGCGTGGCCTGGCGAAGCAGGTTGTCGATAAGCCGCTGCATCCGGATATTCTGTTGCAGGATATTGGCCGAGAAGCGCTGAACCACCGCCGCAGGGGGGCATTCATGCAGAATCTCTGCCGCCCCCCGGATTGCTGCCAGCGGGCTTTTCAGTTCGTGAGTCAGCGCATGAGCATAGTGCTCGATGTAACGTTTACCCTCCAGTTTCAGACGCATACTTTCCAGCGCCTGTGCCAGCTTGCGCAACTCACTGCTGTTCATGGCGGGAAGGGGCAGTGCCTCTCCCTGGGTGACGGAGTCGGCGTAACGCACCAGACGCCCCACGGAACGGTTAATCCACAGCACAAAAGTCAGACCGATCAGCAGCGCGATCCCCAGCAGCGCCGCCCCTGCCCACAGGATACGACGCTCACTGCGGCGGATCACCGGCACCATGGTGCTGTTGGCCTTCCCGACGCTGAGGACCCCCAACAGCCTGGCGCCGTCACGCACCGGTGCCGCGACATACATGACGGAACTGGCATCATCATCCGGATTACTGCGCGAGCTACGTGCGCCGTATTCACCCCGCAGGGTCAGCAGGACATCATTCCAGCGGGAGTAATCCTGACCCAGGGCTACGCCAGCAGAATCGAACAGCACCCTGCCTTTCTCATCGGTCAGATAGACCCGGTACTCATTACGACGCTTGGCAATCCCACTGATATCCGCCCTGACCGGATAGCCGCGCAGCTGTGAGAAAGCGGCGGCAAGCTGCCCGTTCTGCGGCTGGCCACTGAGAATATCGGCCCGCGCAAACTGTGCCAGCAGCGTGGCGGTATCCACCAGCGTCCCTTCGGTCGCGCGGCGGACGCCGGGTTTAACTTCTTTAAGAAAAATACTCAGCACAAACCACGCGGCCACGGCAACGATCAGAAAATAGCCCAACAGCAAACGCATCCCGATGCGCATCAGCCAGCCACCAGGCTGTAGCCGAGGCCGCGATGCGTCAGCAGCACCTGCTCATGCGGATTGATGTCACGGAGTTTGGCCCGCAGCGTTTTAATATGAGTATCAACAGTACGATCAAGGCTCTCTTCCGCCTCTTTCCACACCAGATTCATCAGTTGCTGTCGGGAAAAAACCCGCCCGGGCGACAGCAACAGGGTTTTCAGCAGCAGATATTCATAGCGCGTCAGGGCCAGCGGCTGCTGGCACCACTCCACACGGGCGGAAGCTTCATCCAGCGTAAAACTGCCAACGTTATACTTTGGCGACTGTGCAATACGCTGCTGTTTTTGCAGGCGACGCAGCAAAGTACGTACCCGGGCACAGACTTCACGTGGCGAAAAAGGTTTAGCGACATAATCATCCGCCCCAATCTCCAGCCCCAGCAGGCGATCAACCTCTTCACTGCGGGCGGTGAGGAACAGCACGGGCAGATCGGGCTGACTCGCCAGCAGCCGGCGGCACAGCTCAAAGCCGTTGATATCCGGCAGCCCCACATCAAGGATCACCAGGTCGGGCACTTCCTGCCCCAGTGCATCCAGCATCGGCATCCCTCTGGGGAACCAGCGGGTGGAAAACCCCTCAAGCTGCAGCATATACAGCAGGGTATCAGCAATGGCCGCTTCATCTTCTACCAGCCACAGGGTCGCGCTACTCATCACGCCATTCCTTTTTACTGAGCAATTGCTGGCGCAAAAGCCGCCACTCACTGTTATCCATACCATCGGCAAAAAGCCACAACCGTTCATGCCGCCCCTGGTTGTCCCGTAAGGACAGACGCACGGCATGACGGGTCATCCATGGCGGTGAAACCATCTGCCACTGTGCCTGATGCCACTGGACGCGACGGCCGCTGAGCAGTACAAAAAGCCCCTGCCAGCGCCGGGTGCGGCGGCAACTGCGCAGGCACTCCCCCCCTGTCAGCAACAGCAGAGCAACTTTAACCAGCGAGGCTTCGGGAGGCCAGGGTGCCAGCAACAGTAACAGCATCACGCCACCGTGCAGTAGCAGGGATAAGCTCTGCGCGTGCCGTGAAAGCCGAAGGTTACAGTGGCACCGGACCACGTTCTCTGTTTCGGTCCTGGATCAGGGCGACCATGCGCTTTAACTCGTCATCGGCCGGTTCGCCATGATTCATCAGCCAGTTAAACAGATCGGGATCATCATTCTCCAGCAGGCGAACGAAAAGTTGTTTATCCTGATCGTTGAGCGAGTCATATTCATACTCAAAAAACGGCATGATGGAGATATCCAGCTCACGCATACCGCGACGGCATGCCCAGTGAATTCGTGATTTGTTTGAAATATCCATGTCACTCTGTGTCGGTTAACAAAACATGGCGCTCAGTGTACCGCTTTTTTGCTTCACTGTTGATGCAGCAATTTTTCCCCTGCGCGCTGCAACACAAAACAATGACATGGGTTGCAGGGTTATCACACGTTTTGTGCCGCAATTTCCGGAAACAGGTTGCAAAGCCGGGCTGCTCTTTTAACATGAGACACAAATTTTCATCCCTTGCTGACTTTAGGACTGAACTATGCCGACGATTTCTTTCCCGCCACGTCAACCTACTGCCTCGGCGCGTCTGCCGTTGACCCTGATGTCACTGGAAGAGTGGGCGCTGGTAACGGCTACGGGTGCCGATCGTGTCAGCTATTTGCAGGGGCAGGTCACGCTGGATGTGGCCGCCCTGGCCGCCGATCAACACCGCCCTGCTGCGCACTGTGATGCAAAAGGAAAGATGTGGAGCAATCTGCGCCTGTTCCACCGCGCCGATGGCCTTGCCTTTATTGAGCGCCGCAGCCTGCGTGATAACCAGCTGGCAGAGCTGAAAAAGTATGCGGTCTTTGCCAAAGTCGCCCTGACGCCCGATGATGAGTCCGTCCTGCTGGGCGTGGCCGGTTTCCAGGCCAGAGCAGCACTGACTAATCTGTTCAGTATGCTGCCTGACGCTCAGACGCAGGTGGTGCAGGATGGCGAGAGCACCCTGCTGTGGTTCGATCTGCCCGCCGAACGTTTCCTGCTGGTCACCAGCGCAGAAAAAGCCGAAGCGCTGCGCGTCGCACTGGCGGACGCAGCACAGCTGACCGACAGCTCACAGTGGCTGGCGCTGGAGATTGAGGCTGGTTTCCCGGTGATTGACAGCGAGACCAGCGCCCAGCTGATCCCGCAGGCCACCAACCTGCAGGCGCTGGATGCCATCAGCTTCAAGAAAGGCTGCTATACCGGGCAGGAAATGGTGGCGCGGGCTAAATTCCGTGGCGCGAATAAACGCGCACTCTACTGGCTGGCGGGGAAAGCCAGCACCGTCCCGGTAGCCAACGGCGCGCTGGAAATGAAGATGGGTGAAAACTGGCGTCGCACCGGAACCATTCTGGCAGCCTGCCAGCTCGACAACGGTGAAGTTTGGGTACAGGCGGTGATGAATAACGACCTGGAGCCGGATACGGTTCTGCGCGTGCAGGGCGATGAGGGTGGGCAGCTAGCCATACGGCCGCTGCCCTACGACATCGCTGCGGGATGACCGGGGCGCTGCCCCCTACATCACGTAGAGATAAATCGCCAGGAAGTGGCAGAAAGAGCCGCCAAGCACGAAACCGTGCCAGATGGCATGATTGTAAGGGATACGTTTCGACACGTAGAAAATCACCCCCAGCGAATAGGTGATCCCGCCTGCGGCCAGCAGCCATACGCTGCCCGCAGGCAGGCGCATTACCATCTGATACAGCACAATCACTGAGAGCCAGCCCATCAGCATATAGGTGATCAGGGAGATGGCTTCAAAACGGTGAGCAAACACCAGCTTGAAGATAATCCCGATCAGCGCCAGCCCCCAGATCACCACCATCAGCCAGTGTGCCAGCGGCGACCGCAGCCCCACCAGCAGGAACGGCGTATAGGTTCCGGCAATCAGCAGATAGATCGCGGCATGGTCGAGTTTTTTCAGCCAGAATTTAGCCCGTTCACCCGGTACTGAGTGGTAGAGCGTCGAGGCAAGAAACAGCAGGATCATGCTGCCGCCGTACAGACTGTAGCTGACGATAGCCAGCGTCCCCGCGTTGTTATTAATCGCCTGATCCAGCATCAGCACCAGACCAATAATCCCCAGCAGGCAGCCGAGTCCGTGGCTGATGCTGTTCGCCCACTCTTCAGCGACGGAATAGCCTGCCGTCGGTACTTTTTGCTTCACCATAATCAATTACTATCCCCGGTTTACCCGCCACCACCATCATAAAATGCCATGACGGAAATCTCATCAGACCTAGCGTAACTGAGAATAATTTCAGAGTACACATGTAAGCTAAAATATACTGCGACATCCTGCACGCACATTCCTGCGCGAAATACGCAATCGTTTACCTTACAATATGGACACCTTTTTTAGCGATAAGTGAGACAGCGATGTCAGACAGGGTAGCAGCCTTAGATTTCGGCGCGATGACGGAAGTGGTGCAGTTTTTAATGGAGCTGGACAAGCTTAAAGGTGTGGAGCGCCGTACCCGCCTGCTCGACAATGCGCGCCAGGAGAACTCGGCAGAACACAGCTGGCACCTGGCCATGGCAGTGATGAGTATGGCCCCCTTCTCGCCGGATCCCATAGATGTACAGCATGCAATAAAACTGGCGCTGGTGCATGACGTGGTCGAGATCGATGCCGGTGATGTCATGGTCTATGACACTGCTGCGCGTGAAGCTATTCAGGTTCAGGAAATTGCCGCAGCACGCCGCATATTTGGCCTGTTGCCGGGCGCGCAGGGTGAATATTTTCGTGCGCTGTGGGACGAATACGAGGCGGGGGACACCGCAGAAGCGCGCTTTGCCAATATGCTGGACCGCGCGCTGCCGGTTATGCTTAATCTGCACAATCAGGGGCAGAGCTGGAAAGACAACGGTATCCGCCTGGTGCAGGTAAAGGCGCGAAATGTGGAACTGGCGCAGCAGTGGCCTGCATTATGGCAGCATCTGGAGCAGCACCTGGACTGCGCACATGCGCAGGGCTGGCTGCTGTAGGGCAGATCCGCCGGCAGGCTGACCAGAAAAGCAGGTCAGCCTGCGTGAGTGAGTGAGATGGCAAGGTGCCCGGGACGACCGCGCCCTTTTTTGTTCGCCCCGTTTTAACGCCCACCTGCCGCGTCAATAAACGTACCGGTGACGTAGGATGCCTCGTCACTCAGCAGCCAGGCTATCGCACTGGCAATCTCCCCGGGGTGCCCGCCGCGCTGCATAGGGATCGCAGAGGCCAGGCGGTCCACCCGCTGCGGTTCGCCCCCGTCAGCGTGCATGTCGGTATAGATATATCCGGGACGGACGCCATTAACCCTGATGCCCTGCGCGGCCACCTCCAGCGACAGTCCCCGGGTCAGCGTGTCCATTGCCCCTTTTGACGCAGCATAATCGACGTACTCCCCCGGTGAACCGGTGCGCGACGCTGCCGAAGAGACGTTCACAATCGCCCCGCCGCCACCGCCGTGATGATGCCCCATGCGTTTCACCGCTTCGCGACAGCAGATAAAAGCGCCGGTGACGTTGGTGGCAAAGACCCGGTTTATACGCTCTGCGGTTAACTGCTCCAGTGTCGACTGCTGAAAGAGGATCCCGGCGTTATTGACCAGGGCTCTCAGCGGCTCCGGCTGACGGTCAATGTCGGCAAACATCGCCATGACCTGAGCTTCGTCCGCAATATCCGCCTGCACAGCAAAAGCGCTGCCGCCCTGTCGTTCTATCTCTGCCACCACCGACTCCGCCTCAGCGGTACGATGCACATAGTTAACCGCGACCCGCCAGCCCTGTCGGGCCAGCAGAATCGCTGTCGCGCGCCCAATGCCCCGACTGCCGCCGGTGACTAATGCGATGTTCATCTCGTCTCTCCCATAAAAAAGGGCTGACCGCAAAAGAAGGTCAGCCCCGGCATAACCCGCGCAGGCGATAATGCGAAGGGTTACTCGTATTCGCTCATCGGTACGCAGGAGCAGAACAGATTACGATCCCCGTAAACATCATCCAGACGTTTCACGGCAGGCCAGTATTTATTCGCACTTCCTGCCGGGAATACCGCCAGTTCACGGCTATAAGGATGGCTCCACTCGCCGACCATTTCCATCTGGGTGTGCGGTGCATTGACCAGGGGGTTATCTGCCAGCGGCCACTCGCCGTCTGCCACACGATCAATTTCGCTGCGGATAGCCAGCATCGCATCAATAAAGCGATCCAGTTCAACCTTACTTTCCGACTCGGTTGGCTCCACCATCAGCGTACCCGCCACCGGGAATGACATGGTCGGCGCATGGAAACCGTAGTCGATAAGGCGTTTGGCAATATCCAGCTCACTGATACCGGTCTGCTCTTTCAGCGGCCGAATATCCAGGATACATTCATGCGCCACCCGGCCATCACGGCCGGCATAGAGGATCGGATAGGCCGACTGCAGACGATGCGCAATATAGTTGGCATTGAGGATCGCCACTGAGCTGGCCTGTTTAAGACCTTCAGCGCCCATCATGCGGATATACATCCAGCTGATCGGCAGGATTGACGCGCTGCCAAACGGCGCTGCTGATACCGCGCCCTGCCCGGTCAGCATGCCTTCAATTTCTACCACGCTGTGGCCCGGTACAAAGGGGGCAAGGTGAGCTTTGACGCCAATCGGCCCCATGCCCGGCCCGCCGCCGCCGTGCGGGATGCAGAAGGTTTTATGCAGGTTAAGGTGTGAGACATCCGCCCCGATGTAACCCGGCGTGGTGATCCCCACCTGCGCATTCATGTTGGCTCCGTCCAGATATACCTGTCCACCGAACTGATGAACGATCTGGCACACCTCACGGATCGTCTCTTCATAGACGCCGTGCGTGGACGGGTAAGTCACCATGATGCAGGAGAGGGCTTCACCCGCCTGTTCTGCTTTCACACGCAGATCGTGCAGATCGATGTTGCCCTGTTTGTCACAGGCGACCACCACAACGGTCATCCCCGCCATCTGTGCCGAGGCCGGGTTGGTGCCGTGCGCCGAGCCAGGGATCAGACAGATGTGACGTCCCCCTTCATTACGGCTTTCGTGATAGCGGCGTATCGCCAGCAGACCTGCATATTCACCCTGGGCGCCGGAGTTGGGCTGCATACAGAGTGCGTCATACCCGGTCAGCTGCACCAGCCAGCGCGAGAGCTGGCCAATCATCTGCAGGTAACCGCCCGCCTGCTCAGCCGGGCAGAACGGGTGCAGTTCTGCAAACTCTGGCCAAGTAATGGGGATCATCTCTGCTGCTGCATTCAGCTTCATGGTGCACGACCCCAGCGGGATCATTGCCTGATTCAGCGCCAGATCTTTCCGCTCCAGGCTGTGCATGTAGCGCATCATCTCGGTTTCGCTGTGATAACGGTTAAACACCGGATGAGTCAGGATTGGTGCTGTGCGGATCATCGCTGACGGGATGGCGCTGGCATCGCTATCCAGCGCATCGATATTCAGGCCATGCTCCTCTCCCAGCAGGATCGAGAACAGTGCCACTACGTCTTCCCGGGTAGTGGTTTCATCCAGAGTGATGCCCACCGCATTGAGAATATCGCTGCGCAGGTTCATACCGAAGCTCAGGGCGCGATCCAGTACCGCCGCTTTGTCGCTGACTTCCACGGTCAGGGTATCGAACCAGGTGTCATGGCGCAGTTTCAGGCCGCGCTGCTGTAATCCCTGCGCCAGGATATCGGTCAGCCGGTGAATGCGGGTGGCAATGCGCTTCAGGCCAGCCGGCCCGTGGAATACCGCGTACAGGCTGGCGATGTTGGCCAGTAATACCTGCGAGGTGCAGATGTTGGAGTTCGCTTTCTCACGACGGATATGCTGTTCACGGGTCTGCATTGCCATACGCAACGCGATATTCCCTGCCGCATCCCGGGATACGCCAATAATCCGGCCAGGCATTGAACGCTTGTGCTCATCGCGGGCGGCGAAGAAGGCGGCATGAGGGCCACCATAGCCCATCGGCACGCCGAAGCGCTGGGCAGAACCGAAGACGATATCGGCCCCCTGCTGGCCCGGTGCCTGTAGCAGCACCAGCGACATCATATCGGCCGCCACGCTGACCACCACGTTGCGGCTTTTCAGCTGGGTAATCAGATCCGTATAATCATGTACTTCACCGCCGGTGCCGACCTGCTGCAACAGCACGCCGAACACCTCATCCAGCTCCAGCACTTTCTCTGCTTTGTCCACCAGCACGTCAAAGCCAAAGGTTTCCGCACGGGTGCGCACCACATCCAGCGTTTGCGGATGGATATCATCAGCGACAAAGAAACGGTTAGCATTTTTGAGCTTGCTGACGCGTTTTGCCATGGCCATGGCTTCAGCGGCGGCCGTCGCCTCGTCCAGCAGGGAAGCGGAGGCAATATCCAGCCCGGTCAGATCCAGCGTCAATTGCTGGAAGTTCAGCAGGGCTTCCAGACGCCCCTGAGAGACTTCAGGCTGATAAGGGGTATACGCGGTGTACCAGCCGGGATTTTCCAGCATATTGCGCAGGATCACCGGAGGCGTCAGCACCGGCGTATAGCCCATACCGATAAACGATTTGTAACGCTGATTCTGCGACGCAATCGCCTTTAACTCGGCCAGCGCCAGGTGCTCCGTCAGCGCATCGCCTACCGCAGGCGGGCTGGGAAGCTGGATGTCGGCAGGCACAATCGAGGCAATCAGTTCGGCCAGCGACGTCGCGCCGATGGCGTTGAGCATGACATCCTGCTGTTCCTGCGAAGGGCCGATATGGCGCTCAATAAATGCACCGTGGTGTTCAAGCTGGCTGAGTTTCTGGGTCATGGGTGGTCAATCCTGCATCAGGCACAAAGAGGCGGGACAGGCAGAGAGCCAGTCCCGAAATGACAAGTGAGCGGGCTGTTATTCAATTGTTCCCTGGTAGCCTGCTGCATCTAATAACGTCTCAAACTCGGTATCATCCGTCGCTTTAATACGGAACAGCCAGCCATCGGTATAGGGGGCGCTGTTAACCAGTTCAGGTTCAGCATCCAGCCCGCTGTTCACTTCCACAATCTCACCACTCAGGGGCGCATAAATATCGGAAGCGGCTTTCACGGACTCTGCCACCGCGCAGTCTTCACCCTGGCTGTAGGTATTGCCGACGTCCGGCAGGTCAACAAAGACCATATCTCCCAGCAGCTCCTGCGCGTGTTCGGTAATGCCCACGGTGTAGGTGCCATCCGCTTCTTTGCGCACCCATTCATGGCTGTCACGATATTTCAATTCGGCGGGTACATTGCTCATTAAATTGCTCTCCAAAAGTTACTTCGTTACCGGTTTTCCGGCGCGGACAAAAACGGGCCGGGTGACGCGCACCGGCATTTCACGGTTGCGAATTTGCACCACGGCATGTTCGCCAATCCCGGCGGGTACGCGTGCCAGCGCAATGCTGCACCCAAGCGTCGGGGAGAATGAACCACTGGTAATGACGCCTGCCAGCTGATTGCCTGCGGCATCGCTGAAGTGAACCGGCAGTTCATTACGCAGCACGCCTTTTTCGGTCATGATCAGCCCCACCAACTGGTCGGTACCTTTTTCACGCTGAAATTCCAGCGCTTCACGGCCAATAAACTCACGATCTGAGGGTTCCCAGCCGATGGTCCAGCCCATATTGGCTGCCAGAGGGGAGACGCTCTCATCCATTTCCTGTCCATACAGATTCATACCCGCCTCCAGACGCAGCGTATCGCGTGCGCCCAGCCCGGCAGGTTTAACCCCGGCAGCCAGCAGTTGCTGCCAGAACCCGGCAACCTGATCGTTGGGCAGGGCAATTTCATAACCCGCCTCCCCGGTATAACCGGTTGTGGCAATAAAAAGATCGCCGGACTGCACGCCAAAGAATGGCTTCATGCCGCTGACGTCCTGCCGCTGCTGGTCATTAAACAGCGTCTGCGCTTTTTGCTGGGCATGAGGGCCCTGCACTGCCACCAGCGCCAGATCGTCACGCTCGATCAGTTCTACGCCGAACGCTGTCGCATGCTCACCTATCCACGCCAGATCCTTTTCACGGGTGGCAGAGTTGACCACCAGGCGGAAAAATTCTTCATCCATAAAGTAAACAATCAGATCGTCTATCACGCCGGCAGAAGCGTTGAGCATGGCAGTGTAAAGTGCTTTTCCGGGCTGGGTCAGCCGGGCCACATCGTTGGCCAGCAGATAGCGCAGGAACTCGCGGGTGCGGACACCGCGCAGATCAACAATGGTCATGTGGGAAACATCAAACATCCCGGCATCCGTGCGCACCGCATGATGTTCATCCATCTGAGAGCCGTAATGAAGCGGCATCATCCAGCCGTGAAAATCGACCATACGGGCACCGCTTGCCTGGTGCTGTTCAAACAACGGGGTTTGCTGAATCTCGCTTTGCTGAACCATAGTTTTCCTGTGCCTGAGTCGGTTGCTGACGCGCGTCGTTCACCACCCGGGATAGCCGACGCAATCGTTACCTTCACTATGAACTTACCACCGAACCCGTCAATTAACCATAAGGTAAACGAGGTCGAACCCGCTCTGCCTCAAAACAGGGCGCCGTTGATTTTCTGGTTTTTTTCACTAAAAAAATGCGTTATTACACACAAAAACGGCAATTCATTGCGACAAACATAGTTTAAACATACAGCACAGGCATTAACCCGCCGTAAAAAAGCGAAGGGTAACCAAAGGTGGCATTACAAAAAGTAATGCGAAGAGGCCCGTAAAATTAGAATTTTTCAAACGACGGGCAAAAATGGGGCAGATATTGCACCAGCGGGGCGCAGGTTCTCAGGCAGGCAGGAATAAAAAAAGGGGAGCGAAACGCCCCCCTTTCTGCTGGCTACTTAGCGCAGCCAAGCCGGCAGGTCATGCAACCCCATCGCCTGCTTTAACAGCCGTGGCTTCACGCCCGGCAGATTATCGGCTAACGCCAGGCCCACATCTCGCAGCAGTTTCTTCGCCGGGTTGTTACCGTTAAACAACTCGCGGAACCCCTGCATACTGGCCAGCATCACTGCAGCGCTGTGTTTACGGCTGCGCTCGTAGCGCCGCAGATACAGGTGCTGACCAATGTCTTTACCCTGCTGCTGCAGGCGTTTCACTTCACCGATCAGCTCTGCCGCATCCATAAAGCCGAGGTTAACGCCCTGCCCGGCCAGTGGATGAATGGTATGCGCAGCATCCCCCACCAGCGCCAGACGATGTGCGGCAAAATGACGCGCATAGCGGCCCATCAGCGGGAAGGCTTGACGTTCGCTTTCTGCCTCACACAGCCCCAGACGCAGGTCGAAAGCCACCGACAGCTGCTGGTTAAACACCGCTTCCGGCATCGCCTGAAGGCGGGTCGCCTCCTGCGGCGGCAGCGACCAGACGATAGAGCTGAGATGCGGATCGCTCAGAGGTAAGAACGCCAGGATACCGTCACCGTGGAACACCTGACGGGCCACCGACGCATGCGGCTGTTCCGTACGAATATTCGCTACCAGCGCATGGTGCTGGTAGTCCCAAAAGGTGAGCGGAATATCGGCCTTGTTGCGCAGCCAGGAATTGGCACCGTCTGCCGCCACCAGCAAACGGGCCGTCATCATGGTGCCATCCTGCAGCGTCACAAAGGCTTCATTGTCGCCAAACGCTACCTGCTGCAGTTCCGCAGGAGCAATCAGCGTGATATCGCTCAGGCCCTCTGCCCGCTGCCACAGCGCCTGATGGATCACTGCATTTTCAATAATATGCCCAAGGTGGGCCAGGCCCTGCTGCTCATCGTCAAAAACAATGCGCCCGAAACTGTCGCGGTCCCACACTTCCATGCCGTGATAGGCGCTGGCGCGTGCGCTGAGGATGGCATCCCAGACGCCAAGGTGCTGCAACAGTCTTTCGCTGGCGGCATTAATCGCAGAAACGCGTAACGCCGGGGGCGCGCTGGTATCGCGCACCTGCGGGGCTTCACGCTCCAGCACGGCGATGCGCAGACCGCTGCCCTGTAAGCCACAGGCGACTGCCAGTCCGACCATTCCACCACCGGCGATGATCACATCATAGGTTTGCATGACTGCTTTCTCCTCAACGCTTAACCCAGCCCAACGTGCGCTCGGCAAGCAAATTACGTAATGGCGGCAGATGATCCATCGCCATCAGTCCCAGATTTCGCCCTGCGACCAGCGGCGTGTAACGGTTAGCAAACAGTCGAACCAGCCCGTCGGTAATACCAATCGTCGCCTGTGCGTCCGGCTGCCGGCGCTGCTGATAATGTTGCAGTGTAGCGTAAGCCCCTGTTTCGCGTCCGGCACGCCAGGCCGCCGCCAGCGTTTCGGCCAGCGACATGACATCACGAATCCCCAGATTAAACCCCTGTCCGGCGATCGGGTGCAGGGTCTGTGCAGCATTACCAACCAGCGCCAGCCGGTGAGCAATATGCTGAGAGGCGGTTTGCAGCCGTAACGGATAGCTGGTGCGCTCCCCTACCTGCGTAATGCGCCCCAGCCGCCAGCCAAAGGCACGTTGCAATTCAGCGACAAAGCGATCGTCGCCCCAGCGATCCACCACGTCTTTTTGTGCCAGAGGATGGCACCATACCAGCGAACTGCGGCCAGCGGACATCGGCAACAGCGCCAGCGGGCCGAATTCGGTAAAACGCTCGAACGCACGCCCCTGATGGGCTACCTGCGTCGACACATTGGCGATCACGGCGACCTGCTGATAGTCCGCACTCTGCCACTGGACACCGCAGGCCGCAGCGACCCGGGAGTGCGAACCGTCTGCAGCGACCAGCAGATGGCCAGTCAGCTGCTCACCGCTTTCCAGCGCCACGCACACCCGATCCCGGGTACGTTCGACGCTGGCCACTTTATCCGGGCAGCGCAGGGTGACACCCGGGGCGTTTTTCAGGCGGGAAAACAGCCGCTGGCCCACTTCATGCAGCTCAACCACCTGCCCCAGCGCCGACACGCCGTAATCGGCCGCAGTCAGCGAGACAAAGCTGGCATGGCCGCGATCGCTGACATGTACATCGGTGATGGCCGTCGCGGCGGAGGCCAGCAGTGGCCAGAGGCCGATTGCCGCCAGCTGCTGACAGCTCCCCTCTGCCAGCGCAATCGCCCGGCCATCAAAGCCAGGATGCACACGGCTGGCAGGCTCGGTTCCCTCCACCAGCGTGACCGCCAGCTGCCCCTGCGTCAGGTGTGAAATGGCCAGCGCCAGCGTCGCGCCGGTCATCCCGCCGCCTGCAATAATTATGCTCATGAGCGTTTCGCTGCTGCCATTAATGCTTCAATGTCATCGGCATCTTTTACCACCGTATCCGTGAGGTTTTCGTTACCTTCTGCGGTGATAATGATGTCATCTTCAATGCGTATGCCAATACCGCGATACTCAGCAGGCACATCGGCATCCGGGGCGATATACAGGCCAGGTTCAATAGTCAGCACCATACCGGGTTCGAGCAGACGATCGCGGTCGACGCCGTAATGACCGACATCATGCACGTCCAACCCCAGCCAGTGGCTCAGGCCATGCATAAAGAATTGCCGGTGTGCATTTTCTGCGATCAGGACGTCGACATCACCATGCAGAATGCCCAGCTTAACCAGCCCCGTGACCATCACTTCCACCGCTGCCGCCGTCACTTCACGGATACTGGTACCCGGGCGATAGAGCGCCAGCGAACGGTATAAGGCGGCCAGGACGATATCGTAGAGCGCGCGCTGCGGCGCGGTAAATTTCCCCCCCACCGGGAAGGTGCGGGTAATATCTCCGGCATAGCCTTTCAGTTCACACCCGGCGTCGATCAGCACCAGCTGGCCGTCGCGCATCTGACTCTCGTTTTCGGTGTAGTGCAGAATACAGCCATTATCCCCCGCGCCAACAATGGTGTTGTAGGACGGAAAACGCGCGCCGTGACGGTTGAATTCGTGGTGAATTTCCCCTTCGAGCTGGTATTCATACATCCCGGGACGGGCTTTCTGCATGGCGCGGGTATGTGCCAGCGCACTGATACGCCCGGCTTCACGCAGCACAGCCTGCTCTTCCGGCGATTTAATGAGACGCAGTTCATGAACCCACGGACGCCAGTCGGTTAGTGTCGCGGGCGCAGACAGGTTCTGTCGTGAACCCCGACGCAGCACGTCCAGCGCGTTGAAGACGATGGTGTCGGCAAAGGCATACTGTCCCTGGGCATGGTAGATCACATCCAGCCCGTTCAACAGCAGGTGCAGTTGCTCGTTAATGTCACTCCAGGGAAGAGCACGATCGATCGCCAGCTTTTCCGGTGCAGCCTCCTGGCCCAGACGGCGGCCAAACCAGATCTCAGCCGTCAGATCCCGCACCCGATTAAACAGGACGCTGTGGCTGTGGTTATCTGCACTTTTGATCAGCAGCAGTGCCGACTCGGGTTCGTTGAATCCCGTGAAGTACCAGAAATCACTGTTCTGTCGATACGGATACTCACTGTCATTACTGCGCGTTGCTTCCGGTGCGGCGAAAATAATCGCCGCGCTTGCCGGTGCCATCTTCGCTAACAGCGCCTGACGACGGCGCAAAAACTCCTGCTGGGTCATTTGACCTCCTGAATGCTGTTCCGTTAAATCACCACGGGCGGCCTGACGGACCGCCTCTTAGTGCAGCGTCGGCTTTTTCATCACGACATTGGTCGGCACGGCGCGGGTAAAGGTGTCATGACACAGCAGTGCAGCCACACGCACATACTCAATGACCTCTTCCAGCGACTGTTCCAGTTCTTCCTGATCTTCATCTTCATCATAACCGAGCTGGGCAATGGTGCGCAGATCGTCGATGGCTTCTCCGGTTTCCCCTTTCACCTGGCCAATTTTAGGCTGTACAACGCCCAGGCCAAGCAGGAAATGGTTCACCCAACCTGCCAGCGCATCGGCACGATCAAAAACGGTGATGTCGTCATCTTCCGGCAGGTAAAGCTGGAACAGAAAGCCTTCATCTTCCAGTGTATTACCAATCGCTTCGTGCATCTCCTGCAGGGGCTGCGCCAGCGTTTGCGAAAACGCCATGCCCTCATTGGTCAGGTCGTGCATCAGCGTTTGCCAGCTGCTGTCATGGTTGCCGCCGCAGATCAATCCGCTGATCAGGCCATGCATCTCGGCAGGGGTCATTCCTACGCCCTGCTGCGTCAGTACTGAGGCCAGCGTGTTGTAGCCCGGCATAATGTTCGTTAGTGACATGGGTTTTGTTCGTCGTTGGCTGGTTAAGTTCGTGGTATGCTACCACCAGGTGCCTCAACGATTCCAGAAAGGGGTTGTTTCTTATATTAGGGGTAGTTATAGTAGCGCCCCTCCCAAGCCCTTGAGCGGTAAGGGTGATGGCGGGCGCAGTAATCAGTCAGGAAGGTGGCATGTCTGCACAACCGGTAGATATTCAAATTTTTGGCCGTTCATTAAGAGTAAATTGTCCGCCCGAACAGCAAGATGCGCTGAATCTGGCTGCCGAAGACCTCAATCAACGGTTGCAAGACTTAAAAGTTCGCACTAGAGTCACTAATACCGAGCAACTGGTATTTATTGCTGCACTGAACATTTGCCATGAACTGGCGCAGGAAAAAGTCAAAACCCGTGACTATGCGTCGAACATGGAACAACGAATTCGGATGCTGCAACAGACCATTGAACAGGCATTGCTTGAGCAAGGTCGCATAACTGAACGTACGGGTGCGAAGTTCGAATAACACTTCAACGTTAGCTGTGATACAGTGACGGTGAAGTAAAAAATTCTCTGAGATGTTTGCAAGCGGGCCCGTCCCCTGAGCCGATAATTAATACCAAACAGAGTGTGACGCTCTGTAACCTGTGCGCAAGCTCGGTTCGTCCGAGAAGCCTGATGGTTACGACGGCATACTCACCTTGAACCATGGGTTCAAGGGTTACAGCCTGCGGCGGCATCTCGGAGATTCCCACGTTTTATCTCCACTCTTTTTTCTGGTATTTACACTCTCTGCAAGACCCGGCAATCTGAAGACACCCTTTGCTTTTGGAGTGGCCAGCTATGAGCCTCCTTCTTCGCGACCGTCAGGATATCCGCACCCATATCCGCCACCTCCGGCGAGAACTCAGCCATGAACAGCAGCAGCTTGCTGCCGTGCAGGTCGCTGACCATGCCCTGAATTTTGCCCCGGTACAGCAGGCGAAGAATATTGCGCTGTTTCTTTCTGTCGACGGTGAAATCAATACCCGGCCGCTGATTGCCAAACTCTGGCAGCGTAAGCAGCGGGTTTATCTTCCGGTTCTGCACCCTTTTTCTCGCGGTCAGTTGTTGTTCCTGCGTTACGATGAACACACCGAACTGCGCAATAACCGCCTGCGCATACCCGAACCGCCGCTGGATATCCGTCATTTGCTGCCGCTCAGTGAGCTGGACGTGCTGATGGTACCGCTGGTGGCGTTTGATGCCGGCGGTCAGCGTCTGGGTATGGGGGGCGGGTTTTATGACAGAACGCTGCAGAACTGGCAGCAGCACGGCTTTCTGCCGGTGGGTCTGGCGCATGACTGTCAGCAGGTGGAACGCTTACCCGTCGCGGAGTGGGATGTCCCATTACCGGCGTTGATCACGCCGTCCAGGCTGTGGCAGTGGTGAAGCAAAAGGGGCGACTCAAAAAGTCGCCCCTCAGGGGTATTGTACCGGTGCTGACCTTCTTATTCGGTCAGCCCGTCTGTCAGTACAACAAACGTGCGCGTACAGTGCCCGGAATAGCCTTCATCAACTGCAGGGCTTTATCAGCCACATCCTGCGGGGCATCGACGTCGATGACCACATAGCCCATCTGCGGCGTGGTTTGCAGATACTGGGCAGAGATATTGATCCCCTGCTCGGCAAAGATCAGGTTGATTGCTGTCAGCACACCGGGACGGTTCTCATGGATGTGCATCAGACGGCTGGCATTTGCGCCGTGCATCGGCAGTGAGGCTTCCGGGAAGTTAACGGCAGACAGCGTCGAGCCATTGTCTGAGTATTTCGCCAGTTTACCAGCCACTTCAATACCAATGTTTTCCTGTGCTTCCTGCGTGGAGCCCCCGATATGTGGTGTCAGGATCACGTTATCAAACTCACACAGCGGCGAGTTGAACGGGTCGCTGTTGGTCGCCGGCTCTTCCGGGAAGACGTCAATCGCCGCCCCGGCCAAGTGCCCGGTGGCCAGGACGTGACACAGGGCCGGGATATCGACCACGGTACCGCGCGAAGCATTGATCAGCAGCGCACCCGGCTTCATCAGCGCCAGTTCGTCCGGCCCCATCATATTCTGGGTAGACGGTGTTTCCGGCACGTGCAGGCTCACCACGTCGCTCATATTCAGCAGGTCGGAGAGATGCTGTACCTGGGTCGCATTACCCAGTGGCAGTTTGCTTTCGATATCGTAGAAGAAGACATGCATCCCGAGGCTTTCCGCCAGCACGCCCAGCTGCATACCAATGTGACCGTAACCGATGATCCCCAGCTTTTTGCCGCGAGCTTCATAGGAACCCACCGCCAGCTTATGCCACTGGCCCCGGTGTGCTTTGGCATTGGCCGCCGGCACGCCGCGCAGCATCAGCAGCAGTTCACCGATAACCAGTTCAGCCACGGATCGGGTGTTGGAGAAAGGTGCGTTAAACACCGGAATGCCGCGCTTCGCCGCCGCATTGAGATCCACCTGGTTGGTACCGATGCAGAAGCAACCCACCGCAACCAGTTTTTCTGCTGCGGCGAAGATCTCTTCGGTGAGGTGGGTACGCGAACGCAGCCCGATGAAGTGCGCATCGCGGATGGACTCTTTCAGTGCTTTGCTGTCCAGTGCGCCCTTGTGAAATTCAATGTTGGTGTAGCCAGCAGAACGCAGATTATCAACTGCACTCTGGTGAACGCCTTCCACCAGCAGGAATTTAATCTTGTCTTTCTCCAGTGATACTTTTGCCATTTCCCGACCCTATTTAGCAGACTTCAGATGTGGCTTAATCCCCAGGCTTTCCCGTTTACAGGCGTAACATCAGCCTGCAGAAAGGATAAAACAGCGGGGAGATAAGATAGCCTTCTGTCAAAATAACAAAATTTACGCCCGCAGCAATACAAACGATTGCCTGGCTGCCAGCATGGCAACATGGTCGGCCAGAACATTGCGATAGAAAATCGTGGTGCAGCGCGAACCATCAGGAGGATCGCGCTTCAGGCAGCCCAAATGTGACATAAGTCACTAAATATTGCCTGCAAAAGAAAAGATGTTTTTTAGATAAAAATAACTGCCCGCGGGCAGATCATTTTTGAATGGTTTGCACGCCGTCAGCCGTCCCGATCAACGCAACATCGGCGCAGCGGGCAGCAAACAGCCCGACAGTGACCACTCCAGGCAGCGCGTTAATCGCCGTTTCCAGACGCACAGGGTCGATAATTTTTAGATTATGCACGTCGAGAATAATGTTGCCGTTGTCGGTTACCACGTTTTGACGGTATTCCGGCTGCCCACCCAGCTTGACCAGCTCACGGGCGACATACGACCTCGCCATAGGGATCACCTCAACCGGCAGCGGGAAGCGCCCCAGCACATCCACCTGCTTGGAGGCATCGGCAATACAGATAAAGCGATCGGCCACGGCAGCGATAATCTTTTCGCGCGTCAGCGCCGCGCCGCCACCTTTGATCATCTGCATCTGACCGTTGATTTCGTCTGCGCCGTCCACATACACGGACAATTCGTCGATTTCGTTCAGATCAAAGACGTGGATGCCATACTCTTTCAGTTTGGCCGTGGAGGCTTCCGAACTGGAAACAGCGCCTTCAATCTGATGTTTAATCGAGGCCAGAGCATCAATAAAATGCGCAGCGGTCGACCCCGTTCCCACCCCTACGATGGTGCCCGGCGTGACGTAGTCCAGTGCAGCCCAGCCTACGGCTTTTTTCAGTTCATCCTGTGTCATGGTATGTTTAAAACCTGTGAGTCACTGTGTGCGCGTAGTATAAAGCAACGCTGAGAAAAAAAACCGCCTTACGCGGTCTTTGATTAACAGGAATGGAACCCACCCCACAAAGTGGCGGATTGGTCAGTGATGCCAGCCAAAGGCAAAACATGAAAAATATGGCATAGTGCAGAACCACACCTGAAAGAGAGTACAACGATTAATGAAACGCCCGGATTATCGAACGCTTCAGGCGCTGGATGCAGTGATTCGTGAACGCGGCTTTGAACGCGCCGCGCAAAAGCTCTGTATTACCCAGTCAGCGGTCTCGCAGCGTATCAAGCAGCTTGAGAATATGTTCGGCCAGCCTCTGCTGGTGCGAACCGTACCGCCGCGCCCGACAGAGCAGGGCCAGAAGCTGCTGGCCTTACTGCACCAGGTGGAGCTGCTGGAAGAAGAGTGGCTCGGGGACGATATCAGCGGCACCACGCCCCTGCTGCTGTCGCTGGCGGTGAACGCCGACAGTCTGGCGACCTGGCTGCTTCCCGCGCTGAAAACCGTACTGACCGATTCCCCGGTGCGCCTGAATCTTCAGGTGGAAGATGAAACCCGGACTCAGGAACGCCTGCGCCGTGGGGAGGTTGTGGGTGCCGTCAGTATCCAGCCGCAACCGCTCCCCAGCTGTCTGGTGGATCAGTTGGGTGCGCTCGACTATCTGTTTGTGGGATCGAAGGAGTTTGCCGCCCGCTACTTCCCGAATGGCGTGACGCGCTCTGCGCTGCTGAAAGCCCCGGCAGTGGCCTTTGATCATCTGGATGATATGCATCAGGCATTTTTACAGCAGAACTTTGACCTGTCACCGGGCAGCGTGCCCTGCCACATCGTTAACTCGTCGGAAGCGTTTGTCCAGCTGGCCCGTCAGGGCACCACCTGCTGTATGATCCCGCATCTGCAAATCGAACGCGAGCTGGCGGAAGGCGAGTTGATTGATTTAACCCCGGGCCTGTTGCAGCGCCGGATGCTGTACTGGCACCGCTTTGCGCCGGAAAGCCGCCTGATGCGTAAGGTGACGGACGCGCTGCTGGCGCACGGCCATCGCGTACTGCGTCAGGATACAGAATAACCCCCTGTCAGGGTCGGGGCCGACCTCTGGATGATTCTCCCAGGGGCTGACCGAGTTTGTCGGTCAGCCCACCCGGCATTAAGGGTTACGCTGCAGCTCAAACACCACATCGACCTGATCGTCAAAATGAATACTCTGCTGTTCGTAAGTCTGCGCAGCAGAGGTCATCGGTGCCGCGTCGGCGGCCTTGTACATCCGGGCCATCGGCATTGGCTGATAGTTAGCAACATGGTAGCGAATGCTGTACACCGGTCCCAGCTTGCTGCCGAAGCCCTGCGCCAGATCCCCGGCCTGCTTCACCGCATCGTCAATGGCGGCTTTACGCGCCTTCGCTTTGTACTCTTCCGGATTAGCAACGCCCAGTTCGACGGAACGGATCTCATTCAGGCCAGATTTCAGCGCACCGTCCAGCAGCTCATTCAGCTTATCCAGATGACGCAGCGTCACCTGAACCTGACGCACCGCACGGTAGCCTTTCAGTACTGACTTACCGTCTTTCAGGTAATCATATTCTGGCTGAGTCCGCAGATTGGCGGCATTGATATCTTTCTTCTCGATACCGCTTTTATCCAGGAAGTCAAAATACTGCTGTACGCGGCTGTCAGCCTGTTTCTTCGCTTCGCCAGCATCTTTAGCAGACACACTGACTTCAATCGCGAGGGTGGCAATATCCGGCGCAGCATCCACGCTGGACTGCCCGGAGGTCACGACGTGTGGGCCATTCGGTAGTTCATCTGCCTGTACAGCCAGCGGCAGCGTGCCTAATCCAATCATTGCGGCCAGAGCCAGTTTAGTGAGCTTCAAAGCATCCTCCATGGGTTCATCATCAGCGAGAACGCTACCGGATAAAAACGGGTTGCGGTAGCGAATTGTTCCGTCAACATCTGGCGGTACAAGATATTTTAGTGCGCATTGGCGCGTCACACTAGGACATCAATTCTGATAGTGAGTTCCTGCTGGCATCATGAGAGTGCCTGTAACGCCAGTTTGAGCGCAATCCCCCACATCACCACCCCGACCAGCAGGTTGATAACACGCTGGGCGCGCGCGGTGTTGAGCAGCGGTGCCAGCCAGGCCGCCAGCAGCGCCAGGCCGAAAAACCACAGCACGGAGGCACTGGCAGAGCCGAGGGCGAACCAGCGGCGGGCTTCTGCCGGCAGCTGTCCCCCCAGGCTCCCCAGCACCACAAACGTATCCAGGTAAACGTGCGGGTTAAGCCAGGTGACCGCCATCATCGTGGCGACAATCCGCCAGCGTCCCTGCTTCAGCGCGGCCGCAGAGGCCAGCTGCACGTCACCACTGAATGCGGTACGCAGCGCGCCCCAGCCGTACCACAGCAGGAAGGCGACGCCGCCCCAGGTCACTACGTTCAGCAGCAGCGCGGACTGATTAAGCAGCGCGCTACCGCCAAAGATGCCGCCACAGATCAGCACAATATCACTCAGGGTGCAGAGCGCGGCGGTCATCAGATGATACTGACGACGTACGCCCTGATTCATCACAAACGCGTTCTGCGGCCCCAGCGGAAGAATAAGCGCCGCACCCATGGCAACGCCCTGAAAAAACACCGATAACACAATAATCACCTCACCGTTTTCGATTTTGGCAAAGTGTATAGGGACTTAATTATTAGTGGAAATTGAAAGATTTAATGCCTTATAAAAAAAACTAATACTTAGTCCTTCACCCCATAAACACGGGCGCAACGTCATGCCTCCGGCCTCCTCATCCTCCTCATTTTGGGCAAAAAAAAGCCCCCTGACGGTCTGGGTCAGAGGGCCGGCGTCACGGTGTTGAATTAGTCCTGAGCCTGAACCGCCTGCTCCGGTGTTTTCACCTGATGCAGATGCACGTCCATCTGCGGATAAGGAATGCCGATATTATTTGCATCCAGCGTACGCTTGAAGTTTTTCATCAGGTCCCAGTAAACATCCTGCAGGTCACCCGCTTTGCTCCAGCAGCGCACCACAAAGTTTACTGAAGAGGCACCCAGCTCATTCAGGCCAATCTGCACACCGCGCTCCTGCAACACGCGCGGTTCGGCATCAACCACCTCACGCAGCAGTTTCAGCACCTGGTCGACATCGGCATCATAAGCCACCCCGATAATAAACTCGTTCCGGCGTTCCGGCTCACGCGAAAAGTTGATGATGTTTCCGGCGATGATTTTGCCGTTCGGCACCACCACGATTTTGCCATCCGCACTTCTCAGCGTGGTGGAGAAAATCTGCACATTGAGCACTGTACCCATAACGCCGCCAAGGTCGACAAACTCACCCGCACGGAAGGGACGGAAGGTCACCAGCAGCACGCCCGCAGCGAGGTTAGACAGCGACCCCTGCAGTGCCAGCGCAAAGGCAAAGCCTGCGGCGGCCAGCGCGGCGATCACCGATGCGGTCTGTACGCCAACGCGGCCCATGGCGGCAATCAGTGTAAAGGCAATGATGCCGTAGCGCACCAGACCGGAAAGGAAATCCGCCACGGTTGGGTCGATTTTTCGTGTTACCAGGAGCTTATTAACAGCATTAGAAATAAAGCGGGCGGCAATCATCCCGATGATAACAATGACAATAGCCGCAACAATATTTACCGCATAACTCAGCAGTAATGCCTGGTTGCGTACCAGCCATCCGCCTGCATTATTCAGGCCGTTTACCACATTTAACTCGTCCATTACCCTGTCCTGTTGTTTGCCCTGAGCGGGCGTTCAATTCACTGCCGCTGTAACGACAACCGGTGGAGTTAAGGGTAAACAAGAATTGTTGTTGTGCCAAACAAGTCACACAATTACTTAAAAATTCCGGATTTAGCGTATAAAAAAAGGCCCATCAGGGCCTTTTTTAACCAAAGGGGAGATTACAGTACGTCGACTGCGTTCAGCTCTTTGAATGCCTGCTCCAGGCGAACGATCATTGAAGACTGTGAAGCACGCAGCCAGACGCGTGGATCATAGAACTTCTTGTTTGGCTTATCAGCGCCTTCCGGGTTACCCAGCTGCGCCTGCAGATAGCCTTCGTTCTTTTTGTAGTACTGCAGGATACCGTCCCATGTGGCCCACTGGGTATCGGTATCGATGTTCATTTTGATCACGCCGTAACCGATAGACTCTTCGATTTCAGCGGCAGATGAACCGGAACCACCGTGGAACACGAAGTCCAGGGAGTTCTCTGGCAGACCATGTTTCTCACTGACGTATTTCTGAGAATCACGCAGGATGGTTGGTGTCAGCTTCACGTTGCCTGGCTTATACACGCCGTGTACGTTACCGAAAGAGGCAGCGATGGTGAAACGTGGACTGATCGCGTTCAGCTTGGTGTAGGCATAGTCAACGTCTTCTGGCTGAGTGTACAGGGCAGAGGCGTCCATGTGGCTGTTGTCCACACCGTCTTCTTCACCACCGGTGCAACCCAGTTCGATTTCCAGGGTCATGTCGATTTTCGCCATGCGCGCCAGGTACTTGCTGGAGATCTCAATGTTCTCTTCCAGTGACTCTTCAGACAGGTCGATCATGTGAGAAGAGAACAGCGGCTTACCGGTTTTAGCGAAGTGCTCTTCGCCCGCGTCCAGCAGACCGTCGATCCACGGCAGCAGTTTCTTCGCGCAGTGGTCAGTGTGCAGGATCACCGGCACGCCGTAATGTTCAGCCATCAGGTGCACATGGTGTGCGCCAGAGATTGCGCCAAAGATGGCAGCAGCCTGTGGTTTGTCTGATTTCAGGCCTTTACCGGCGATGAAGCCAGCGCCACCGTTGGAGAACTGAATAATTACCGGCGCTTTTACTTTCGCAGCGGTTTCCAGTACGGCGTTGATGGAGTCGGTGCCGACGCAGTTAACGGCTGGCAGGGCGAATTTGTTCTCTTTCGCCACTTTAAAGATCTTCTGCACGTCATCACCGGTGACAACGCCAGGTTTTACGAAATCAAAAATTTTAGACATGTTAGCTTGTCCTGTTTCTTCGGTCGTATTAAAGGATCCAGTTCTCACGCGGGGCGTCATGCACCCCGCACTGAGGTTTAATTACTTCTGCTTCGCACGCTCTTCCAGCATAGCAACCGCAGGTAAGGTTTTGCCTTCCACGAACTCAAGGAACGCACCGCCACCGGTAGAGATGTAGGAGATTTTATCTTCGATACCGAACAGATCGATAGCCGCCAGCGTATCACCGCCGCCTGCAATGGAGAATGCGTCGCTGTCTGCAATGGCGTTGGCAATGATTTCAGTGCCTTTGCGGAAGTTCGGGAATTCAAACACGCCTACCGGGCCATTCCACAGAATAGTTTTGGCTTCTTTCAGTAACTTAGCCATGGCCAGCGCAGTCTCATCACCGAAGTCCATGATCTCTTCGTTGTCCTGAACTTCAGACACTTTCTTCACGGTAGACGGCGCAGTTTCAGAGAATTCCGTGCCGACGCGGGAGTCAGTCGGCACCGGAATCTTGTATTCATCACGCAGTTTTTTAGCGGCTTCAACAAAATCAGGCTCGTACAGTGATTTACCCACGTTGTTATCGATAGCAACGAAGGTGTTGGCGATACCGCCACCCACAATCACCGTGTCAGCAATGTTTACCAGTGAGTTCAGCACGTCGAACTTAGTGGAAACTTTAGAACCCCCGACCACGGCAACCATCGGACGCGCCGGGGTTTTCAGGGCTTTGCCCAGGGCTTCCAGCTCATTGGCCAGCAGCGGACCTGCACAGGCAATCGGTGCGAACTTACCAACGCCGTGTGTAGAGGCCTGCGCACGGTGAGCAGTACCGAACGCATCCATCACAAAGATGTCGCACAGTGCAGCGTATTTTTTAGAGAGGGCTTCGTCGTCTTTTTTCTCGCCTTTGTTGAAGCGCACGTTTTCCAGCACAACCAGTTTACCGGCGGTCAGCTCAACGCCGTCCAGGTAATCTTTCGCCAGCGTCACATTGTCTGCACCCAGCTTGTCTTTCAGGTAGTTAACTACCGGCAGCAGAGAAAACTCTTCGTTGTATTCACCTTCGGTCGGACGACCGAGGTGAGAGGTAACCATCACTTTTGCGCCCTGCTTCAACGCCGCTTCAATTGTCGGCAGTGAAGCGCGAATACGTGCATCTGACGTCACTTTCCCTTCTTTAACTGGCACGTTCAGATCCGCACGGATCAGAACACGTTTACCAGCCAGATCCAGATCGGTCATCTTAATTACAGACATGGTGAACCCTCTCGTTGATTCTCAAAGTTTTACAGACGCTGTACGCGCCT
>Ga0308168_1000273_pt1 | contig 73485 bp, 69 predicted proteins | sample PhyCR2_FD_202133 | JGI IMG/M metagenome (GOLD analysis project Ga0308168, IMG submission 202133) | Phyllosphere microbial communities from UC Gill Tract Community Farm, Albany, California, United States - DLSLRC.R2 | ecosystem: Host-associated > Plants > Phyllosphere > Unclassified | place: USA...
TACCATCTCGGATTGGGGGTTTAACGTTTATACCACCAAGGACATTGCCCAGCACCGGGATGACAAGCAACGCGTCACCCAACTATTCTGGTCGACGTTTAATGCCAAACTCCTGCTGGGTACCGCCTCGCTGGCGGTGCTGCTGGTCGTCACCTGGCTCAATCCCGCCTGGCACGCGCTGTTCTTTATTGCGCTGGCCAACTCAACGGTATTATACGGGCAACTGCTCTCTTTTGGCTGGCTGATGCAGGGCTTCGAGAAGCTCGGTAAAACGGCGGTCATTTCCACCGTGGGTCAGCTGACGTCTATTCCGCTAACCTTCCTGCTGGTCAAGACACCGGAAGATACGTGGCTGGCCGCACTGGTGCCCGGGGTAGTGGCGTTTGTCACCGCCATCATTACGCTGACTTTTGTGGTTAAAATGCGTGTCATTGGCGCTTACCGCTTCGAGCTGGGCGAGATCCTGCAGCGCACGAAAGACAGCCTGCACGTCTTTATGTCCATTCTGGGGGCCAACCTCTTCAACAACATTAATGTGCTCATTCTGGCAAGTATGACCAATACCTACATGGTGGGTCTGTATAACGGCTCTGACCGTCTGAAGAAGGCCGCTAACTCGGTGCCGGAACAGATCGGTAACGCTTTTTTCCCGCGAGTCAGTCACCTTTTCCATAAGGATCGCGCTGCCGCGGTGGCGGCGACGCGTAAAAGCATCAGCCTCTCGTTTGGCCTCAGCGTGTTTATCGTGATCTTCACCTTCTTTTTTGCGGATTTTGTCGTACGGCTGCTGCTGGGCCCGGCATTTCACGCATCGGCTGACGTCCTGCGTATTGCTGTATGCGGCTTTATCTTTGGTAACATCAGCTACCCGGCAGGCCTGCAAATCCTTATTCCACATGGCCTGGCGAAGCAGCGGATGTACCTGATGTTTATCGTCGGTGCGGCGAACATTCCGTTCTGTTGCCTGATGGCGTGGAAGTTTGGTGCCCTCGGGGCGGCCTGTGCGCTGGTGTTCTCAGAGGTGCTGGTGTTTATCGGCATCATTTATCTGCTGGTGAAACACAACATCCTGAAAACCTACCTGGCCCGGCCCGCGGCATATCAGCGTCCGGGCAACGAACAGGCTTGATCGGCGGCGTCACTTCCGCTCCAGGCGGGACTGACGCCAGTTCATTAACGGCGTGACGGAAATGCCGTGCACCACCACGCTGGCCACGATCAGTGTAAAAGCCATATCGGCCATGCGCGCGGCGTCGGCACCCGCCAGACCGTGCGTATAGGCCCAGGCGATGTAGTTAATGCTGCCGATGCCGCGGATCCCCAGCCAGCCAATGGTGGCGCGCTGCAGACCCGGGGCGGGCGTCCCGACAGTGGCCAGCCACACTGACAGGGGGCGAATGGCGAAAAACAGCAGCGCGGCCAGCCACAGCCCGGTGGTATTCCAGTGCTGCGCCAGCGTTACCCCCAGAACGATAATAATCGCTGCAGCAAACAGACGCTCAATGGTGTCGCCAAAGGAGAGCGCATCGCTGACCACCAGCCCCGCCGATCGTGCCGGATGGGTCTGGTCGGTCTGATGGCGCGCATTAGGGTTTACCAGCTCCTCCGCAGGCGGATGGTATTCACTCTCCCGGAACTCTTCCGTCGGGAAATGGCGCACCACGCGCATCTCGGCGCGGCGCAGGCCGACGCCTGCCGCAAAGGCCGACAGAAAACCGGAGGCATCCAGCGACTGCGCAAGGGCGTAGCTGAGAGCGATCAGCGCCAGCGCCAGGAAGTCATTGGGGGCGACATCCTGATGCGTGTGTCTCAGATGTGAGGCGTACTGGCCAATCAGCCTGCCCAGCCCAAAACCGATAGCGCTGCCGCCTGCTACCGCCCACAGGACATCCTTCAGCGCCCAGTGCGTGATAAACGACCAGGACATCTCACCGCCGCCGGCGATCAGCGCGACCGCCAGCATCAGCAGCGGCAGGGCGGTGCCGTCGTTCAGCCCCGCCTCGCTGGAAAGCGAGACGCGCAGATTATCGTCGTCGCGGGCGTCGTTAACCGAGATCAGACTGGCCAGCACCGGGTCAGTTGGCGCAACGATGGCACCGAACGCCAGCGACAGCGGCCAGGAAAAGCCAACCAGAAAGTGCGCGGCCAGCGTCACGCCCGCTACCGTCAGCAGCATGGCGGGAAACGCCAGCCGCAGCCCCATTCGCCAGCCCGGGCTGTTCAGCGGCAGACGCAGCTTGAGGCCAGTGATAAACAGTGAGGCCGCCATGGCAATTTCGGTCAGATTTTTTGCCAGAGGCGCGTGGGCGGCAATATCGATCCGCAGCAGATCCAGTACCCAGGGTCCGCAGAGGATCCCGGCAATCAGGTAAAGTGCGAACGAAGTGACCGGGCCACGGCTTATCCAGCCTGAGGCCAGCGACATCAGTAACAGCAGCCCTCCTGTGGCCGCCATCCAGCCAAGAAATCCCATTTTGTCTCCCGTTGTGATTCAGCCGTGTTTAATTTTGTCCTGTAGAGGATAGATAACTTATCGCCAGTCATGGGGAGATATGTGCGCGAGGGCAGCGGCATGCAGGAAAAAAAAGGGCGGGAGGCGATATTCGCTCCGACAGACGGTGAGCTGTCTGTCGGAGGGGGCTTTAGCGCCGGGCTTCCTGAGCCAGAGCCACCAGCTGCGCCGTCAGGTGCTGTCGGGTGCTTTCATCGGTCACGGTGGCACTGTCAGCGTCGATCCTGCTGGCGGCCTGGCCAATCATGATCTCCGGCTTGTTCAGCACCCGGGCATTCAGGAAAACCATACTCTGGCGCAGGTGATACTGGGCGCGAGCGCCGCCAATCATCCCCGGGGAGGCGCTCTGAATCGCGACAGGTTTATCAGCAAACGGGTTGTCCGGCAGGCGCGACAGCCAGTCGATGGCATTTTTCAGTGCGCCGGGCACGGAGTAATTATATTCCGGCGTGACGATAATCACCCCATCGGCCGCCGCAATCGCTTTACCCATCGCCAGCACGGCAGGGGGGAAGCCTTCGGCCTGGATATCCGCATCGTAATGGGGGAAGTCGGCAATCGACCCCAGGGCGTGGATCTCAACCCCTTCGGGGGCCAGCGCGGGCAGGTTACTGGCAACAACAGCATTCAGGGAGGCTTTGCGCAGGCTGCCCAGCAGGGTGACGAAGGTTAACGTGGCGTGTTCAGTCATGGGGATTTCCTAATAGAGAAAAAGTCTCCTTTATAAAGCGCTATCTGCGTTGCGCTTTCAAGTCACTCCTGTGCGTGCAACCCCTAAAAATGAATCATTCTGTGCCGGGGAGCGCTACCGGTTTCGCACAGGCATTGTCATCCTGCGCCCGGAGGTATACTGTTAGCGCACTATTCATGTTTATCATCACCGGTGCCGTTGACCAGTGTATGACCCGCTAAACCGAGGTTGTTTTGTCCAGCTATTCTCCAGTCCAGCGCCCACGACGCCTGCGTCAGTCTGCATCTCTTCGTTCCCTGTTTCAGGAAAGTACCCTCAGCCTGAACGATCTGGCTCTGCCGATCTTTGTTGAGGAAGGGCTTGATGACTATAAGCCTATCGCCGCCATGCCGGGCGTGATGCGTATTCCTGAAAAACGCCTGGCGTATGAAATTGAGCGCATTGCCAGGGCGGGCGTGCGGTCGGTGATGACCTTTGGGATATCGCACCATACCGATGCGGACGGCAGTGATACCTGGAACGAGAACGGCCTGGTGGCGCGCATGTCGCGTATCTGCAAAGAAACCGTGCCGGAAATGATTGTGATGTCCGATACCTGTTTCTGTGAATATACCAGCCACGGCCACTGTGGCGTGCTGCACGACCACGGCGTGGACAATGATGCCACGCTGATTAACCTTGGTCGTCAGGCCGTGGTGGCCGCTGCCGCAGGGGCAGACTTTATTGCGCCATCAGCGGCGATGGATGGTCAGGTCGCGGCGATCCGTCACGCTCTCGATGGCGCAGGGTTTACCGATACGGCGATCATGTCGTATTCCACCAAGTTTGCCTCCTCTTTCTATGGCCCGTTCCGTGAAGCGGCTGGCACCTCGCTGAAGGGCGATCGTAAAACGTACCAGATGAACCCGATGAACCGCCGCGAAGCCATTCGTGAGTCGCTGATCGACGAAGCGGAAGGCGCTGATGCGCTGATGGTGAAACCAGCGGGAGCCTATCTGGACATTCTCCGTGACGTGCGTGAGCGCACCCAGCTGCCGCTGGCGGCCTATCAGGTGAGCGGGGAGTATGCGATGATTAAATTTGGCGCGCAGGCGGGAGCCATCAGCGAGATCGACGTCGCGCTGGAAAGCCTGGGGTCGATTAAACGGGCCGGAGCCGATATCATTTTCAGCTATTTCGCTCTGGATCTGGCCGAGAAAAACATCCTTTCCTGACCGTTGCAGGCGGGTCGGTGTCCCCGGCCAGCCTGCAGACATTCCGACGGGTCGCTGCGGTTAACAGCGCGCTGCCCGTCCGGTTAATTGACGCGTAACACCTCAGATACCAGCTTCTGCGACTCCACGTTAGTAAAGTTAGCCACATCCGCCGTAAACTCTGCGCCATGTTCTGCTATCACTTTGTCAAATGTCGCCTTGTCCGGGCAGTAAATATGGCAGGCGGCGATAAACGGCATATTGCTGTCGAGCGGCGTATCAATTTCATACTGCAGGCAGGCGGAACCCATACGCGCTTTGATCAGTGGCAGGTGAACGTCGCGATAATAATCATGGTCGAAATGGGCACCCGGCTGACGCGGGTAAAGTACGCTGAATTTGATCACAGTTTTTCCTCAAATGGGGAGTGGCAACAACGCGAGTATAGCGAACGGCACGCGGAGCGGGTTAGCGCATTGAGCGCTAACGGCTAGGTTCCGTTCTGAGGGCCAGAGTGATAAAGGCTTCAATATCCTGCATCACCGCCTGATGTGCCTCTTGGTTGGGGGAGACAATCAGCTGATCGGCATAGCCATTCAGCATGGCGCTCAACAGGCGTGTCACCCGTTCTGGTGCCGGGCTGAAAAAGGCCTGATCCGCAATGCCCTGACGAATAATGCTACCCAGCAGGCGGTGCCACTGTTCCATCATTGACTGGGCGATCGCGGCCCACTCCTCATCGTGAATGGCCAACTGCCACAGCGAACTGTAAAGCTGCCAGGCGGCATCGGCTGCGGCAGGCAGATAGCCGGCGACAAAGGCGGTCAGCCGCTGTTCAGCCGTCAGGCCGGTGATGCCGGCGGCAAAATCCTCCCGATCCTGCTGTAGGTAGAGCGTCATCGCTTCTTTACACAGCATTTCCCAGTCGCGGAAATAGTGATAAATGTGGCTGCGTGAGATGCCGACGTGTTCGGTCAGTTCGCGTGTGGTCACTTTTTCAATGCCTTTTTCCATAAACAGCGCAATCGCACCCTGCAGAATTCGGGCTTTCAGTGCTTCCCGGGACTCTTTCATCATTGACCCTGCATTGACTTTGAGCAAGCGCTCAAATAGACTTGATTTCAGTTTTGAGCAACCGCTCAAACATAATCCTACCCAGAAATGAGCTCCATGCAAACCTGTAAATTACCGGAAACCGTCGCGGTTTCCGGCAGCGCCGCTGCTACCCTGAAAAGGCTGGGTCGCCGCCACAGTCGAAAACTGATGATCACCTTACTGCTGGTGGTGGCCGAGAATGTGACCTATCTGCTTTATCCGCTGCTGGCGGGTTTTGCCATCAATGCCACGCTGAATGCCCAGCCACTGCACGCGCTGCTGTATGCCGTGATGGTGATGGTGATGTGGACCATCGGGGCGGCCAGGCGCAGTGTGGATACCCGAACCTTTGCGCGGATCTATGCTGAACTGGCGGTGCCGGTGATCCTGCAGCAGCGTGAAGATCGGCACACCCATTCCACTATTGCGGCGCGCGTGGCGCTGTCGCGTGAATTCGTCGACTTCTTTGAAAAACACCTGCCGGTACTGATCACCAGCGTGGCGTCAATCAGCGGGGCGGCGGTGATGCTGCTGGTGATTGAATTCTGGACGGGGGTGGCCTGCCTGGTCATTCTGCTGTTTTTCTCATTTTTCCTGCGCAGCTATACGGATAAAAATGAGCGTCTGTTTGGACGGCTGAATAACCGCCTGGAGCGGGAAGTGCGTTTTGTCAGCCATGCCAACACCCCTTCACTGATCCGACACTACCGCGTGCTGGCAGGGCTGCGCATCCGCCTGTCCGATCGCGAAGCGCTGGGCTATCTGTCTATTGGCGTGATGGTGGCACTGCTGTTTGGTCTTACCCTGATGCATATGGCCCGTAGCGGCGGGACCGACGCGGGTCATATCTATTCGGTAATGACCTATATGTGGATGTTTGCCATGAGTCTGGACGATGGCCCGCAGCTGCTGGAGAAGTACTCTCAGCTGAAGGATATTGGCAAACGGGTGAATACCGGGCGGCTGTAAGCCACTAGCCGGACTCCCGCAGCACCAGTTCACCGGACACCACAATGCGTTGAGGCGGCAGCGTGTTCTGCCCGATTTTTCGCAGGATCAGGGCGGCAGCCTGGCGGCCGGTTTCATCACTGGCTGACGAAACATAGGTAAAGGAAGGGGAGCTGAGGTTGATCTGTAACATATCTTCGAAGCCCAGCAGGGAGACCTGCTGCGTCAGAAACACATCTTTCCCCACGGTACGGCCTACCTGATGAATACCGTTCAGGCAGCCAATGATCGCATGGGAAGAGTGGCACAGCAGGGCGGTGATCTTGTTATTGCTTTCCAGCAGTCGCCGGGTCGCCAGGCGTGCTGCGTCCGTCTCCTCCAGGCAGGCGGGCGTGAACTCTTCCTTATAGACCAGACCATAATGCTGCAGGGCCATACGATAGCCCGCCAGCCGCTGGTCGCGGATCAGACCGTTTTCCTCACCGCCGATATAAGCAATATTACGGTGGCCACGTTCGATCAGGTAGCGGGTCGCCTGCGCAGCGGCCTGCCGGTTGTCGCGCATCACCAGATCATACTGCCCTTCGATCATCGCCTGTGAAACGGTTACCAGCGGCAGCGTGCAGTGTCTAACCGCTCCAGGTAGCGTTTGCCGGGTGGTGCTGCTGGTCAGGTAGATCACCCCGGCCACCCCCTGGCGGGTAAAAGAGAGCAGACACTGTTCCAGCCGCGCCTCATCATCCTGGGGATGGGCCAGAAACACCATATAACCCTGCTGCTCCAGCGCCTGCACAATGCTGGTGATCACTCTCAGGTTAAAGGTGTCGCTGAAGTCACGGACAATCAGACCGATCAGATTAGAAGTGCTTGCGCGCAGATTAGCCGCGGCCACGTTATGCACGTAGCCGAGTTCAGTGATGGCGGCCTGGACCTTTTCAATGGTCTGCGTTGAGATCTTCCCTTTTTGACGCAGCACCAGCGAGACGGTAGAAACGGAAACGCCGGCGAGTTTTGCCACATCAACAATACTGACCTTCTTCATTGTATTCCCTGTAAAAAAATCGTCTCCCGTAGCATACAGGAGACGATAATTTGTGCCAGTTAACGCCCGGTCACGGGGGCCATCTGTTGCGCAATAAACTGTGCCCGGGCACCGAAGATAATCTGGATGCCGTTATCCCCGACAAAGACCACTCCGCGTGCGCCGAGATGGTAAAGCCCGTCTTTATCTACCAGCTCGCTGTCTTCCACTTCCAGACGCAGGCGGGTGATGCAGGCTCCGACGCTGCTGATATTTTTACTGCCCCCCAGCAGGCCGGTGATCTCAGTGGCCAGCTCCGCATCACTTTTGTCGCCGGCATTCGCCGTGATGTCCGTCCGCCCCGGTGTTTTGACGTCAAAGCGGCGGATCACAAAGCGAAACACCACGTAGTAGATGGCTGCCATCGGAACGCCGACGATCACCGCGCTGAGATAGTGAGTCTGGAAGCCATTAAAGGACGGCAGGATGCCGAATGAAATGTAGTCGATCAGACCGGCAGAGAATGACTTGGCAATATGTGCGTCCAGCAGGTACATGCACATATAGGAGAGGCCCGCCATAATGGCGTTGAAGACATACAGTATCGGTGCCACAAAGATAAAGGTGAACTCTACCGGCTCCGTGATCCCGGTCAGGAAGCAGGTCAGCGCCGCCGAAAACAGGATACCTGAAGCGATTTTTTTGTTTTTGGTGTTGGCTTCATGGTACATCGCCAGACAGGCGGCTGGCAGGGCGAAGAGCATCAGCGGAAACTCCCCCTGCATAAACTTACCGGCGTTCTGATAGGTATTGCTGCTAAAGGATTTGGTCCCTTCTTCCAGCATTTTGAACCAGATGGTCTGATCGCCGTGAATAACCTGTCCGGCCTGGGTGGTGTAGTCGCCGAAGGAGTACCAGAAAGAGGGATACCAGATGTGATGCAGCCCAAGAGGGATCAGCGCACGCTCGACCAGACCAAAAATAAAGGTCGACAGCGCCTGGTTATCCCCGTTAACCACCACGGACAGCGCATCAATGCCAGCCTGAATATGCTGCCAGATGTGCGGCAGCACCAGCCCAAGCAGGAAAGAAAGGAAGGCGGTGGCAATGGCGACGAAGCGTTTACCGGAAAAGAAACCGAGAAACTCAGGCAGTTGCAGCGTATGGAAACGGTTATAGCACCAGGCCGCCAGCACCCCGCAAATCAGCCCGCCGAACACGCCCATCTGTAAGGTGGGAATGCCGATGACCATCGCGTATTTCCCACCGCTGGCGGCCATTTCCGGGGTGATTTGCATCACGGTGCCGATGGTCATATTGGTGATCAGGACGGACACGGTAGCGGCCAGGGCCGCAATCCCGGATTCAGACGCCAGACCGACGGCAGAGCCAACGGCAAAAAGCAGTGGCAGGTTATCAAAGATCACCCCCCCTGCATTCATCATCAGGGGCAGATGAAACTTATCCCCGAACGCCAATAGCAGCCCGGCCGCAGGCAGCAGTGAGATGGGCAACATCAGCGCACGGCCTATCATTGATAATCTGGAAAGCGATTTAAAGAACCCGGTAAAAAAACGCATAGTGTCTCCCGCTGGGACAGAGTTTTAAGAGTAATGGGGCAGGTATTATTTAAGTAGAACGTTTTAGTAGAACGTTCTACCTATAGTTATTGAGCGGGTTTGCTGACGCAACGAAAATATCACGCCGGGTCAGATCAAATTGTTATTTTATGACGCAGCTCTGAAAAGAGCCGCGCCAGAAGGGGGGATTGTAAATGGCAGGACTAGCTGCGTGCTAGGTTCACGGTAAGCACCACGGCACCGATGGCGATGATCGCCAGAAAGGCGCCGACGGCAATCATCGACCCGAAACCAAACTGGTTAAACAGCAGCAAACCCGCGATGCCTCCTGTCAGGAAGGAAAAGAGGGTGACCAGGTGGGTGATAAACTGTTTACGCTGGGCGGTGACCTGCTTCGACGGATCGTGGCGGAAGAGGACGGCCAGTAAAGAACCAAGCGCAATGCCTGCATCCGTCAGCGTGCCGGTAATATGGGTGGAACGCACGCGGCCATTAGAAAGTTGCGTGGAGGTGGCGTTATGGATCCCCATTAAAAATCCGAGAAAAACGAGGGCCTCACGGTTATTGGCCGAGGAGTAGTAGAGCAGCTCAAAGGCCGCCATGGCCATCAGCAGCATACCTTCCATCAGCAGGATCAGGCTGAAGATGGTGCGGATATTATTGCGAATACCGACAATCACCAGCAGGCGCGCGCTGATACAGCCGATAACAAACGCGACGATCATTGCCAGCAGAAACGTCATATCACGGATATCCACGCTGGAGACTTCCGAGGAGAGCTGCGACGTGTTTCCTGACATATGTGACGGAAAGATGCCGAATGCCCCCAGCGCCATCGCATTAAGAAGTCCTGCGCTGGTGGCCAGCACCAGCGCCAGGTAGCGATCTTCCGTGTGCCGGCGTTCGCGTTTTCTTTTTATCATCATGTCTAACATTATTATCAGCTCCCCTGAGTAAAAACGGTGCGGCAGTGAGACCGCAGCGCAGGTAAGGAGGCAATGTAGCGCATCGGCGCGTTGCCTGTTGCTTTCGCCAGAGATTTTTCCACTATTCCAGACAGCTCCTATCGTGACGGTGAGTTTTCGTCTTTTTTATTCAATTCCTGTCAGTAAATCCTGCTACCCCGGGCGGCGTTGCTGTGACTGACGGGGGGATTGCAGAACAGACTGCAGGTGTGATCCTGAGCACAAATGCCAGCAAGACTGCGATATTTCATCGCTGTTTACGCCGCCGCGCCGCATGTTTTTTAATCATCTGCCGATAGTAAGAAGGAATGGAATGCATACTGTCAGGGGGAGACCGGATGATTATCAGTATTGCAGTGCAAGAGCTGCAAACCGGGATGTTTTTACACAAGCTGGACGTGTTCTGGCTTAAGCACCCGTTAGTCCATAATGAGATGCTGCTGACTGAGGCGCGCCAGATCCAGGCCATTCAGGAGAGTGGCGTGCGTGAGGTGTGGATTGATCTGTCCCGCGGGCGGGCTGCCGAGCGGTGCATCACCGCAGAAGAGCCGGTGCCAGCGGCAGAAACTGAACCGGTTGCAGTGTATATGCCGCCGCCTGTAGCGGCGGACAGCGCGGTGACCATGCAAAGCGAAATGGCGCAGGCACAAAAAATTTGTGTCGCGGCAAAAGGCCCGGTGATGGCCATGTTTGGCGATGCACGTCTGGGTAAGACGATTGATGCACAAAGTACGATCCCGCTGGTCAATGATATTGCCGGTTCGCTTAACCGTCATCCGGCAGCGTTACTCAGCGTCGCCCGTCTCAAGTCCCATGATGATTACACCTATCTTCACTCAGTGGCGGTATGTGCGCTGATGCTGTCGCTGGCCGATCAGCTGGAGCTGGACGAAGCACAGAAGAAAAGGGCAGGGATGGCAGGGCTGCTGCATGACGTCGGTAAAGCGGCCATTCCGCTGGCCATCCTGAATAAGCCCGGCAAACTGACGGAAGAAGAGTTCGATCTGATGAAGCATCACCCGGTGGCCGGTGCTGAGATCCTGCGGCTGAGTGGCGCCGGTGATGATCTGCAGGATGTGGCGATGCATCATCATGAAAAGGTCAACGGCAGCGGTTATCCCCATGGGCTTCGTGCTAATGCGATTTCCCTGTTGTCACGCATGGCTGCTATCTGTGATGTCTACGACGCCGTGACCTCCGACCGGCCCTATAAAGCGGGCTGGAATCCGGCCAGCGCCATGCACCAGATGGCCAGCTGGCCCGGGCATTTCGACCGTAAACTGCTTTACGCCTTTGTAAAGGCCGTTGGGATCTATCCGGTTGGATCGCTGGTACGTCTCTCTTCCGGGCGGCTCGGCGTGGTAACGGAACCCGGCAAGCACTCCTTACTGCAACCCAAAATCTGCGTATTCTTCTCCCTGAACAGCGGAAAGCGGCTGACGCCGCATATTATCGATCTCGCCAGTCTCTACTGTGAAGATAATATTGTCGGCCCGGAAGAGGCCAACGGCTGGCCGGACATTGATGTGAATTCTTTGTGGCAGCAGCCAGTTAGCGCATGATTTCTGGCAGGTTCTGGAAACCCCGCTATACTTTACGCTGATGTTGTCTGCACTGAGGGCCGATGCCGCGATACTGCTGCCCTCGACTACGTCTGACGACAGGCCTGACACCACCGCCGCTCGTCAGACGACCGCTGTCCCCCTCATTGTCAGCAGCATCTCCCGATCGTTTACTCAGGAGGAATGTGTGACAACCCAAACAGATTTCGTTCCCCCCCTGCTGGCGGCAACCCGTTATGCCTTTTTCTTCGACGTGGACGGCACCCTGGCAGCGATAAAGCCACGCCCTGACGAGGTTTCTATTCCGGCGCAGGTACTGGATAACCTCAACCGGCTGGTACAGCGCTGCGAGGGGGCCGTGGCACTGATCTCCGGTCGTCCGATAGAACAACTGGATGCGCTGGCGTCTCCGCTGGTATTGCCCATGGCCGGTGTACACGGCGCGGAGCGACGCAACAGCGAAGGGCACATATCGCGTCTTCGCCTGCAGCCCGCCACCGTGACCGCGCTCAGCCAGGCGCTGAACACCGCCATGGCGGTACTGCCGGGTACTCAACTCGAAAGTAAAGGCATGGCCTTTGCCCTGCATTACCGACAGGCCCCCCAGCACCAGCAGGCCGTAGAGCAGCTGGCCGACTCGCTGGTGGCGCGTTTCCCTGAACTGGTACAGCAGCCGGGTAAATGCGTGGTCGAACTGAAGCCGCGAGGCGTTAATAAAGGCGCGGCTATTGAAGAATTTATGCAGCACCCTCCTTTTGCCGGACGAGTTCCGGTCTTTCTGGGAGATGATTTGACCGACGAGGCAGGGTTTAACGTGGTCAATGCCATGGAGGGCATCTCAATTAAAGTCGGTGCCGGAACCAGCGCAGCGCAGGGCCATCTCAGCGATGTTGCCGCGGTGTATCACTGGCTGGAACAGGCACGAATAAAACTAGATGAAGACGTTACAACGTCAGTAAGGAGTTAAGGTTATGAGTCGCTTAGTTGTCGTATCTAACCGTATTGCTATCCCGGATGGCAGTAAGGCCAGTGCAGGAGGGCTCACCGTCGGGATCGTCGACGCGTTGAAGACCACGGGAGGCGTGTGGTACGGCTGGAATGGAGATATCACTGAAATTGGTGAGGATGAAGAAGAGCTCAGTATGCTGGAGCAGGACGGCATCACTTATGCCTCTTTCGGTCTGAACCAGAATGATTATGATCTCTATTATCTGCAGTTCTCCAATGCCGTGCTGTGGCCTGCCTTCCATTACCGTCTGGATCTGGTGAATTTCCAGCGCGAGGCATGGGACGGCTATCAGCGGGTGAATACCCAGCTGGCGCAGCGTCTGGTGCCGCTGCTGCAGGAAGATGACGTGCTGTGGATCCACGATTATCATTTGCTGCCCTTTGCCGCCGAGCTGCGCAAACTGGGGGTAAATAACCGTATTGGGTTCTTCCTGCATATTCCGTTCCCGACGCCGGAGATTTTCAACGCGCTGCCGCCTCATGCCGATCTGCTGCAGATGATGTGTGATTACGATCTGCTGGGATTCCAGACCGAAAGCGACCGTATCGCCTTCCTGGAGTGCGTGGCGCTGCAGACCACACTGAACAGCGACGGCAAACAGCACCGGGCATTCGGCAATCGCTTCACTACCGAGGTCTATCCGATTGGCATCGAGCCGGACAGCATCAAAGAGATGGCAGAAGGACCGCTGCCGCCGAAGATGGTGGCGATGAAAAAAGATTTGGGTGATGCAAAAAACATTATCGCCTGTGAGCGTCTGGATTACTCCAAAGGATTGCCTGAGCGCTTTCTTGCCTACGAGGCCCTGCTGGAGAACTACCCGGAACATCGCGGCAAGATTCGCTACTCACAGATTGCCCCGACGTCGCGCGGTGACGTGCAGGCCTACCAGGATATTCGTCATCAGCTGGAAACCGAAGCCGGGCGTATCAACGGTAAGTACGGTACGCTGGGCTGGACGCCCCTCTATTACCTCAATCAGCATTTCGATCGCCGCCTGCTGATGAAAATATTCCGGCTGACCGATATCGGCCTGGTCACCCCGCTGCGTGATGGTATGAATCTGGTGGCAAAAGAGTACGTGGCTGCACAGGACCCTGATGACCCGGGGGTGCTGGTGCTGTCGCGCTTCGCCGGGGCGGCCAACGAGCTGACATCGGCGCTGATTGTTAACCCTTACGATCGCGACGAGGTCGCCGCTGCACTGAATCAGGCGCTGACCATGTCACGCACGGAGCGTATCTCACGCTATAACGATATGATGAACGTGCTGCGTCAGAATGATATCGCCCACTGGCGGGAAAGCTATCTGAAGGACCTGCAGGCGCTGCCGATTCAGGGGAGGGCCATTGAAAAGGAGAATAATGTGGCCGCTTTCCCGAAACTTGCCTGATCAGGCGGACCAGTATAAATAAGAAAGGTAACTGAAAGGGGGCGTTGCCCCCTGTTTTTTTCGCTCTCCGCTTAACCATCCATCACCGCTGCTACGTAATTTATGCGGATAATTGTTGAAAAAACAGCCGCCCAGCCCACAAAAAAACGAATAAATCCACTTTTCCCTAAAGATTCCGCGCGGGTTGTCGATAATCATAAGGATATTCTTAGAGTTTTTGCTTAAACATTCATGTCTCTTATGTAACCCCTGTTTACATCTTCTGGCAGACCCTAAACATTAGGGGCTAACTGCTTACATTCCGTTATCACTTCCTTTAAAAAACCTGAGCTGTGTCACATTTCTGCCTTCATATGGCGTGCAAATATTCACCGTAAGTAACTATCTCATCCTGCCCTCAAAGCATCATTATTCAGGATAAAATCCTGTTAAGTTGCGCTTAAGTGACTATTATTCTCTATCAACTCGTAAGACATCCAGCCCGCTTCGCTTTAATGTTCCACAGATGCCTGTTTCACCTGGCTAATGGTTGCTCATGAGCTGAAATTTACAAAAAATGACCATAATGGTTAGTTAGTGAGCTAATCAACAGCGTTACTGATGGGTTTTTAGGAAGTATTTGCCTTAAAAGTGTGACCTGCGTCACACTTTATCTAAAATTTGGCGTGGCTCTCGTTGTATGTCGCGATCAGAGGGGATAGAGTTGCGTTGTTTTAGGAATAGTCCTAAAAGAATGTAACAAGAAGTCACGGAAGAAGTCAGGGATGAGATGGCTCAGGAATGGCCACTGGCAAAATGAATTCATGATTATTTCCTGGCTTGGTTCACCGAAAACAAGACAGCTTTTTTATACGTTTGGCGTTTGCCACTAATTTTTTGCCATCTTTAGATTTACCAACCAGCAACCATGGTAGCGGCTTAAGCCGCACACGTTAAAAGTAGTGTCAGTCAGGATGGAAAAAAAAATGGGTACATCAGAATTACTCAAACATATTTACGACATCAATTTGTCTTATTTATTACTCGCACAACGTTTAATTAACCAGGAAAAAGCCTCTGCAATGTTCCGCTTAGGTATTGATGAGCCAATGGCCGATGCCCTTGCCGGTCTGACGTTGCCTGAGATGGTTAAGCTGGCAGAAACCAATCAACTGGTGTGCCAGTTCCGTTTCAACGACCACAAGTCAATTAGTCGTTTAACTCAGGAATCACGCGTGGACGACCTGCAGCAGATCCATACGGGTATCCTGCTCTCCAGCCGTTTATTACGAGATGTATCGAAAGATACAGAAACCCCGAAAAAGAGGGCAGCGAGCTGATGAGCGAAAAAAGTATTGTTCAGGAAGCACGTGATATTCAGCTGGCAATGGAACTCATTACTCTGGGTGCCCGTCTGCAGATGCTGGAAAGCGAAACGCAGTTAAGCCGTGGTCGTTTAATTAAACTGTATAAAGAGTTGCGCGGTAGCCCGCCCCCTAAAGGAATGCTGCCGTTCTCTACCGACTGGTTTATGACGTGGGAGCAAAATATCCATGCTTCTATGTTCTGTAATGCCTGGCAGTTCCTGGTGAAAACCGGGTTATGCACCGGAGTTGAGGCCGTTATTAAAGCGTATCGCCTCTACCTGGAGCAGTGCCCACAACAGGACGAGGGCCCGCTGTTGGCGCTGACACGCGCCTGGACCCTGGTCCGGTTTGTCGAAAGTGGAATGCTGGAATTAATCGGCTGCAAGTGCTGTGGCGGAAGCTTTATTAATCATGCGCATCAGCCCATTGGTAGCTTTACCTGCAGTCTTTGCCAGCCACCATCCAGGGCGGTAAAAAGACGTAAACTTATCGCAGAAACTGCCGATAACAATTCACAACTGCTGGATGAACAGGTTAAACAAGCCGTTTAATAGTGTTCGCCACGTGGAGTGAATCCAGCAGCGGTCTTTGACCGCTGCTTTTTTTTTGCCCACGTCTGGTGTCCCTGCCTGAATAATCTGGTTCCACCCACCCACACGTTTACAGCGTAAGGATTTTTCGTGCTGATTATATTGGGTTATATCCTTGTCCTCGGGTCGGTGCTAGGCGGCTTCGCAATGGTCGGCGGCCACCTGGGCGCGTTATACCAACCTTCAGAAGTCCTGATCATTGTCGGATCGGGCATTGGTGCCTTTATTGTCGGTAATAACGGCAAAGCGATTAAAGCGACGGTCAAAGCATTACCTCTGTTGATGCGCGGTTCGAAATATAACAAGGCCGTGTACATGGATCTGATGGCGCTGCTATATCGCCTGATGGCCAAGTCCCGTCAGCAGGGGATGCTGTCGCTGGAGCGGGATATCGAAAATCCGCAGGAAAGTGAGATTTTCGCTAATTACCCGCGCATTCTTGCCGATAAAAGATTAGTGGACTTTATTACCGACTATTTACGCCTGATGGTCAGCGGCAATATGAATGCCTTTGAGATTGAAGCGTTGATGGATGAAGAGATCGAAACCTACGAGCACGAGTGTGATGTGCCAGCGACGGCACTGGCCACCATGGGGGATTCCCTGCCCGCGTTCGGTATTGTTGCTGCCGTGATGGGCGTTATCCATACCCTGGCGTCTGCAGACCGACCGGCAGCAGAGCTGGGTGCGTTGATTGCTAACGCCATGGTGGGAACCTTCCTCGGGATTTTGCTGGCGTACGGTTTTATCTCTCCACTGGCGGGGGTATTACGCCAGAAGTGTGCAGAGAACACCAAGATGATGCAGTGCATTAAGGTCACGCTGCTCTCCAGCCTCAACGGTTATGCCCCGCAGATTGCGGTGGAGTTTGGTCGCAAGACGTTGTACTCAACCGACCGACCGTCGTTTACCGAGCTGGAGGAGCATGTCCGTAATGCAAAATCCACTAAGCAGACTTCGGACCAAGACGCATGAAGCATAACAATCACCCCATTGTGCTGGTAAAGCGGAAAAAGTCGAATAAACATGCCGGCTCGCACGGTTCATGGAAAATCGCCTACGCCGACTTTATGACGGCAATGATGGCTTTTTTTATGGTGATGTGGCTGATTTCAATCTCAAGTCCTCAACAATTGATTCAGATTGCCGATTACTTTAAGACGCCGCTGAAAGTGGCGTTAACCGGCGGTCAGCGCAGCAGTGACAGTTCAAGCCCTATTCCTGGCGGTGGCCAGGACCCGACGGAAAAGAGCGGTGAGGTGCATAAAGTTGTCGATATGGATGCGCAGAAACGCAAGCTGGAGGAGATTCGTCTGAACCGCCTGCGTGAGAAGCTGGATCAGCTGATTGAAGCCGATCCCCGTCTGCGGGCCCTGCGTCCCCATTTGATTATTAACATGGTGGAAGAGGGGCTGCGTATTCAGATTATTGACAGCCAGAACCGTCCGATGTTTAAAACCGGTAGCGCAGAGGTTGAACCCTATATGCGCGACATATTGCGTGCCATTGCCCCGATTCTGAATGATATTCCGAACCGAATCAGCCTGGCGGGCCATACCGATGATTTTCAGTATGCCGGGGGCGACCGTGGCTACAGTAACTGGGAACTCTCTGCGGACCGCGCCAATGCGTCGCGGCGCGAGCTGGTTCTCGGAGGTCTGGACGGTGGCAAGATGCTGCGCGTGGTGGGCATGTCTGACACCATGAAACTGAAAAATCGTGGCGGAAACGACTCGGTAAATCGACGCATCAGTCTGCTGGTGTTGAACCACGACACTGAAGCTCAGATTGAGCGGGAAAATGCTGAAAGTGATGCGGTACAGATTAATGATGCAAGTAGCCTTAAACAGATAGCGGCGCCGGAAGTTCCTTCCACAGCCACAACAAACCAAGACCCTCAACAATCACAGGCTGAGTCTGTCAGTACCGCTGCACCGGTAACCTCGTTACCGGCCGCACCGGCACCGACGACCCAGACCGATCGCGACTCACAGCCGAGGTGATACCGTGAGCATGGATATCAGCGATTTTTACCAGACGTTCTTTGATGAAGCCGATGAATTGTTGGCGGACATGGAACAACACCTGTTGGGTTTAGACCCACAGGAACCAGATTCGGAGCAGCTTAACGCTATCTTCCGTGCGGCCCACTCGATTAAAGGCGGGGCGGGTACCTTTGGTTTTACTGTATTACAGGAAACCACGCATATTCTGGAAAACATTCTTGACGGTGCGCGCCGCGGCGAAATGCAGCTCAGTACCGATATCATCAACCTGTTTTTGGAAACCAAAGATATTATGCAGGAACAGCTGGATGCGTATAAAACCGCCTCGGAGCCCGATGCCGCTACGTTCGCCTACATTTGTCAGGCTCTGCGCCAGCTGGCACTGGAAGCGAAGGGCGAAGCCCCGGTCTCTGACATTTCTGCGGCGCCTGCGGGAGGAGCGACGTCTGTTTCTTCCAGCGGTCTGCGTATTAAGCTGACAGCGCTGAAGGCCAATGAAGCCGATCTGATGCTGGAAGAACTGGGCAATCTGGGTACGGTTTCTGATGCGGTGAAAGGCGCCAACTTCCTGGAAGCCACGCTGGACTCCTCCGTGGGTAAAGACGACATCGTTGCGGTACTGTGCTTTGTGATTGATGAGTCACAGATCCACTTCCCGCAGGCCGATGTGGTCGATATTGCCACCGCGATGACCGATGCGCCGGCTGTCGAGGCTGAGGCTGAGATGGAAGCCGTGGCTGAACCTGAGCTGGCTGCCGTCAGTGATGTGGTCCAGCTGAAGCGTGAACCCGCGAAGAAAGCGGCGAACCCTAAAGTCAGTGAATCTACCAGTATCCGCGTGGCGGTAGAGAAAGTTGACCAGCTGATTAACCTGGTTGGTGAGCTGGTGATCACCCAGTCGATGCTGGCGCAGCGTTCGGGAGAGCTTGACCCGGTTAACCACGGTGACCTGCTGAACAGCATGGGACAGCTGGAGCGTAATGCCCGCGATCTGCAGGAATCGGTTATGTCGATTCGTATGATGCCGATGGAATACGTTTTCAGCCGCTTCCCGCGTCTGGTACGTGACCTGGCCAGCAAGCTGGGTAAAGAAGTGGAACTGACCCTGATGGGCAGCTCGACCGAACTGGATAAGAGCCTGATCGAACGCATTATTGACCCGTTAACGCACCTCGTGCGTAACAGCCTTGATCACGGGATTGAAACCCCGGAAAAACGTCAGGCAGCAGGCAAACATGCGGTCGGGAATCTGACCCTGTCTGCGGAACATCAGGGCGGCAATATCTGCATCGAAGTCACTGATGACGGTGCCGGCCTGAACCGTGAACGTATTCTGGCGAAAGCCCTCTCTTCCGGACTGCCGGTCAGCGAATCGATGAGCGATGAAGAAGTCGGCATGTTGATCTTCGCGCCGGGCTTCTCGACCGCCGAGCAGGTCACGGACGTTTCCGGCCGTGGCGTCGGGATGGACGTGGTGAAACGTAATATCCAGGAGATGGGCGGACACGTTGAAATCGCCTCTAAACAGGGTAAAGGCACCACGATCCGCATCCTGCTCCCGCTGACGCTGGCCATCCTTGATGGCATGTCCGTCCGCGTGGCAAATGAAGTGTTTATCCTGCCACTGAATGCGGTGATGGAATCCCTGCAGCCGCTGGCGGATGACCTGAAAGCGCTGGCAGGCGGTGAACGCGTGCTGGAAGTTCGCGGAGAGTATTTGCCGCTGGTTGAGCTGTGGAACGTCTTTGAGGTCCAGGGGGCCAAAACCGAAGCCACGCAGGGGATTGTCGTTATCCTGCAAAGTGCCGGGAAACGCTATGCGCTGCTGGTCGATCAGTTGATTGGTCAGCACCAGGTGGTGGTGAAAAACCTGGAAAGCAACTATCGCAAAGTGCCGGGCATCTCCGCCGCCACCATCCTTGGGGATGGCAGCGTAGCGCTGATTGTCGATGTCTCTGCACTGCAGTCTCTGAACCGTGAAAAGCGTGTGGCGGGAGCCGCAGCCTGACAATAACTGATTAAGGGTAGAATTATGACTGGAATGGCCACTGTCACTAAACTCGCCGGCGAAACCGTGGGTCAGGAGTTCCTGGTGTTTACACTGGGTGACGAAGAGTACGGAATCGATATCCTGAAAGTTCAGGAAATCCGCGGGTATGATCAGGTGACGCGTATCGCGAACACCCCGGCGTTTATTAAGGGCGTGACTAACCTGCGCGGTGTGATCGTGCCGATTATTGACCTGCGCATCAAGTTCGCACAGCCGGGTGTGGTCTATAACGACAATACCGTGGTCATAGTGCTGAATCTGGAGCAGCGCGTGGTCGGTATCGTTGTGGATGGCGTGTCTGACGTGCTGTCCCTGACGCAGGATCAGATCCGGCCTTCCCCGGAGTTCGCCGTCACCATGTCGACCGAATATCTGACCGGTCTGGGGGCGCTCGGTGAGCGTATGCTGATCCTCGTCGACATCGAGAAGCTGTTAAGCAGCGAAGAGATGGCGCTGATGGATACGCTGCGTAGCGCATAATCGTCAACAGAGCGGATCGTCGATCCGCTCTGTTATTACCCTCATCCCGTTCTGCCACTGATGTTAACCGCGAAAAGTTTTACCTCGCTCATTGCCCCTCGCTTTATTTGCATTCTCTTGCCTGACGCCGTGAGTGTAGCGGTGCTGTATGACACTTCACGAAACGGCTAACCAAGATGCTCTGTCGTCAGCTTTATTGTCCTTCCTTACCCCTGTAAAGAGCAGGGTTACACCCCGGGTCAGTCCCAAAAAAGGAGGAAAATCGGCACCTCTGCCTCTTTTAGTTATTTAACTCTTCACAGCATAAAGATTGCCGTCTCCCGACCGATACCCCCAGTGTTATTCCATAAATTACACCAAAGGTTACCTATGTTTTCGCGTATTAAAGTCGTTACCAGTCTGATTCTGGTGCTGTTGATTTTCGGCATTTTACAGCTGGCCGCGGGCGGCCTGTTTATCAACGCGCTTACCCACGACAAAAACAGTTTTGCCGTTTCCAAAACAGCCAATGATAACGTCTCGCTGTTTACCGATGCGTGGGTCACGCTCAACCAGACCCGTATCACGCTGAACCGTGGCATGTTGCGCATCCAGAGTGAAGCCGCCAACAGCGGTAGCAGCGCCTCACTCGACACGCTGAGTGCACAGGCCAAACAGCAGCTGGTGACCGCGCAGAAGTCCTATGAGGCTTTTCAGGCTACCCCAGCGACCCCCGGCATCGATCCCCAACTGACCGAACGCCTTCAGCAGCGCTATGGCGATTACGTTCAGGCGCTGGAAGCGATGACCGGACAGATGGAGAACAAGCAGCTGGATGCGATGTTCAAGCAGAACATTGAAAAGAAACAGATTGCTATGCAGGAGGTGTACACAGAATGGCGCACGCTGCAGAATCAGTTAAGTGCAAAAGGAGCCGTGCAGAACCAGAAAGCCTATATCAATATGCTGTGGACTATTGCGGGTGTGATGGCCCTGGTGGTTGCGCTGATTATCCTTTGCTGGTTTGGACTGCGTAACATTCTGATCCGTCCTCTGCAGTCGACCATTACCCATATTCGTTCCATCGCAGAAGGCGACCTGACGCAAAATATTGCCGTGACAGGTCGTAATGAAATGACTCAGCTGGCCTCCAGCCTGCAGGATATGCAGCAGTCACTGGTAAAAACGGTCAGTGTTGTCCGTGACGGATCTGATGCGATCTATACCGGTGCCAGTGAAATTGCAGCGGGTAACAACGATCTCTCTGCGCGCACCGAAGAGCAGGCAGCTTCGCTGGAGCAGACGGCTGCCAGCATGGAACAGCTGACCGCGACGGTAAAACAGAATGCGGAAAATGCCCGTCAGGCCTCGCAGCTGGCGCTGAATGCGTCGGTAACCGCCCGTAAAGGGGGACAGGTGGTGGATGGCGTGGTGAAAACCATGAATGATATCGCCGGCAGTTCGAAGAAAATTGCCGATATCACCAGCGTGATTGACGGCATTGCCTTCCAGACCAATATCCTGGCACTGAATGCAGCGGTAGAAGCCGCCCGTGCCGGCGAACAGGGCCGTGGATTTGCGGTGGTGGCCGGGGAAGTACGTAACCTCGCCCAGCGCAGTGCTCAGGCAGCGAAAGAGATCAAGAGCCTGATTGAAGACTCCGTGGCGCGTGTTGACAGCGGGTCAGTACTGGTAGGAACTGCCGGCGAAACCATGACGGATATCGTTAATGCCGTCAGCCGCGTCACCGATATCATGGGGGAGATTGCCTCCGCCAGTGACGAGCAGAGCCGGGGTATTGACCAGGTGGGCACGGCGGTGACCGAAATGGATCGCGTGACCCAGCAGAACGCCTCTCTGGTCGAAGAGTCTGCTTCGGCAGCGGCCTCTCTGGAAGATCAGGCCAGCCGACTGACTCAGGCGGTCGCCGTCTTCCGCATTGCCCGTCAGGGAAGCGTCGCCCCGGCACCGCTGAAGCGTCCGGTACTGAAGCCGGCGGCACTCAGCAAGCCACAGGCTGCCTCCGCAACGGCCTCAGACAGCCACTGGGAAACGTTCTGACCGTGCGTTGAACGGCAGAGGGCGGCCTTAACGTCGGCCGCCCGTACGGAAGATTAACCTGATAATAGTGCTGTAATGAAATAATAACGGAATGTTTCATGGTGCTCATTCCGCTCAGCGCCAGATAACTGACTACCTTAACCGCAACGCGCCCACATAAAGATCCGCAGCCGCCTGCCGATAACAGCAGCGTCAACTGTTTAATAAGGAACATTATGTTTACGCGTATGAAGGTCGTCACCAGTTTGATCCTGGTGCTGGTGTTTTTTGGTTCATTACAGCTCATCACAGGGGGCTTATTCTTCCAGGCCCTGAAAGGCGATAAAGACAACTTCGCCGTCTCCCAGCAGCTTCGTCTGCAACAGTCCGCACTCAACCAGTCCTGGATCGCGCTGATTCAGGCGCGTAACACGCTCAATCGCTCGGGTATCCGCTACACCCTGGATGCTAACCGTGAAGGGATCAGCGAAGCAGTGAAGCAGCTGCTGGCCGACGCGCAGGGGCAGTTAACCCTGGCAGAAAAAAATTATGCGCTGTGGAATTCCCGCCTGACTGAACAGGGAAAGACGGCCGACAACGTACTGGCTATCCAGAAAAATTATGACATCCTCCACTCGGCGCTGAGTGAGCTTATCCAGCTCATGAATGCCGGGAAAATTAATGAATTCTTTGATCAACCGACCCAGGGCTATCAGGATGGTTTTGCCCATGCCTACGACGCCTGGCTGACGAATAATGATGCTCAGGCCGCTGCGGGTGCGGAAGAAAACCTGCGGTCTTACGGGCAGGCGATCTGGATCCTCGGTATTGCACTGGTGGTCTCGTTGATGGTCATTTCCGGAGTCTGGACAGGAATTCGCCATATCCTGCTGCGTCCGCTGCAAACCAGCATTGAACATATCCGCCGTATCGCCAGCGGCGATCTGACACAGCCGATTACCGTGGAAGGGCGTAATGAAATGGCGCAGCTGGCAGCCAGCCTGCAGCATATGCAGGATGAACTGATCCGCACGGTGAGCGTGGTGCGCGACGGTTCTGACGCCATTTATACCGGAGCCAGCGAAATCTCCGCCGGGAATAACGATCTTTCCTCGCGCACTGAGCAGCAGGCCTCGGCGCTGCAGGAAACGGCTGCCAGCATGGAGCAGCTGACCGCGACGGTGAAACAGAACGCTGAAAACGCCCGCCAGGCGTCCCAGCTGGCGCTCAGCGCCTCGGAAACCGCGCAGAAGGGCGGCAAAGTGGTGGATGGCGTGGTGAAAACCATGAATGACATCGCCGGCAGTTCGAAGAAAATTGCCGATATTATCAGCGTGATTGACGGTATTGCCTTCCAGACCAATATCCTGGCACTGAACGCGGCGGTGGAAGCCGCCCGTGCCGGCGAGCAGGGCCGTGGTTTTGCGGTGGTAGCCGGGGAAGTGCGCAATCTCGCTCAGCGCAGCGCGCAGGCGGCAAAAGAGATTAAGGGTCTGATTGAGGATTCCGTGTCGCGCGTGGATACCGGTTCTGTGCTGGTGGAAAGCGCCGGGGAAACCATGAATGATATTGTCAGCGCGGTCACCCGCGTCACCGATATCATGGGTGAGATCGCCTCTGCCAGCGACGAGCAGAGCAGGGGGATTGACCAGGTGGGCACCGCCGTTAATGAAATGGATCGCGTGACCCAGCAGAATGCCTCGCTGGTGGAGGAGTCGGCTTCAGCCGCCGCCTCGCTGGAGGATCAGGCCAGTCGTCTGACTCAGGCTGTTGCGGTGTTCCGCCTCAGCCAACAGAAAACGGCACCGGCTGCAGTGCTGAAACGGCCCGCTCTGAGCGCCGCCGCGGCGCCGAAGCTGGCGGCACCTGCCGCCACCGGGGATCACTGGGAAACCTTCTAGCCATGCTGACGGGGCGGTTCTCAGCCCCGATATGCTTAAAAAAAAGACGAACTGACTCCCCAGCCCGCTATTCTGCGGGCTTTATGCATAACCCGGTAAAGATCCCGCTATGACTGCCGATAAATCACAGTAGCTATCCAACTGGGGAAAGGTATGTTCAAGCGTATGAAAGTGGTGACCAGCCTGATGCTGGTCCTGGTAATATTTGGTTCTTTGCAGTTAATTTCCGGGGGATTGTTTTTCCAGTCTCTGAAAGGCGATAAGGAAAACTTTAGTCTGACCCAACAGATTCGTCGCGAGCAGGCCAATCTGACCTCTGCATGGATAGCACTGGTACAAACACGCAACACGCTGAACCGTGCGGCAACGCGTTATCTGCTGGATGAAAAAGGCCAGGGAACGGGATCGACGGTGGCCGAACTGTTGGCGCTGGCGAAATCGCAGCTGGCGACGGCAGAGCAGGAATTCGCTGAGTTCAACAAAGAACTGCCGCCTGACGTGCTCAGCCTGCCGCACGTGCAGAGTGTGAATGAAAACTACAAGATTTTGCACGGTGCGTTAATCGAGCTGATTCAGATGCTGACCAGCGGTGATTTTAAAGGCTTCGTGGATCAGCCAACGACCGGTTTCCAGAACGGATTTGAGCAGGCCTATACCGTCTGGCTGAAAAATACCGATGGCATGCTGGCAGCCGGTTCGGCGCAGAATGAGAGCGCCTATCAGCGTGCCATCTGGGTCCTGCTGACCATTCTGCTGGTGTCAGTGATCATCATTGCCACCGTCTGGTCGGGGATCCACCAGATCCTGTTACGTCCGCTGAAAGCCAGCATTGACCATATTCGTCATATTGCCAGTGGCGACCTGACACAGCAGATCGACACGGAAGGGCGCAATGAAATGGCCCAGCTGGCAGCCAGCCTGCAGCATATGCAGCAGGAACTGGTGAAGACGGTGAGCGTGGTACGCGATGGTTCTGACGCTATCTATACCGGTGCCAGCGAAATTGCAGCCGGCAATAACGATCTCTCTTCACGCACGGAAGAGCAGGCCTCCGCGCTGCAGGAAACCGCAGCCAGCATGGAGCAGCTGACCTCAACGGTGAAACAGAACGCTGAAAACGCCCGCCAGGCGTCCCAGCTGGCGCTCAGCGCCTCGGAAACCGCGCAGAAGGGCGGCAAAGTGGTGGATGGCGTGGTGAAAACCATGAATGACATCGCCGGAAGTTCGAAGAAAATCGCCGATATTATCAGCGTGATCGACGGCATTGCCTTCCAGACCAATATCCTGGCACTGAACGCGGCGGTGGAAGCGGCACGTGCCGGCGAGCAGGGCCGTGGTTTTGCGGTGGTGGCCGGAGAAGTGCGCAACCTTGCCCAGCGCAGCGCGCAGGCAGCAAAAGAGATTAAGGGCCTGATTGAAGATTCCGTGTCGCGCGTGGATACCGGCTCGGTGCTGGTGGAAAGCGCCGGGGAAACCATGAAAGACATCGTCAGCGCGGTCACCCGCGTCACCGATATCATGGGTGAGATCGCCTCTGCCAGCGACGAACAGAGCCGGGGTATTGACCAGGTGGGCACCGCCGTTAACGAGATGGATCGCGTGACTCAGCAGAATGCCTCACTGGTGGAGGAGTCTGCTTCTGCTGCCGCCTCGCTGGAAGATCAGGCCAGCCGTCTGACTCAGGCTGTCGCTGTTTTCCGAATTCGTAAAGAAAATGTCATCGCGGCCGTTAATAACAACAGGGCGCAGGTTTCTCCGTTGCTGTCACCTCCGTCTGCTGCGCGTAAAGCGCTGCCGGCCAGCAAATCAGATGATAACTGGGAAACGTTTTAATTTCTGAACCCGCTATAACGCTACAAGAGGCCAGCCCGGTAAACGGGCGGCCCGATGAAAAAGAATCTTTTTTGTTGCCTGTGTCAGGTGACATTTCCGGGGAGTGCGCAATGTTAGGTCGTTTACGTATATCTGGCACCATCATCGCCCTGCTTGGCGTGTTTTGCCTGATGCAGATCGCCGCCAGCGGACTGTCATTTAACTCTTTCCGCCTGGATGCAGACAATATTCATCAGGTTGAAATCAGCGGTGACCAGCGCGACGCGCTGGGTGAAAGCTGGGCTGCGCTTCTCAGCACCCGTGTGACACTGAGTCGTGCCGGCACCCGTGCGGCACTGAATGTCCCGCGTGAGCAGGTGGTCAGCCTGATGACCAAAGCGCAGAGCGACCTCGATCGGGCCGATAAAGCGTTTAAAGCATTTAAAGCGATCCCTGTCGTCACCCCCGAAGGGATGGCACTGGAAAAAGATATTGTGGCGGCCTATGACGTCTACTACAGCGAGTTGTCACAGCTGATCGCCTGGCTGCAGAATAATCAGCTGCAGGCGTTTCTTGACTCTCCGACGCAGGGCAAGCAGGACAAGTTCCAGGTGCAGTACCAGCGCTGGATGAAACACATCGATGAACTGCGTGATCACGCCGGGACCGCCAGCAAAGGTTTCTACTTCCAGTCGAAGGTAATTTTTGCGGTCTCAGTGACCCTGTCACTTCTGGTGACCCTGGCCGCGCTGTGGTGGGTGAAGCAGGCGCTGATTGCGCCACTGGCGCGGATGCGCAGCCATTTTGAGCGCATTGCCTCCGGTAACCTGAATGGCGAAGTGGAAGCGGGAAGCCGCAACGAGCTGGGCCAGCTGTTCACCAGCCTGCAGCATATGCAGCATGCACTGTCTTCGACCGTGCGTGATGTGCGTGACGGCAGCCGCGCCATGCAGACCGGGATTGGCGAGATCGCCGCCGGTAACAACGATCTTTCCGCCCGCACCGAGCAGCAGGCGGCGTCGCTGGCGCAGACGGCCGCCAGTATGGAGCAACTGACGGCCACGGTGTCTGCCAACGCCGACAACGCCCGTCAGGCCTCTGATCTGGCGCGGGAGGCATCGGGTACGGCGCACAAAGGCGGCGCACTGACCGGTAATGTGGTCACCACCATGAACGCGATTGCCAGCAGTTCAAAACGGATTGCCGACATTACCAGCGTCATTGACGGTATTGCCTTCCAGACCAATATTCTGGCGCTGAATGCGGCGGTAGAGGCGGCCCGCGCCGGTGAGCAGGGACGCGGGTTTGCCGTGGTCGCGGGTGAAGTGCGTAACCTTGCCCAGCGCAGCGCACAGGCGGCGAAAGAGATTAAATCTCTGATTGAAGAGTCGGTCAGCCGGGTCGATCAGGGGGCGAAGCAGGTCGCTTCTGCCGGGGAAACGATGGATGAGATCCTCCAGTCGGTCAACCGGGTGAACGACATCATGGGCGAAATTGCCGCCGCCAGCGACGAGCAGCGACGCGGTATTGAACAGGTTGCACTGGCGGTAGGCCAGATGGATCAGGTGACCCAGCAGAACGCCGCCCTGGTGGAAGAGGGCGCGGCCGCCACGGGGGCACTGGAAGCACAGGCAGAATATCTGACAGCGGCGGTCAGCCGCTTCGCACTGGATGAGCGTGCAGACTAAATAGCGATCCCGTCGGTCTGAAGACCGGCGGGAACGAGACACCCTAATAATACCCTTATCCGCGCTTTGCAGGATGGCTACATGAAGAAATCGACGTTGTTAGCTCCACCGGAAAACGCAACGCTGCTGTCGCAGATGGTACAGCGCCTGCCGTTATCCGATACGCATTTTAAGCGTATCAGTCAGTTGATTTATCAGCGAGCTGGCATCGTTCTCGCCGATCACAAGCGAGAAATGGTCTACAACCGCCTGGTCCGCCGGCTGCGGATGTTAAATATCGACGATTTTGGTCGCTATATGGCGCTGCTGGAAAACGACCCTAACAGCGCAGAGTGGCAGGCGTTTGTGAATGCCCTGACCACCAACCTGACGGCCTTTTTTCGCGAAGCCCACCACTTTCCAATCCTGGCGGAGCATGCGAAACGTCGTCCGGGGAACTACAGCGTGTGGTGCGCAGCGGCCTCTACCGGCGAAGAGCCTTACTCCATTGCGATGACCCTGGCGGAAACGCTGGGCACCGGCCCGGGTAAGTTTCAGATCCACGCCAGTGATATCGATACCCAGGTGCTGGAAAAAGCGCTGGCGGGCGTCTATCGCCAGGAGGAGCTGCGTACGCTCTCACCGCAGCAGCTGCAACGCTTTTTCCTGCGCGGAACCGGGCCGCATGAAGGCATGGTGCGTGCCCGTCCTGAGCTGGCCAATATGGTGACGTTTGCTCAACTGAATCTGCTGGCTAATGACTGGGCGCTGCCCGGACAGTTTGATGTGATTTTCTGCCGTAATGTCATGATCTATTTCGACAAAGAAACACAGGAAAAGATTTTACGACGTTTTGTTCCGTTACTGAAACCCGGCGGTTTGCTGTTTGCCGGTCACTCGGAAAACTTCAGCCAGATTAGTAAAGAATTTTATCTGCGTGGCCAGACGGTCTATGGACTGACTAAGGAAAGATAATGAGTAAAATCAGAGTGTTGTGCGTCGATGATTCGGCGTTGATGCGCCAGTTGATGACCGAAATTATCAACAGCCATTCCGATATGGAGATGGTCGCGTCTGCACCGGACCCGTTGGTGGCACGGGATTTGATTAAGCAGTTTAACCCGGATGTCCTGACCCTGGATGTAGAGATGCCGCGCATGGACGGTCTCGATTTTCTGGAAAAGCTGATGCGTCTGCGCCCGATGCCTGTGGTGATGGTTTCATCACTGACGGGCAAAGGGTCTGAAATTACCCTGCGTGCCCTGGAGCTGGGAGCCGTCGACTTTGTCACGAAACCGTCGCTGGGAATTCGGGAAGGGATGCTGGCCTACAGTCAGATGATTGCCGATAAAGTGCGTGCGGCGTCACGCGCCCGTCTGCACACCCGTGGGCCACAGCCTGCGCCGGTGATGCTGAAAGCCGGGCCGCTGCTGAGTAGTGAAAAACTGATTGCCATTGGCGCCTCTACCGGCGGCACCGAAGCGATTCGTCATGTGCTGCAGCCGTTACCGGCCACCAGCCCGGCGCTGTTAATCACCCAGCATATGCCCCCGGGCTTCACTAAATCGTTTGCCGAACGTCTGAACAAGCTGTGCCAGATTACGGTGAAAGAAGCGGAAGACGGTGAACGTATTCTGCCGGGCCATGCGTATATCGCACCGGGTGCGATGCATATGGAACTGACGCGCAGTGGCGCGAACTATCAGGTCAAACTGAATGACGGACCGCCGGTGAATCGTCATAAACCGTCGGTCGATGTGTTGTTTAACTCAGTGGCGCAGTTTGCCGGTCGTAACGCCGTTGGCGTGATCCTGACCGGCATGGGGAACGATGGTGCTGCCGGGCTACTGGCGATGAATAAAGCCGGTGCCTGGACCATTGCCCAGAACGAAGCGAGCTGTGTGGTATTTGGCATGCCCCGGGAGGCAATCGCCCTCGGGGGAGCCAGTGAGGTGGTGGATCTCCACCAAATCAGCCAGCACATGCTGGCAAAAATTAGCGCCGGACAGGCGTTGCGTATCTAACGCGGTCCTCGCGGGCTACATATTACGGGAGTAGGTATGGTTGATAAAAATATGCGGTTTCTGGTGGTCGATGACTTCAACACGATGCGTCGTATCGTCCGTAACCTGTTAAAAGAGCTGGGCTTCAACAATGTTGAAGAAGCAGAAGACGGTGTGGATGCGCTGAACAAACTGCGTGCAGGGGGTTTCGACTTCGTGGTGTCTGACTGGAACATGCCGAATATGGATGGCCTGCAGCTGCTGCAAACCATCCGTGCGGACGCCGCGCTGAGTAAGCTGCCGGTGTTGATGGTTACGGCAGAAGCCAAGAAAGAGAATATCATTGCCGCTGCACAGGCGGGTGCCAGCGGCTACGTTGTTAAACCATTCACAGCGGCTACCCTGGAAGAGAAGTTAGGTAAGATCTTCGAAAAACTGGGTATGTAAGGAGCTGAGATGAACACTATTCCGAAACCAAATGTTGATGCAGCTTCGGCGCAGGACATAATCTCTAAAATTGGTTCACTGACGCGTATGCTGCGCGACAGTCTGCGTGAGTTAGGTCTTGATCAGGCTATCGCAGAAGCCGCAGAGGCGATCCCGGATGCCCGCGATCGTCTTGATTATGTGATTCAAATGACCGGCCAGGCGGCCGAGCGTGCACTAAACTGCGTCGAGGCCGCGCAGCCCCGTCAGACAGTGATGGAGAATGGAGCGAAAGCACTGAAAGTTCGCTGGGATGAGTGGTTCGAGAACCCTATCGAACTGTCAGATGCCCGCTCTCTGGTTTCGGATACTCGTGGTTATCTGAACGAAGTACCGGAGCATACAGGCTTCACTAATGCCCAGTTGATGGAAATCATGATGGCTCAGGATTTCCAGGATCTGACCGGGCAGGTGATCAAACGTATGATGGATGTTATCCAGGAAATTGAGCGTCAACTGTTGACGGTCCTCATGGAAAACATCCCGGACCAGAGCGCCCGCGTGAAGAAAGATACCGACAGCCTGTTGAATGGCCCGCAGATCAATGCGGCTGCCCCGAATGTGGTGGCAAGCCAGGATCAGGTTGACGATCTGCTGGACAGCCTCGGCTTCTGATAACAGAGGCGGAGCCATTCCGCCTCTGCTGATGTCAGTGCCCGCGCCATTGCGCGGGCACTGTCCTTCGCCCATTCCTTAAATAACCCCCTTTTTACCCGTTTACTCGTGGCATTACCCCTGCGCGAATTTGGCATTCTACCCTCAGTCATTCCGTATTGAAGGTTTTGCTACCGTGTCTCAGGATAGCGATCAGGAAAAAACAGAGTCCCCCACGGCCCATCGACTTGAAAAAGCACGAGAAGAAGGGCAAATCCCGCGATCGCGCGAGCTGACATCGATTCTGATGCTGGTGACCGGCCTGAGTATTCTGTGGGTCGGCGGCGAGTGGATGGGGCGAAAACTGGGTGCGCTGGTGGCCGATGGTCTGGTCTTCAATCATTCCGTGGTCAGCGATACCAGTCAGATGCTTCATCAGATAGCCAATCTGCTAATGCAGGCCGTGCTGGCCATTCTGCCAATGATGTTCGGCCTGGTGGTGATGGCAATTGCGGCACCAATGCTGCTGGGTGGGCTGGTGATCAGCGGCAAGTCGATTAAATTCGACTTCGGCAAAATGAACCCGATAAAAGGCCTGGCGAAACTGGTGTCCGCGCAGTCCGCGGCCGAACTGCTCAAAGCCGTGCTGAAAGCGACGCTGGTGGGCGTGGTGACCTGGCTGTATATCTGGCATCACTGGGCGGAAATGTTACGCCTGATCAGCGAATCGCCGGTGACGGCTCTGGCCAGCGCACTGAATATGATTGCCATGTGCAGCATTCTGGTGGTGCTGGGGCTCTCCCCGATGGTGGGTTTCGACGTCTTCTTCCAGGTGTACAGTTACTTCAAAAATTTACGCATGTCTCGTCAGGATATTATGGACGAGCACAAGCAGCAGGAAGGCGACCCGCATGTGAAAGGGCGTATCCGTCAGCAGATGCGGGCGGCCGCCAGGCGGCGCATGATGCAGGATGTGCCGAAGGCGGATGTGATCGTCACTAACCCGACCCACTATTCGGTTGCGTTGCAGTACGACGAAAAGAAAATGAGCGCACCAAAAGTGCTGGCGAAGGGCGCAGGAGAAATTGCTCTGCGCATTCGTGAACTGGGCAAGGAGCACCGTATCCCGATTCTTGAAGCACCGCCGCTGGCGCGTGCGCTGTATCGTCATAGTGAAATTGGTCAGCATATTCCCGGGACGTTGTACGCAGCCGTGGCTGAAGTGCTCGCCTGGGTGTGGCAACTCCGCCGCTGGAAAGTGGAAGGGGGGCTGATCCCGAAGAGACCTGTTAAATTGCCGGTGCCGGATGGGCTGGACTTTGTTGGAGAACAAAAATCTGATGGCTAATCTGGCCGCATTACTTCGCTTACCCGCTAACATGAAAGACACGCAGTGGAAGGTGCTGGCCGGGCCGATCCTGATCCTGCTGATCCTGTCGATGATGGTGCTGCCGCTGCCGCCGTTTATCCTCGATCTGTTGTTCACCTTCAACATTGCCCTGTCGATCATGGTGCTGCTGGTGGCGATGTTCACCCAGCGCACGCTGGATTTCGCTGCCTTCCCGACCATCCTGCTGTTTTCCACCTTATTACGCCTGGCACTGAACGTGGCCTCAACGCGTATTATTCTGATGGAAGGCCATACCGGGGCCGCCGCCGCCGGTCAGGTGGTGGAAGCCTTTGGCCACTTCCTGGTCGGTGGCAACTTTGCCATCGGTATTGTGGTGTTTGTTATCCTGGTGATCATCAACTTTATGGTTATCACCAAAGGGGCCGGGCGTATTGCTGAAGTGGGCGCGCGTTTTGTCCTTGACGGGATGCCGGGTAAGCAGATGGCGATCGATGCCGACCTCAATGCCGGGCTGATTGGCGAAGAGGAGGCGAAAAAACGCCGCTCTGACGTGACCCAGGAAGCGGACTTCTACGGTTCGATGGACGGTGCCAGTAAATTTGTTCGTGGTGATGCCGTCGCCGGTATCATGATTATGATTATCAACGTCATCGGCGGTCTGCTGGTGGGCGTGGTACAGCATGGGATGGACGCCGGACATGCGGCAGAAACGTATACGCTGCTGACCATTGGTGATGGCCTGGTCGCGCAGATCCCGGCGCTGGTGATCTCGACCGCCGCCGGGGTTATCGTTACCCGCGTCGGTACCGATCAGGACGTCGGTGAGCAGATGGTGGGCCAGCTGTTTAATAACCCACGCGTGATGATGCTCAGTGCGGGCGTCCTCGGCCTGCTCGGCATGGTGCCGGGAATGCCAAACCTGGTCTTCCTGCTGTTTACCGCCGCCTTACTGGGTCTGGCCTGGTGGATACGCGGCAAGGAGATGAAGCCGAAAACCAGCGACGCCCCGGCTCTGTCAATGGCCCGCCAGCCGGAGAGTGCCGCCAGCGTTGAAGCCACCTGGGGCGATGTCCAGTTGGAAGATTCTCTGGGGATGGAAGTGGGTTACCGGCTGATCCCGATGGTCGACAGCGCTCAGGATGGCGAACTGCTGGGACGTATCCGCAGCATCCGTAAGAAATTTGCGCAGGAGATGGGCTTCCTGCCGCCGGTGGTGCATATCCGTGACAACATGGATCTGACGCCGGCCCGCTACCGTATTCTGATGAAAGGGGTGGAGATCGGCAGCGGTGACGCCTATCCGGGGCGCTGGATGGCGATTAACCCCGGTACGGCGGCAGGGACACTTCCGGGAGAAGTGACCGTTGACCCGGCCTTTGGTCTGGAGGCGATCTGGATCGACAGCGCGCTGAAAGAGCAGGCACAGATTCAGGGCTTCACCGTGGTGGAAGCCAGTACCGTAGTGGCCACGCATCTTAACCATCTGATCGGCCAGTATGCCAGCGAGCTGTTCGGTCGTCAGGAAGCGCAGCAGCTACTGGATCGCGTCACCCAGGAAATGCCGAAGCTGACGGAAGATCTGATCCCTGGCGTGATCACCCTGACCACGCTGCACAAGGTGCTGCAGAATCTGCTGGCAGAGCGTGTTTCTATCCGCGATATGCGCACCATTATTGAAACGCTGGCGGAACATGCTGCGGTGCAGACCGATCCCCAGGAGCTGACCTCGGTGGTACGTGTGGCACTGGGCCGCGCCATTACCCAGCAGTGGTTCCCGGGCAACGGAGAAGTGCAGGTGATTGGCCTGGATACCACGCTTGAACGTCTGCTGCTGCAGGCGCTGCAGGGCGGTGGTGGCCTGGAACCGGGGCTGGCGGATCGCCTGCTGGCACAGGCGCAAACGGCGCTGCAGCATCAGGAAGGGCTGGGTGCACCGCCGGTGCTGCTGGTGAATCATCCGCTGCGTGCGTTACTGGCCCGCTTCCTGCGCCGCTCGCTGCCACAGCTGATGGTCATTTCGAATATGGAACTGACTGACAACCGCAATATCCGTATGACGTCCACCATTGGAGGCCACTGATGAAGGCGCTGGCAGGAGTGTTGCTGCTGATGCTGCCGGGCATGAGTCTGGCGGCTGATGGTGGCTGGCAGGCGAGCGCAACGGGCCCGGCACTCTCCAACCGGGGCGTGCAGGCATCATCGCGCCCTCTCAGCCCGCCTGAAGCGCTGCCCGGGACGATGACCGATGTGGTGTGGCGCTATACGCTCAGCGCGCCTGCCCCTGCCGGATTGCAGGTTCGCTTATGCTCAGAGAGTCGCTGTGTACCAATTGAGGGAGCCAGCGGTTCAACGCGTGGGCTGACCAACGTGGCGGCCGGTGAGACGCTACGCTTTATCTATCAGGTAGAGGGAAAAGGGCGGGTGTTTCCGGTGTTGCGGGTGGTCAGTAATGAGGTGATGGTGAATTACCGCCAGGCATCGGCGCTTCCTGCGGTTGATCTGCACTGATCAGTAAGGCCTGATGTCAGATTTCCCCCTTCACCTGTTGGCGGAGTTGTCGCTGTTTGCAGCTGACAGCCAGCACAACGCCCGTGGGATGAAGCCAGCCTCAGACTTACCGCTGAACGTTTAGCGAGGAAAAGCGGAGTGCATCCCTCAGGGGCGACCCGTGTTCCGGCCGCCCCTGAACGCTTACATCCGTTCTACGGTTTCAATACCCAGCGTATCCAGACCCTGCTTCAGGGTTTTCGCCGTCAGCAGCGCCAGGCGCAGGCGGCTCTGCTTTGTCGCCTCATCTTCTGCGGTCAGGATCGGGCAGTGCTCGTAAAAGCCGGAGAACAGCCCGGCAAGATCGTACAGATAGCTACACATCACGTGCGGCATCCCGTCGCGGGCAACCTGAGTAATCGTTTCTTCGAACTGCAACAGCCGGACGGCCAGCGCCGCTTCACGATCTTCGGCGATGGCGGTTGCACCCGTAACGCCGTGCTCATCAATGCCGGCCTTACGGAACACGGACAGCACACGCGTATAGGCGTACTGCATATAGGGCGCTGTGTTACCTTCAAACGCCAGCATGTTATCCCAGTCGAAGATGTAGTCAGTGGTGCGGCTTTTCGACAGGTCAGCATATTTGACTGCACCGATACCGACGATATTCGCCAGCGCTTTCAGCTCATCTGCGGGCATATCCGGGTTCTTTTCAGAGACCAGTTTTGTTGCACGCTCAATGGCCTCATCCAGCAGGTCGGAAAGCTTGATTGTGCCCCCGGCGCGGGTTTTAAACGGCTTGCCATCTTTGCCCAGCATCATGCCGAACATATGGTGTTCTAAAGGAACAGAGGCCGGAACATAGCCAGCTTTGCGTACGATAGTCCATGCCTGCATCAGATGCTGGTGCTGACGTGAATCGATGTAGTACAGCACGCGATCTGCTTTCAGGGTTTCATAGCGGTATTTAGCGCAGGCAATATCCGTGGTGGTGTAGAGATAGCCGCCATCCTTTTTCTGGATGATCACCCCCATCGGCTCGCCTTCCTTGTTCTTATACTCATCAAGGAATACGACCGTTGCGCCTTCGCTCTCGACGGCCAGGCCTTTGGCTTTCAGGTCGGCAACGATACCCGGCAGCATGTCGTTGTACAGGCTCTCGCCCATCACATCGTTACGCCTCAGGGTCACGTTCATACGGTCATAGATCAGCTGATTCTGCGCCATCGTGATATCCACCAGGCGCTTCCACATCTTACGGCAGTACTCGTCGCCGCCCTGCAGTTTCACCACATAACCACGCGCCCGCTCGGCAAAAGCGGGATCTTCGTCGTAGGTACGTTTCGCTTCGCGGTAGAACACTTCCAGATCCGCCAGGGCGATCTCTTCATGCTGCTCGTTCTGCTGTTTCTCAAGGAAAGCAATCAGCATTCCGAACTGGGTACCCCAGTCGCCGACATGGTTTGCCCGGATCACATTGTGGCCGAGAAACTCCAGCGTACGCACGGCGGCATCGCCAATAATCGTTGAGCGAACGTGGCCGACGTGCATCTCTTTCGCGACGTTCGGCGCAGAGTAGTCAATCACCACGGTCTGAGGATTAACGGGGGCCACACCCAGTTTGGGGGCAGCCAGCACGCTGTCGATCTGGGTGGACAGCCACTCGGGTGCCAGGAAAATATTGATGAATCCGGGACCGGCGATTTCAACCTTTTTGGCAATACCCGTGAGATCCAACTGCTCCAGCACTTTTTCAGCCAGTTGGCGCGGCGGCATTCCCAGGCTTTTGGCGACGGCCATCATGCCGTTAGCCTGGTAATCACCAAACTGTGCTTTTGCCGACTGGCGCACCTGAGGTTCACAATCCAGGGGAGCACCCACTGCGATCATCGCCTGACTGACTTTTTCTGAGAGAAGAGCCTGAATATTCACCGAGTTACCTTAATTTTTCTGAAAGCCTGTGAGCAGGCCGTTGTCACCGCGCCGCCGTCATCAGGGTGTAAGTCACTCATGGCGTCAGCGCTTAAAAAAGAAGGGGAAAAGTATACTGCATTTAGGAACAAGTTATCCAGGAACCTGCATGCCTGGATAACTTGCTGAATGAGCGTGGAGATAGCGTGCTGCGGGGCTGTTTTCCGGGAGGCGGGGTTAACGTCGGCGTTGAGGGCGGTGGGGACTGGCAACAGTCGTTTTCCCGCTTCGAACCCGCCAGTGGCGTACAATCGCCAACGCCATCATCGCGATCAGGACGGCGACAAGCAGTATCATCAGCATTGGGCTTTTCCTCGTGTGGATGGTCGGGACAAATCTATAAGAAAGCAGAATAGCCTACAATGCACCCTCTCCGATTTAGGAATTGTCGCATTGTATAAATTTAACTAAACTAAAACATAAACTTAAAGGATGTTTTCTAAAAAAAAAGCTGGTACTGAACCAGTGAGGGCTGGATGCCTGTCTGAGTAAGCAGGCAATTAATATGAATAATTCCGATAATTACGGCTTATTCTATTCAATCTACTGGTCTTTAAAGTCTTTAACAGGCGTTGTGATTAATAAGAAAAATTACTGTAAATGAAGGATTTGAGCATGATGAACATCGAAAATGCCGAGGAACTAAGCGATCTGGCTAATGATTTACCCCGTTTTTTACAATGCCTTAACCACCTTTCTCAGCGTTTAGGGCTAAAGCTTGATGATTTAGAGGTCGACCATATCGCTGTCAGATGCCATCAAAACACCACGGCAGAACGATGGAAGCAGGGATTACTCCGCTGCGGCACCCTTTTTTCTGAAAAAGAGATTGGGGGACGTCCTGTTGCGCTGTTTGATTTAGCCACCCCAGTGCAGGTGGGGCCGTGGCAGATTAACGTGGTTGAACTTCCCTGGCCGGGGGAGCGGCGCTATCGCCATGAGGGCTGGGAACATGTGGAAGTGGTACTGCGAGGCGATGAGCAGACGCTGGGGGCTCGTGCACTCGCCCTGATGAGCGACGAAGGGCTGATACAGCAGGGGATTTCCGTTAAAAACAGTGCACCTAAAGGGGAAGGGGAACGCCTGCCTAACCCGACACTGGCCGTCAGTGACGGGCTGGTGACCATCAAATTCCATCCCTGGAGTCTGAAAGAGATTGTCGGGAGTGAAAACACGCGTCAGCGCTAGTGCCCGATCGCCAGCGCCAGCGTCATGCGACGTAATGCTTCATCTAACATTGCGCGCTGGCAGCCAAAATTGAAGCGAATAAACTTATCGTCACCAAAATCACGTCCCGGAGAGAAACCCAGCCCGTGTTTTTCAAAGAACAGCGCCGGGCTGGCGACTTTCAGTTTGCTGGCATCAATCCAGGCCAGATAGCTGCCCTCCGGTGCGGCCACACTCAGACCAGGCAACTTATTGATATGTTGAGTCAGACAGTCACGGTTGCCACGCAGATAGTCCAGCTGTGCGTCCAGCCAGGGCTGACCGTCACGCCAGGCGGCGGTTGCCGCCACAAATGACAGCACATCCACATCCGGCACCAGGCCTTTACGCTCGCGATTAAACCGGTCACGCAAATCCCGATTGGGAATAATCGCCAGCGATGCGCCCAGACCGGCAATGTTGAAACTTTTTGACGGTGACAGCAGGGTAATAGAGCGTTGCGCGGCATCCTCGCTCAGGCTGGCAAAGGGGATATGCCTGACGCCGGGTTCCAGCAGCAGGTCGCAGTGGATTTCATCGGAGCACACCACCAGGTTATGGCGCTGGGCGAAACGGAGCTGGGCCTCCAGCTCATCACGACGATAGACCGTACCGCCCGGGTTTTGCGGGTTGCACAGTAATAACAGGTTTTCGTTGCCGGTCATCTGGTCGTTCAGATCATCAAAATCCACCACCCAGCGCTGATCCTTAAGCTGCAGAGGGGCACTAAGCTGGGTACGACTGGCAAGTCTGGCGGCCTGACGAAAAGGGGGATAAATCGGGGTGGGTGCGACAGTACCCTGGTGGGGTTCGGTAAAGGCGCGTACGCTCAGATTCAGACCGGTCACCACGCCGGGTAAAAATACCAGCCATTCCGGTTGAATATGCCAGCCGTAGCGCGTACTCATGCGGTCGACGACAAGATGAATCAGCTCATCGGGCGGCACACCATAACCAAAGATCCCATGTGAGATACGTGTCTGTAATGCTTCGGTAATACAGTCTGCTACGCGAAAATCGGTGTCGGCGACCCACAATGGAAGGATATCCCGATCACCATATTTTCGCCATTTCAGGCTATCGCTGTGACGGCGGTCTATCCGTTGGTCAAAATTGAATGCCATGATGCTGATTCCCGTTAAAATAAATACCTGTAATACCGATCAGACTAATCATCGGCATCGAAATAAACAACCAGCCAGCAGTGATAAACCGGAGGATGGGATGCGAAAACTGGAAATATGCTGCTATGGAGTGGAATGTGCAGTCACGGCAGAGAAGGCAGGTGCGGACAGGGTGGAGCTCTGTGCTGCTCCGGCAGAGGGGGGGCTGACGCCATCGGCGGGAACACTGATGTCAGCACGACAGCGTGTGTCCATACCGGTACATCCTATCGTCCGGCCGCGCGGCGGCGATTTCTGCTACAGCGAGATTGAATTCGAGCAGATGAAGTCAGATATCGACTTTATCCGCGAGCTGGGTTTCCCCGGACTGGTGGTGGGCCTGCTGGACATTGATGGCCATATTGATCTGCCACGCATGCAGCAAGTGATGAAGCACTGTCAGGGGATGGCGGTGACGTTTCATCGCGCTTTCGATCTGTGCCACAGCCCGTTGCTGGCGATGACCCAACTGACTGACTTAGGCGTGGCGCGTATTCTCACCTCCGGCCAGCAGCAGAGTGCGGAGAGTGGTTTACCTCTTTTACGGGAACTTACCCATAAGGCCCGGGGTCTGAAAGTCATGGCCGGTGCGGGTGTCCGTCTGAGCAACGTTCAAAAATTTATCGATGCCGGCGTTATTGAGCTTCACAGCTCCGCCAGCCAGCGAACTGCGTCACCCATGCGTTACCGCAAAGCCGGTGTCTCCATGTGTTCTGAGGCGGAAAACGATGAATTTACCCGTACCAGTGTGGATGGTGATGTGGTGGCCGCGATGAAGAGTGTGATGTCATTCGGGGCTCCGGTGAAAGTGGCCTGATGCGGTTCTCCTTTTACACCGATACTGGCGGTTCTCATTCACAGTAACCTACTGATTTTGCCGCGCAGCACGCCGAAACGTGACGTGATGTTTGCAAGTACCAGACCCCAGCTACCTTTGTTGGGGTTTTTTTTGACTCAGACGCGTGTTACAGGTGCGCCAGGGGGCAAAAAAACTCTACACTGCATGCTTCTCTTTACTCTGTCATGGAAGCCGTGATGAAGATTCAGTTTTTGAGTTATTCCCTGATGGCATCGCTGGCGTTGCTGCTGGCCCCGGCGGCACAGGCCTGCCAGCCCGGCTATCAGCAGATCAACAGTAATAACAGCATCGTCATGCTGGGCGGAACGGCACAAGGACCGATTAAACAGTTTGTGCTTGGCGAATTTGGTAAGGATGTTAATCAGCAAAAGCGCATGATCGGTGAATTTGACCCCTGTGGCGTTCTGCAACGTGCCGATATTCGTTACGACAAACAGGAAGGCCGCCTGCAGATTGAACTGGTGCAAAATTTTGAGCGCGTCAGTGATGGCTGGCTTTCCAGCTATACGATGACGGTGTCAGAACGGGGAAGCGGAGCGGCCACGGTCATCAACGACAAACGGGGCACGACGCACTACCGTACTAACAATCGCGGGATGATTGTCAGTTCTGCCGACGCATTTATGCTTAAGGGTGAGAGCGGGTTTACTGAAACCACGCACTTTTTCGACCGGAAGTCGCGACTGATCCGCAGCACTTCCCGCGGAACTGACGCCAACAGTAACGGCGTCCTGACGTACCGCTGGAATAAAAAGAATCAGCTGGTGGCGTCAGACTCTGAGCGACAGAAAATGACCTGGGACTATGACAGGGAAGGGCGTGAACTCCGTCTGAATACCCGGTCTGACAGTCCGATAAGCAGTATGACGACGCAGGACGAGTGCCAGCTCTGGGACGATCGTGACAACTGTACGTTAAGTTATGCCCGTGAGATGGAAGTGTTTCCCGGAGGAATTGTCCGGCGAAATATCACGGCAGCTTACCGCTATGAGTACTGGAAATCGCCCGGTCGCTGACTGAGAAGGCCGGCCTGAGTGGCCGGCCTGTCGGGGGCGTGCTTACTTCACCGACTGACTGAAGGCGTCCACGGCCAGAATGGCCTGAGCGACATCCTCCGCGCTCAGTCCCGGATTGAGGTTTTTCAGCGTGTCACCCTCGTTACCGGCCAGCGCGCCAATTTTCACCAGGTTTTCCCAGCTCTCTTTATCCAGATGCATCTCTTTGAGCGTGGTTGGCATGTTTATCGCGCGGTAAAAACGGACGTAACGGGCAATTTCTTCGTCCGGGCGCTGCTCAAGGATCATCTGCGTCAGCGTGCCGTAGGCGACTTTTTCTCCGTGCGTCAGGTGATGGATATCGCCTTCAATCGCCGTAAACCCGTTATGAATAGCGTGCGCACCAGCCAGGCCGGCATTTTCGAAGCCAAGGCCAGAAAGCAGCGTGTTGGCCTCCACTACCGCTTCCACTGCCGGTGTCACCAGCTGTTTTTCCACTGCCTGACAGGCGCTCAGCCCCCAGGTGAGCAGGGTTTTCTCACAGGCTTCCGCAATCGCCATCCCGGCAATCGTCGGATCACCATTGACCATTGATTTGCTGTGAGAACGCTTCACCGCCTGGGCTTCAACGTAAGTGGCCAGTCCGTCAGCGATGCCGGAGGCAAACAGACGCACCGGTGCCCGGACGCAGACCTGCGTATCCACCAGCACCAGATCCGGGTTTTTGCTGTAAAAACGGTAGCTTTCGAAGACGCCGCTGTCGGAATAGATGACGGACAGTGCGCTACAGGGGGCATCGGTGGAGGCGATGGTCGGCACGACGGCAACCGGCTGCTTCAGTTCGTCGGCAACCGCCTTCACCGTGTCAAGGGTTTTACCGCCGCCCAGACCGACCACGATGTGGGTGCCTTTCTCTTTTGCCAGATTAGCCAGACGGGTAATTTCATTGCTGGAAGCTTCGCCATTAAACGCTGCGTAGTGGCAGCCAATATTGCTGGCTGCCAGTGATGCCTCGACCTCTTTGCCAGTCAGGCCCCAGACGATATCGTCGGCCACCACGAAGGCACTGCTTCCCAGCTCTGCCAGATATTCGCCCAGGTGAGCAAGCTGCCCGGCGCCCTGAATGTATTTCCGTGGTGATGAAAAAACAAATTTACTCATACCAGTTACTCCTTTCAGGTGAAATGAACGCATAACTGACTGTAGACTAATTCCTTAGTATTAAGCTTGTTACCCAAAACGAGGTATTGAAGAAAAAAAGGGCAGGTTGCTTGACGGGGATCAGAAAAGGGGCGCAAGGGAAACGCAGGGCCGTCGTGTGACGATCGGCCCTGGCGTGGTCAGGGTTTGGTCGCGACCAGCACCGCACGCAGCGGAGCAGGGTAACCCTCAACGGTTTTCGTCGGGTCATTCGGGTCGAGGAATTCGGCCAGCGACTCGCTGGTCATCCAGCTGGTGCGACGCTGTTCCTCCGTGCTGGTCAGCGAGTAATCGGCGATGCGCACATCGACGAAACCACATTTTTCCAGCCAGTTTTTTAGCGCCCCGGTGGAGGGAATAAAGTAAACGTTACGCATCTGGGCGTATCGTTCACCCGGCACCAGCACCTGCTGGTCATCACCTTCCACCACCAGCGTCTCCAGCACCAGCTCACCGCCGCTGACCAGCTGATTTTTTAGCTGGAACAGATGATCGAGCGGAGAGCGACGATGGTACAGCACGCCCATGGAGAAAACGGTATCGAACGCTTTCAGCTCCGGTAACTGCTCAATGCCCAGCGGCAGCAGGTGTGCACGCTGATCGTTGCCCAGGAGTTTACGCACCGCCTCAAACTGGCAGAGGAACAGCTGCATGGGATCGATACCCACCACCAGTTGCGCGCCGGCCCCCAGCATTCGCCACATGTGATAACCACTGCCGCAACCGACATCCAGCACTGTGCGTCCGGCCAGCGGGGAAATATGCGGTAAAACACGCTCCCATTTCCAGTCAGAACGCCACTCGGTATCAATACTGACCCCGTAAAGTGAAAACGGCCCTTTACGCCATGGCATCAGGTTCCGCAGCAGTTTTTCAATTCCCTCGCGCTGGCGGGCCGACAGCTGGCTGCTGTCAGCGGTCACGCTGTGGAGCAGATCCAGTGTTTCGGGCGTGAGTGAGGGCAGATGTTCAACCGAGCGATCCCAGTTTTTAAAGTGCCCGTGCAGGGCTTCCCGCTGCCAGGCCGCGATCTGCGCGGGCAGGGTTTCCAGCCAGTGTGAGAGGGGGCTTTTAGCAATAAGTTGGTAAAAATTTCCAAAATCCATCAGGCGTGACCTGCTTTTAAGGCCACCAGAGAGCCAAAGTTGAAACACTGGAACCACAGTTCAGCGTGCTGGAAACCGGCTGTATGCAGGCGCTGCTTGTGGGTTTCCACGCTGTCCGTCAGCATCACATTTTCCAGCATGCTGCGCTTCTGACTGATCTCCAGCTCGCTGTAGCCGTTGGCCCGTTTAAAATCGTGGTGCATGTTAAAGAGCAGCTCACCCATCTCAGGGTCAGCAAAGCTGAATTTTTCTGACAGCACCAGCGCCCCACCGGGGCGCAGGCCCTGATAAATCGTGTTCAGCAACTGCTGACGCTCTTCAGGGGCAAGAAACTGCAGGGTGAAGTTCAGTACGACCAGGGACGCATTCTCTATCGGGATCTGGCGAATATCGTCCTCGATCACCTCCACCGGGGTGTCGGCGCGGAACGCATCTATATGGCGCCGGCAGCGCTCCACCATTGCCGGGGAGTTATCCACGGCAATGATCTGACAGCCAGGTGCCTGAATATGACGACGCACCGACAGGGTGGCTGCGCCCAGCGAACACCCAAGGTCATAAACCCGGGAGTCGGGCTGAACAAAGCGCTCGGCTAACATACCAATCATTGAAATAATATTGGAATAGCCGGGCACGGAGCGCTGAATCATGTCGGGAAACACTTCAGCAACGCGCTCATCAAACGTCCAGTCGCCCAGTTTGGCAATTGGCGCGGAGAACAGCGTATCGCGGTTAGACATAGTGGTAAGTCCGGGGAAGCTAACGGAAAGGGCATATTCTGGCAGAAAGTGATGGGGGCTGCACCTTTTCTGCCAGCCTGGCCGTCAGGAAAGGCCAAACACCAGGTCCCAGGGCAGGAACAACAGATTCACCAGCACCATCCCCGCCAGGGAAAGAAGGGTCAGCAGCATGCCATTTCGTCGCCACAGCACGGTACGACTGCGCAGGCCCCACGCATGCATCATGCGACCAAAGAAGAAAAACAGGCCCAGCAGGTGCAGCATCCAGATATCGGCGCCGTTCATCTCCATCATCACCAGCAAAAACATCGCGATGGGAATATTTTCTACCGCATTGCCGTGGATGCGAATGGCCAGTTGCAGATCGGAAACGCCGCCGTCGCCAATCGAAACCCTGTACTGCCGACGCAAACGCACGACGTCGAGTAAAAACTTCAGAATAAACAGCGAACCAACTACCACGTAAAGTGCACTGACCATCTCTCACTCCATGATGTAAGAATTATCTTGCCGAACAGGGTAGCGAAGAAAACTCAGGCTGTCGCCTGCCCGCCGATCAAAACAGCATCTCCTGCTGTGGCCAGTTGGGGACTTCACCGATGCCGGGCACGGCCTGCTGCAGGCCAGGCCAGAGTGCGCGAACCAGCTCGGGAGCAAACCCGACATCCGGAGTGTGAATAAACAGCCAGGGCTGGCCTGCGGCGCACCACTGCGGCAGGCGCTGTCGCCAGGCGTCAAACCACTTTGCATTGGCCGAGAGATCATCTCCCCCGATAAAACGGATCATTGGGGCATCTGCCGTCATCACGGCGTGAACGGGCAATTTGGGTTTTTTACGCTGTGCTTCGATAATCGCCGGAGAGGAGGGGATGGCGCTGTGAACCCCACGCGTATCCAGGATCACCCGATTGACGCCACGCTGGTGCAGTCCACGGTTCAGCGCCTGTTCAGCCTCGCCCTTGGCGAAAAACTCCGGGTGCCGTACCTCTACCCCGTAGCGAAACGCCGTCGGCAAACCGTCCAGAAACTGCCAGAGTGCGGGCAGGTCAGCGGGTGAAAACGCTGACGGCATCTGCAGCCAGAACTGTCCCATTCGATCGGCCAGCGGGGAGAGCAGATCAAAAAATTCTGCGGTCAGATCGCCGCACTGTCGCAGCGATGCCTGATGGCTGATGGTGGCGGGGAATTTAAAACAGAAGCGGAAGTCATCATGGGTCATGGCCCGCCAGCGTTGAACCACTTCCGGGCGCGGCAGCGCGTACAGCGTGGTGTTGCCTTCGACACAGTTAAAGTAGCGGGCATAATCTTCCAGGGTGGTCATTCCCAGTTTTTTCCATTGTGGGTGCTGCCACTGCGGCAGGCCAAGGTACAACGGCGTCATCGCATTTCCTGTTTAGGTGAACTGCGGGCGACTGTAACGCGGGGAGAGGACGGAGCGCAACACAGATTGCGGAGGAGGAAAATGTACGACCGGTTCCCTCCGGTCGTTGACGCACTACTGCAATGCCGCCAGGATCTCATCGCTCTGACGAACGCGGGCAATGCGGGGGAAGATCCATTCGACGCTGGCCTGATGCTGTTCCGCCGTCGCGGTGCTGCAGATGTCTTCGGCAATCACCAGATTGAAGCCCAGCTCCCAGGCATTGCGTGCGGTCGACTCCACGCCAATATTGGTGGCAATGCCGCCCAGGACAAGGGTGTCAATGCCGCGTCGGCGTAGCTGTAACTCCAGGTCCGTGCCGTAAAAGGCCCCCCACTGGCGTTTGATAACGGACAAATCGGTGGCCCGGGCATTCAGTGCCTCAGGGTAGTCCCACCAGTTGTCCGGCAGCGCACCGCCGGCATGGGCGGCATCCACCGGCTGTCTCAGTGCCTCTGCAAAATCGGCGGACCAGCCAACGCGCACCAGCACCACAGGGGCATTAACAGCGCGAAAATGCGCGGCCAGCGTGGCCGATCGGCGGACGACGTCATCGGCGGAATGCGGAGCATGGCCGAAGGGCAAAATGCCTTCCTGCAGATCGATCAGAACCAAAGCAGTGGTGTTGGGGTTAAGTTTCACTATCAGAATCTCCGCGAGAAGGTAGGAAACCGTCAAGAATACAAAGGAAAGGCCTCAGGCGGCGATGAAAATGATGTCGGTAAAGCGCAGTGTTTTGTTAGCGGTTATGTCGAGGTGATGATGTTTTGTTAACCATCTGCTCCAGTGAGAGGGGATATCGGGGTTTTTCTGCCCCTTTCCCGCGCCGACAGCACTTATCCTGTGAGCCATTTTCCATTATAATGGCAGCCATTTTTCGCGGCAGCAGCGCTCCTCAGAGCAGGATATTGACCATAAAGCTGTGCCAGCAGCGCTGAAGTTAAAAGGATATCATTATGCGTACTGAGTATTGTGGGCAGATCAATCTGTCTCATGTAGGCCAGCAAGTGACACTGTGCGGTTGGGTTAACCGTCGCCGCGATCTCGGCAGCCTGATCTTTATTGATATGCGTGACCGTGAAGGCATCGTGCAGGTGTTCTTTGACCCGGATCGCCAGGAGGCCTTCAAACTGGCCTCTGAACTGCGTAACGAGTTCTGCATCCAGTTAACCGGCACCGTCCGCGCGCGTGATGAGAAGAACAAAAACAGCGATATGGCGACCGGTGAGATCGAAGTATTCGCCACCGATCTGACCATCATCAACCGCTCTGAACCGCTGCCATTAGACTCCAATATGGCCAACAGTGAAGAAGCGCGTCTCAAGTATCGCTATCTTGACCTGCGTCGTCCGGACATGGCGAACCGCCTGAAAGCCCGTGCGAAAATCACCAGCTTCGTGCGCCGCTTTATGGACGAGCACGGTTTCCTGGATATCGAAACCCCGATGCTGACCAAGGCGACGCCGGAAGGTGCCCGTGACTATCTGGTGCCCAGCCGCGTGCATAAAGGCAAGTTCTATGCCCTGCCACAGTCACCTCAGCTGTTTAAACAGCTGCTGATGATGTCCGGCTTTGACCGTTACTATCAGATTGTAAAATGCTTCCGTGACGAAGATTTACGTGCGGATCGTCAGCCTGAATTTACCCAGATCGATGTGGAAACCTCCTTTATGACCGCACCGCAGGTGCGTGACATCATGGAGCGTCTGGTGCGCAATCTGTGGGTCGACGTGAAGTCGGTTGAGCTGGGTGATTTCCCGACCATGACCTTCGCAGAAGCCATGCGTCGCTACGGTTCTGATAAGCCCGATCTGCGCAACCCGATGGAGCTGGTGGACGTGGCCGATCTGGTGAAAAACGTGGAGTTCAGCGTTTTCTCCGGCCCGGCCAATGATGCCAAAGGCCGTGTGGCGACACTGCGTGTACCGGGTGGCGCACAGCTGAGCCGCAAGCAGATTGACGACTATACCAAGTTTATCGAAATCTACGGGGCTAAAGGCCTGGCGTGGATGAAGGTCAACGAACGCGCTAAAGGTCTGGAAGGGGTTGCCAGTCCGGTCGCCAAGTTCCTTGATGCCAGTATTGTTGAAGAGATCCTGGCGCGTAACGGCGCGGCCGACGGGGATATCATCTTCTTCGGCGCGGGCAGTGCGAAAGTGGTGGCTGATGCGCTGGGCGCGCTGCGTCTGAAGCTGGGTCGTGACCTGAAAATCACCGACGAAGCCGCCTGGGCTCCGCTGTGGGTGGTTGACTTCCCGATGTTTGAAGAAGACGGTGAAGGCGGCCTGACGGCCATGCACCACCCGTTCACCGCGCCAAAAGATATGTCCCCTGGTGAGCTCGCATTACAGCCTGAACTGGCGATTGCCAACGCTTACGACATGGTGATTAACGGTTATGAAGTGGGCGGTGGTTCCGTGCGTATTCATAACGGCCAGATGCAACAGACCGTGTTCGGCATTCTGGGTATCACCGAGCAGGAGCAGCGCGAGAAGTTTGGCTTCCTGCTGGATGCGCTGAAGTTCGGTACGCCACCGCACGCCGGTCTGGCCTTTGGTCTGGATCGTCTGGTGATGCTGCTGACCGGCACCGATAATATTCGTGACGTGATTGCCTTCCCGAAAACCACGGCGGCGGCCTGTTTGATGACCGAAGCGCCAAACTTTGCTAACCCGGCTTCGCTGGCCGAACTGGGCATTGAAGTGGTTAAGAAAGTGAAAGATCAGCCCTCAGAGAACGAATAATGGCGTTTAAGCATCCGGTTTCGGTTCTGGTGGTGATTTATGCCCTGGACACCCGGCGGGTGCTGATGTTGCAGCGACGTGATGATGTGGATTTCTGGCAGTCGGTCACCGGCAGCCAGGAGCCCGGCGAAAGTTTGCTACAGACCGCGCAGCGGGAAGTGCAGGAAGAGGTCGGGATTGATATTAACGCCGGGCAGCTCACATTCGTGGACTGCCAGCGTCATATAGAATTCGAAATCTTTGCGCACTTTCGCCACCGCTATGCGCCGGACATTACCCACAACCGGGAGCACTGGTTTACGCTGGCGCTCCCTGCGGAATGCAACATCACATTGAGCGAACATCTGGCTTTTCAGTGGCTGGATGCCCCGGCCGCTGCGGCGCTCACCAAGTCCTGGAGTAACCGCCAGGCAATTGAAGAATTTGTAGTGTAATTTTTGTTTTTTATCTTTTGAACTTAGCCAAACGTTCAGGCGTCTGTCGGCGCAGCGAGATGGCAGCCGGCAAGATAACCTGTTCAGCGTTGATTTGGAGACAAGAGTAAATGGCAGGACATAGTAAATGGGCAAACACCAAGCACCGCAAGGCGGCCCAGGATTCTAAACGCGGTAAAATTTTCACCAAAATCATTCGTGAACTGGTGACCGCTGCCAAACTGGGCGGCGGTGATGCGAACTCTAACCCACGCCTGCGTGCGGCGATGGACAAAGCGCTGTCAAACAATATGACCCGTGACACCATGAACCGTGCTATTGCACGCGGCGTGGGCGGTGACGATGACAGCAACATGGAAACCATTATCTATGAAGGTTATGGCCCCGGCGGTACGGCGGTCATGGTCGAGTGCCTGAGCGACAACCGCAACCGTACCGTGTCTGAAGTCCGTCATGCCTTCACCAAAACCGGCGGCAATCTCGGCACCGATGGTTCCGTAGCGTATCTCTTCACCAAAAAGGGTGTGATCACTTTTGCACCGGGCCTGGAGGAAGATACGGTGATGGACGCGGCGCTGGAAGCCGGCGCAGACGACGTGATGACCTATGATGACGGGACGATTGACGTGTTTACCGCCTGGGAAAATCTGGGCGCAGTGAAAGAGGCGCTGGAAGCGGCAGGTCTGAAGGCAGACAGCGCCGAAGTCACCATGATCCCGTCTACTAAAGCGGATATGGATGCCGAAACAGCGCCTAAGCTGCTGCGTCTGATTGATATGCTGGAAGACTGCGACGACGTGCAGGAGGTTTACCATAACGGTGAAATTTCTGACGAGGTAGCGGAAACGCTGTGATACACCGACCATCACATCTGGTGAGCGCGTAATGGCTATTATTTTGGGGATCGACCCCGGTTCGCGCATCACCGGTTACGGTGTGATCCGGCAGGTGGGGCGGCAGTTAACCTATCTGGGTAGCGGCTGTATTCGTACCAGTGTGACTGATTTGCCGACGCGGCTGAAACTGATTTATGCCGGGGTGAGCGAAATCATCACCCAGTTTCAGCCGGAGTTCTTCGCGATAGAACAGGTGTTTATGGCGAAGAATGCAGACTCCGCGCTGAAGCTGGGTCAGGCACGCGGGGCGGCTATCGTGGCCGCCGTCAATCAGGATTTGCCGGTGTTCGAGTATGCCGCGCGCCAGGTTAAGCAGACCGTGGTGGGCATCGGCAGCGCCGAGAAAAGCCAGGTGCAGCATATGGTGCGGACGCTGCTCAAACTGCCTGCGAATCCGCAGGCGGATGCGGCCGATGCGCTGGCAATTGCCATCACGCACTGCCACCTGAGCCAGAACGTTAACCGTATTGGTGAGGGAAAACTGAACCTTGCACGCGGGCGTCTCAGTTAACTCGGGAAGTCCGCGAATCATATTCAGGCTGGATATTCATCCAGCCTTTTTTATGCTATAAACACCACTCTGAATAGTTATCTGAAGGAAGCGAATGTGATAGGTCGTCTGAGAGGCATTATCCTGGAAAAACAGCCGCCTGTGGTGTTGCTGGAGGCGGGCGGCGTGGGTTATGAGGTGCAGATGCCAATGACCTGTTTTTATGAGCTTCCCGACCTCAATCAAGAAGCGATTATCTTCACCCACTTTGTGGTGCGTGAAGATGCGCAGCTGCTGTTTGGCTTTAACAGTAAACCGGCGCGTGCGCTGTTCCGTGAACTGATTAAGGTCAATGGCGTCGGGCCGAAGCTGGCGCTGGCGATCCTCTCCGGCATGTCTTCCCAGCAGTTTGTCACCGCCGTTGAGCGCGAAGAGATCGCCGCACTGGTCAAACTGCCCGGCGTGGGCAAGAAAACTGCCGAGCGCTTAGTCGTGGAGATGAAAGACCGCTTCAAAGGGATGCACGGCGATCTGTTTGCCACCGATGCGCCGTTTGCACTGACCAGCGAAATGCCGGCCGAAGCTGCCAATGATGCTGAAAGCGAAGCCGTCTCTGCGCTGGTGGCCCTGGGCTATAAGCCTCAGGAAGCCAGCCGTATGATCAGTAAGGTTGGAAAACCGACCGCAGACTGCGAAACGCTGATCCGCGAAGCCCTGCGCGCTGCTATTTGACTGAGGTAGAGCATGATTGAAGCCGATCGCCTCGTTTCCGCCGGGGTTGTTACCGAAGAAGAAGTCATTGACCGCGCGATCCGACCGAAAATGCTGGCGGAGTATGTCGGCCAGCCGGTGGTGCGCGAACAGATGGAAATCTTCATTGAAGCCGCCAAAAATCGCGGTGATGCCCTCGACCATCTGCTGATTTTCGGCCCGCCAGGCTTAGGGAAAACCACGCTGGCGAACATTGTCGCCAACGAGATGGGTGTTAATCTGCGGACTACCTCCGGGCCGGTGCTGGAAAAAGCCGGCGATCTGGCGGCCATGCTCACCAACCTCGAACCGCACGACGTGCTGTTTATCGATGAGATCCACCGTCTTTCACCGGTGGTGGAAGAAGTCCTTTATCCGGCCATGGAAGATTATCAGCTGGATATTATGATTGGCGAAGGGCCGGGCGCCCGGTCAATCAAACTTGACCTGCCACCGTTCACCCTGATTGGGGCCACCACGCGCGCCGGGTCCCTGACCTCACCGCTGCGTGACCGCTTTGGCATCGTGCAGCGCCTGGAGTTTTACCGGGTGGAAGACCTGCAGCATATCGTCGGCCGCAGCGCTGCCTGTCTGGGCCTGCCGCTGAGCGATGACGGCGCGCTGGAAATCGCCCGCCGGGCACGGGGAACGCCGCGTATTGCTAACCGTCTGCTGCGGCGGGTGCGCGACTTTGCCGAGGTTCGTGCAGCCGGCAATATGAGCGGTGACGTCACCTCAAAGGCGCTGGATATGCTGAGTGTTGATACCGAAGGCTTTGACTATATGGACCGTAAGCTGCTGCTGGCGATCATCGATAAGTTTATGGGGGGGCCGGTAGGGCTGGATAACCTGGCGGCAGCAATAGGTGAAGAGCGCGAAACCATCGAGGACGTGCTGGAGCCGTATCTGATCCAGCAGGGGTTTATACAACGTACCCCACGTGGCCGTATGGCGACCGGACACGCGTATAAACATTTCGGCATCACCCGCGAAGAGCAGTAGGTAGCAAACCCCGGGGACGAGGCGACCGGAAAGGTCTCCTCCCGGGTGGGCGAGGGGCTGCCCCTTTTCCGGTCAGCCCGTCACCATCATGATTACACAGCCGGCTTCTTCACCATACTGATGATAAACATCACTGCCGCGCCCAGTACCACGGACGGGCCGGCGGGTGTATCGTAAAACGCAGAGAACGTCAGGCCCGCCGTCACCGCCAGAATACCGAACACCACGGCCAGTCCAGCCATCTGCTCGGGTGAGCGGGCAAAGCGCCTTGCGGTCGCCGCCGGAATAATCAGCAGGGAGGTGATTATCAGCGCCCCGACAAACTTCATGGCAACGCCGATAGTCAGGGCGGTGATCAGCATCAGGATCATTTTCGTGCGCTGAATATTGACGCCGTCAACCTGTGCCAGCTCAGGACTGATGGTCAGCGACAGCAGCGCGCGCCATTGCCAGGCCAGCAGCAGCAGCACCACGACCACCCCGGCCACAATCGTCCACAGATCGGTGGGGGTCACTGCCAGCAGATCGCCAAACAGATACGCCATCAGATCAACCCGCACGTCAGACATCAGGCTGACGACTACCATACCCAGCGACAGCGCGCTGTGCGCCATAATCCCCAGCAGGGTATCAATAGCCAGGTGCGGGCGCCGCTCCAGCCAGACAAGCACCAGCGACAGCAGCAGCGTCACGGCGATCACCGCGTAAAAAGGACTGACGTTCAGCAGCAGACCAAAGGCCACCCCCAGCAGTGAGGCATGCGCCAGCGTATCGCCAAAATAGGACATCCTGCGCCAGACAACAAACGAGCCCAGCGGCCCGGCGGCCAGAGCCAGCAGTACGCCCGCCAGCCAGCCCGGTAATAACAGTTCAATCATGACGACCGGTTCCTTTGCGCAGGATAATTCGTCCCTGGAGATCGTGACGGTGGTTGTGATGGTGGCGATAAATGGCCAGCTGTTCCGCACCGCGCGGACCAAACATCGAAATAAACTCCGGATGTTTAGATACGGCCTCCGGGGTACCCGAACAGCAGATATGATGATTGAGACAGAGTACCTCGTCGGTTTTGGCCATCACCAGGTGCAGGTCATGAGAAACCATCAGGACGCCGCAGTTCAGCTCACGACGCAACTGGTCAATCAGGTCATACAGCGCGACCTGGCCATTCATATCCACGCCCTGGGTGGGTTCGTCCAGCACCAGTAGCTGCGGCTGATTAAGCAATGCACGCGCCAGCAGGACGCGCTGCATCTCTCCGCCTGACAGTTTCTGCAGCGGATACTCCAGCAGCTGGGCTGCCTGGACTCGTTTCAGCGCAGGCAGAATGTCCCCCCGTTTCACGCCAGAACGCAGGCGCATAAAGCGGTCTACGGTCAGGGGCAGGGTGACATCAAGATGAATCTTTTGCGGTACGTAGCCGATGCGCAGCTGTGCCGGACGCAACAGCGTGCCTGAGGTCGGCGCAATCAGCCCAAGCACGACGCGCACCAGCGTCGATTTACCGGCACCGTTCGGCCCCAAAAGAGTCAGGATCCGACCGGGCTGCAGCGAGAGTGAGACATCGGACAACACACGGCGTTGACCAAAGCTCACAGAAATTTTATCAAGGGCAATCAAAGATGACATGTTCATTACGGGTTGCAGAAATTTACGAATGTTATAATATCACAATCCATCGACACTTCACGATGGATTGAATCATTATGTTACATAAAAAAACGCGTGTATTTTCAACGCTGGCCGGCCTGAGTATCGCCGCTTCGCTTGCGCTTCCTGCCCAGGCTGATGTGGTCGCCTCCGTTAAGCCTGTTGGTTTTATCGCGGCAGCCATTGCTGATGGCGTCACGTCCGTTCAGGTTCTGCTTCCGGACGGTGCTTCCGAACATGATTACGCCTTACGTCCATCTGACATTAAACGCTTGAAGAGTGCGGATTTAGTCGTCTGGGTCGGCCCGGAAATGGAAGCGTTCATGACCAAATCTGCCGCCGCCTTACCTGCTGCTAAGAACGTTCAGATGAGCGATCTTCCCGGGGTGAAACCCCTGTTACTGAAGGGCGGAGAAGACGAAGAAGAAGAACAGCATGAGGCGCATTCAGGGCACTCACACGGGACGACTGACAGCCACGATCACCACCACCATGGTGAATATAATATGCATCTGTGGATGTCGCCGGAAATTTCCAAGAAAACTGCGATTGCAATCCATGCAAAATTATTGGAACTTATGCCGCAAAGCAAGGACAAACTAGACGCAAACCTGCAGCACTTTGAGGCAGAACTGGCGTCAGCCGATGCGAAAATCAGTAATCAGTTAGCCCCGGTCAAAGGAAAAGGGTATTTCGTTTTTCATGATGCATACACATACTTTGAAAAACACTTCGGTCTGACTCCATTAGGTCATTTTACCGTCAACCCTGAGATCCAGCCCGGCGCACAACGTTTACATCAAATACGAACACAGTTGGTTGAGCAAAAAGCGACCTGCGTTTTTGCTGAGCCACAATTCAGGCCGGCCGTGATTGAAGCCGTTGCCAGAGGGACCACAGTGCGTTCGGGCACACTGGATCCACTCGGGACGGACATCACCCCAGGTAAAGACAGCTATGTGACATTCCTCTCACAGCTGTCCAGCCAGTATGCGAGCTGCCTGAAAGGAGAATAGAGGATCATTTAAGTGCAGCAGATATCCCGCGCTGTCGCCCTGGCGTTTAACAACCTTCCGCGGCCCCATCGTATTATGTTGGGGTCTTTGACCGTGGTGACGCTGGCCGTCACCCTGTGGCGGCCTTACGTTTATCATCCAGGCAATGAAAGTCCGATTGTTAAAACGGTCGAACTTGAGAAAAACCAGCTTCGAACCCTTCTTCCGGAAGCCAGCGAACCCATCGATCAGGATACGCCGTCTCCCGCTGACGATCTGCCAAAAGATGAAATTGATGAGGATGTCGCGGATGAAAGCGGCACGCACGATTACGTTATCTCCACCGGTGATACCCTCAGTAGCGTGCTTAACCAGTACGGCATTGATATGTCTGATATCAGCCAGCTGGCAAAGAGCGATAAAGATCTGCGTAACCTGCAAATTGGTCAGCAGCTTTCGTGGACGCTGAATGATAACGGTGAACTGCAACGCGTGAGCTGGGAAGTGTCCCGCCGTGAAACCCGAACTTACGATCGTTCGGGCAATGGTTTCAAATCCTCTTCGGTGATGCAACAGGGCGAGTGGCAGAACAATGTTCTGAAAGGCGTCGTCAACGGCAGTTTTGTCAGCAGCGCCAAAAAAGCGGGGCTCACCAGTAGTGAAATCAGTGCGGTGATCAAATCACTGCAGTGGCAGATGGATTTTCGTAAGCTGCGTAATGGCGACCAGTTCTCCGTGCTGATGTCCCGTGAAGTGTTGGACGGCAAGAGTGAACAGAGTGAACTGGTTGGCGTGCGGCTGAACAGCGGTGGTAAGGATTACTATGCTATTCGCGCAGAGGACGGGAAATTTTATGACCGCAACGGCTCCGGGCTGGCGCAAGGGTTTATGCGTTTCCCGACGGTTAAACAGTATCGCGTGTCATCAAACTTTAATCCGCGTCGTGTGAACCCGGTTACCGGGCGTGTTGCCCCTCATAAAGGCGTTGATTTCGCCATTCCTGTCGGCACGCCGGTGCTGGCTGTCGGTGATGGTGAAGTGATCGTGGCGAAACGCAGCGGTGGGGCAGGTAACTACGTTGCTGTTCGTCATGGCCGTCAGTATATGACGCGTTACATGCACCTGAAAAAACTGCTGGTGAAACCGGGGCAGAAGGTCAAACGTGGCGATCGAATTGCGCTTTCCGGTAACACCGGTCGGTCTACAGGGCCACACCTGCACTTTGAAATCTGGATCAATAACCAGGCCGTGAACCCGCTTACGGCGAAAATGCCGCGTATGGAAGGCTTGTCGGGTAAAGATCGCCGCGATTACATCGCTAAAGTACGTGAGGTTGTGCCACAGTTACGTTTTAAGTAATCCTGCTGCACAATAAAAAAGCCGATGGGTGATTCCATCGGCTTTTTTTTAGTAAAGAATGAGCATTCTTGTCAATAACTTTGCAAAATGCCATGTCAGCACTATCATATGCCGGTTATTGTCCGAGGCGAGTGCATGGAAAACCCAAAAAAAAGTCAGATCGAATTTATTCCCACTTTTAAACGAAGCTTTTTATTACCGCGATACTGGGGAAGCTGGTTAGGAGTAGGCGCGTTTGTTGGCCTCGCCCTGTTGACGCCACGTCTGCGTGACCCACTGTTGGGTTCACTTGGCCGACTGGCGGGGAAGTTCGCCCGCAGCGCGCGCCGTCGTGCGCAGATTAATCTGCTGTATTGCATGACCGATAAATCAGAAAGTGAGCGTGAAGCGATCATCGACGAGATGTTTGCTGTTGCACCGCAGTCGATGGCGATGATGGCCGAACTTGCGCTTCGCCCGCAACACGCCAAAAAGCGTATCCGCTGGCACGGCAGAGAAATTATCGAAGAATTACAGCGTGACGGGAAGAATGTGATTTTCCTCGTGCCGCATGCCTGGGCCGTTGACCTGCCTGCGATGGTGCTGGCCTCGGAGGGGCAGCCAATGGCGGCCATGTTCCACAACCAGAGTAACCCGGTGATGGATTATGTCTGGAACCGCGTACGCCGCCGTTTTGGCGGACGTATGCATGCACGTAACGATGGGATAAAACCCTTTATCATGTCTATCCGCCAGGGATACTGGGGCTATTACCTGCCTGACCAGGATCACGGCGCGGAGCAGAGTGAGTTTGTTGACTTCTTCGATACCTATAAGGCCACACTGCCTGCGGTAGGAAGAATGATGAAAGTCTGTCGCGCCAAGGTGGTGCCGTTATTCCCGTCCTATGACAGTAAAACTCATTGTCTGGATATCTATCTGCGCCCGCCGATGGACGATTTACCTGATTCTGATGATGCTTCTCAGGCCCGGCGTCTGAATGAAGAGGTGGAAGTCTTTGTCCGTCCTCACCCAGAACAGTACACCTGGATACTGAAGCTGCTGAAAACCCGTAAACCCGGCGAGAAAGAGCCTTACGATCGCCAGGAGCTTTATCCAAAGAAGTGACATGCGGTACAGGGGGCAACACATCTGCCCGTTACCCCCTGCTTTTTAGTTGAGTGCCGACCGGCGCTGCCACTCTCTCAGAAAGGCCCTCACCAGAACAAACCACACCACGCCAAAGGCCAGGTTGACCAGGCTGAAAGCGCGGGATCCGTCGCTGAAATAGGCAAATTTCGCCAGTTCTATTCCCAGGGCAAACACCAGAATGCTGATCATGCCGAGCATGGCAGCCACGCTGCCTTTTCCTGCCTCGCTGGAAAACAGCGTCAGGCGATAGAGCCCGGCGTTAACCAGCCCGGTGCCAAAGCCATACAGGCTGAGACCGGCCGTCAGCCACAGGTAGCTGTGATTATCGATCACCGAAGCCAGCGCAGCGATGCCCAGACCCAGCAAAATCGGCCAGGCACCAAAACGTAGCGGGCGATCAATGGGTAAGCGTGATGCCAGCTTGCCCAGCGTCAGGTTACCGGCGATCATGGCAACAAACACCGGCAGTTGCAGCAGGGCATAATCAAGGCGGGACAGCCCTTCATCATGGATCAGGATCACCGGTGAGAGCGCCACCCAGGCGAGGCAGGGGATGCTCACCAGGCCGATAGCCAGCGAACCGCTCATTACCTGACGGTCTTTAAACAGCGCGAGATAGCCTTTACCCAGGGATGACAGGGAGATCGAAACCTGCTTATCCCCGGCGGTTTCCGGCATGGTGCGCCACAGTCCAATCAGCGCGACAGCGGTGACGATGCCGAAAAGCCAGAACATGGTGCGCCAGTCGCTGACCTCCAGAAAAGCGGCTCCTGCCAGCGGGCCCGCCAGTGGAGCCAGCAGGGCAACGTTGGCCATCAGCGCCATCATTCGTACGCTCAGAGCTTCATTGAAGGCTTCCTGAATGGCGGCATAGCCTACCGCGCCGATAAAGCACAGGCTGATCCCCTGCAGAAAGCGCAGCAGAATGAATTGTTCAATGCTCTGTACCCAGTGGGTGGCCATGCAGGTGAGCATAAAGAAGGTGACGCCAGCCAGCATCACCGGCCGCCGGCCCAGCTTGTCCGACAGCGGCCCCAGCAGCCACTGTAGAACAATGCCGCCGACCAGATAGGCGGTCAGCGAGGCTGACACCCATTCCGGCCCTACACCGAACTCACTGGTCACCAGCAGCATTCCCGGCTGGATCATATCGTGAGCAATATAGGTCGCAAATTCGAACAAAACTAATGACAGGGGAAAAATAAGGTGTCGACGGGTTAGGGTCGACACGGGGACATATGACGCCATTCTGGCTCCCTCCAGGGTGTTCAAAACATTCAAAACGTGCAGTCGCCTGAACAGGCTCGCTAACATACCGCATTTTCACCTGTGCAGACTGCACTAATGTGAATAAAAGCGTGGTGACAGCGCACGGACAGGGCGATAGAAAAACGAGGGGGAAAGAGGAGGACACTTCCTGCCCGGGCTGACAGTGCCCGGGCAGGTCAGATCGTATTACTCAACGCGCAGCACGCGGCTGGTGTTGGTTGTACCCGTGGTGCTCATCACATCGCCCTGAGTGACGATAACCAGATCGCCTGACATCAGGAATCCTTTCTCACGCAGCAGATTGACCGCATCGTGCGCCGCCGCCACGCCGTCGCTGTTGCTGTCGAAAAATACCGGCGTCACACCGCGATACAGCGCAGTGAGGTTCAGCGTGCGCTCGTGGCGAGACATGGCAAAAATCGGCAGACCAGAGGTAATGCGTGAGGTCATCAGCGCGGTACGGCCGGATTCGGTCATAGTAATAATCGCGGTCACGCCCTGCAGATGGTTCGCCGCATACATGGCCGACATGGCAATTGCTTCCTCAATATTATCGAACTGCACGTCAAGGCGGTGCTTGGAAACGTTAATACTGGGGATCTTCTCCGCGCCCAGGCAGACCTTCGCCATGGCAGAAACGGTTTCGGCGGGATACTGGCCTGCTGCGGTTTCCGCCGACAGCATCACCGCATCGGTGCCATCGAGCACGGCGTTGGCCACGTCCATCACTTCCGCACGGGTCGGCATCGGGTTGGTGATCATCGACTCCATCATTTGAGTGGCGGTGATCACGGAACGGTTTAACTGGCGGGCGCGGCGGATAAGGGCTTTCTGGATGCCGACCAGCTCAGGATCGCCAATTTCAACGCCCAGGTCGCCCCTGGCGACCATCACCACATCAGAGGCCAGGATAATGTCATCCATCGCTTCCTGGCTGGCTACGGCTTCTGCGCGCTCTACCTTGGAGACAATCATCGCCTCACAGCCAGCTTCGCGCGCCAGACGGCGGGCATAGTGCAGGTCTTCACCACAGCGCGGGAAGGATACCGCCAGATAGTCGACGCCAATTTTCGCCGCGGTCAGAATATCCGCTTTGTCTTTTTCCGTCAGGGCTTCTGCCGACAGGCCGCCGCCCAGTTTGTTAATCCCTTTGTTATTGGACAGTGGGCCACCGACGGTCACTTCGGTAAAGACTTTCATGCCCTGAACTTCCAGCACTTTCAGCTGTACGCGGCCGTCGTCGAGCAGCAGAATATCGCCAGGAACCACGTCAGCAGGCAGACCTTTATAGTCGATACCGACTTTCTCACGATCGCCTTCCCCTTTGCCCAGGCTGGCATCCAGCAGGAAACGCTCACCGATATTGAGGAAAACTTTGCCCTCTTTAAAGGTTGAAACACGAATTTTGGGGCCCTGTAAGTCACCGAGGATGGCCACATGGCGACCCAGTTTAGCGGCAATTTCACGCACTTTATCTGCGCGCATTTGGTGATCTTCAGCGGTGCCATGTGAGAAGTTCAGACGAACGACGTTGGCGCCGGCAGCGATGACTTTTTCAAGGTTATTATCGCGATCGGTGGCGGGGCCTAACGTGGTTACAATCTTGGTTCTTCTGAGACGTCGTGACATGTATGACTCCATTGACTTTGAGAGTGGTGTTGCAGGAGCAAGCACTACTAAGGCTGTAAATCTGGTTAGATGACAGAGAGGGGATGCAAACACCCCTCACGTCGGTAAGACCCATTTAAAAATCACGTTGTTACTGGCCGGGAAGAAGTGAGAGAGCGCTGTCTTTATCAAACCTGGACTCTCGCAGTGCCTCTTTGACTCGTTTGAGATTATCGCGAAATTTCGTGCCGCGACGCAGAGTAAAGCCGGTGGCCAGGACATCAATTAATGTTAACTGCGCCAGGCGGGAAACCATCGGCATATAAATATCGGTATCTTCGGGAACGTCCAGCATCAGGGCTAACGTTGCCTCTCGGGCCAGCGGTGAGTCAGGCGAGGTGATGGCCAGTACGGTAGCATCATTTTCCCGCGCGATCATCGCCAGTTCAACCATGCTTTTGGTGCGTCCGGTATGGGAAATCAGCACCATCACGTCGCCTTCCCCACTATTCATACAGCTCATGCGCTGCATTACAATATCATCGGAATAGATCACCGGCACATTGAAACGAAAAAATTTATTCATCGCATCATGGGCCACGGCGGCGGAGGCCCCCAGGCCAAAGAAGGCAATTTTTTTTGACTGGGTCAGCAAATCTACGGCGCGATTGACGGCCCCCATATCCAGACCCTGTTTCACCCGATCGAGCCCGGCCATCGCTGATTCGAAAATTTTCCCGGAATAGGCCTCGACGCTGTCATCCTGTTCGACGTGACGGCTGACATAGGGTGTTCCGCTGGCCAGACTCTGCGCCAGCTGTAATTTGAAGTCCGGGAATCCTTTCGTTTTCAGCCGGTGGCAGAAGCGGTTTACCGTCGGTTCGCTGACGGCCGCTGCCCGGGCCAGCAGGGCAATGCTGGAGTGCATCGCTGTGGCAGGAGAATCGAGGATTACCTCGGCCACTTTCCGTTCTGACTTGCTCAGATTTTCCAGCTCGGCATGGATTTTTTCCAGCATATTCATAGTGCTACCTGTTCATACATTCTGACGATTTCAATCAAAGGAGAAATCGATGTCATTTTGTAGAGAATATACAATGCACGGCAGCCCGGGTGGCAGTAGCATAACGACATTCATTGACATTTATTGCCAGAGTTTGAGCTGTGTCTGATTTTCAGAATGGTAAGAACAGTAACAAAAATGACGAAAAATTACGCATAAACTGCTGGCCGACCGGGGAAGGTTGCCTCTAAATTAAGCACTGATTGAATACATTGTGCCGCAGCGGCTTCGTCTGGTTTACGCGGAGCAGGCAAAAGCAGTACATTGTATTGAAACAAAATTACAATAAGAGTCTGTCCGACTACGGAATTTCAGGGACAGGCTAATCCTGCAACGAGGAGAATGAAATGGCGGTTACACAAACAGCCCAGGCATGCGATCTGGTGATTTTCGGTGCCAAAGGCGATCTTGCGCGCCGGAAACTGTTGCCCTCACTGTACCAACTGGAAAAAGCCGGTCAGATTCATGAAGATTCCCGCATTATCGGCGTAGGCCGTGCCGAGTGGGATAAGGCTGCCTATACCAAAGTGGTACGCGAGGCACTGGAAACCTTTATGAAGGAGAAAATCGACGAAGCGCTGTGGGACAAACTCAGCAACCGCCTCGATTTCTGCAACCTGGATGTCAATGACAGCGGTCATTTCCCCCGCCTTGGTAAGATGCTGGACCAGAAAAAACGCGTCACCATTAACTACTTCGCGATGCCGCCAAGCACCTTCGGCGCAATCTGTAAAGGCCTGGGCCAGGCGAAGCTGAATGCCAGTCCGGCGCGTGTCGTGATGGAAAAACCACTGGGTACCTCGCTGGCCACCTCACAGGAAATCAACGATCAGGTGGGTGAATACTTCGAAGAGAACCAGGTGTTCCGTATTGACCATTATCTGGGTAAAGAGACGGTGCTCAACCTGCTGGCACTGCGCTTTGCCAACTCCCTGTTTGCCTCCAACTGGGATAACCGCACGATTGACCACGTGCAGATCACCGTGGCGGAAGAAGTGGGCATCGAAGGCCGTTGGGGTTACTTTGACCAGGCCGGTCAGATGCGCGATATGATCCAGAACCACCTGTTACAGGTGCTGACCATGGTCGCCATGTCGCCACCGGCCGACCTGTCTGCGGATCGTATTCGTGACGAGAAGGTGAAAGTGCTGCGCTCCCTGCGCCGCATTGACCACACTAATGTGCGTGAAAAAACGGTGCGTGGTCAGTACACCTCCGGTTTTGTGCAGGGCAAAAAAGTGCCGGGCTATCTGGAAGAAGAGGGCGCGAATAAATCCAGCACCACGGAAAGCTTCGTATCTATCCGCGTGGACATCGACGACTGGCGCTGGGCGGGGGTTCCTTTCTATCTGCGTACCGGTAAACGTCTGCCGGCTAAGTGCTCAGAAGTCGTGGTTTATTTCAAGAATCCGGCGCTGAACCTGTTTAAAGAAACCTGGCAGGAACTGCCGCAGAACAAACTGACTATTCGTCTGCAGCCGGACGAAGGTATGGACATTCAGATCCTCAACAAAGTGCCGGGGCTGGATCATAAACACAATCTGCAAACGACTAAGCTGGATCTGAGCTTCTCCGAAACCTTCAACCAGTCACATCTGGCCGATGCCTACGAGCGACTGTTGCTGGAAACGATGCGCGGTATTCAGGCGCTGTTCGTGCGTCGTGATGAAGTGGAAGAAGCCTGGAAGTGGGTCGACTCCATTATGGATGCGTGGGCATCGGATAAAGAGCCACCGAAGCCTTATCAGGCGGGCACCTGGGGGCCGGTGGCCTCCGTGGCCATGATCACCCGGGACGGTCGCTCCTGGAATGAAATCGAGTAATTGCCTCTGCGGCTGAAATAAGCGCGTGGCTCTGCCTTGTCCAGGCAGGGCCATTTTTTTCCGCCAGTCTACACTCTGCGATGATCCGCTGGCTTCACTGTTCACTTTTCGCCTGCTTCTCTCTGTTACTCTCCTGCTTAACTCTTCTTTTGGCACGTAATGCCTACGCCGGTCATTATACCAGTGCTAGTTTCTGCCCTGGACTGCCGTTTTTAACAGGACATAACATGTCTGTGAATGTGGATAAGTATGTGGCTTTCACCGTGGTGAATTTTTTTACGGCCAGCTTCATCATGCTAATCGTCTGTATGATATTTGCCTCCCTGAAGTTTTTCGTCTGTTCTTTGATCAGCATCCTCATCGTGGTGGTATTGCAATATCCTGCCCTTAACCGATGCAAAGGGTGGCTATCCCGGAGTGTGGTCTTTTTCCTGTCGATGAACGTATTTTTGTTTATCTTAGGGGTTGTGGCCAGCTTAACCCTGGGCATATCGTTGGATAATGTTGATGCGGGATTGAAGATGATATATATCGGCAATGTTTTCGGCGTTTTTTTTGCCGGTATTGGTCCGATTGGCTATCTTTTGATACTGCTGGTCAATATCAGTTTGCGGAAACATTTTTTTGATTAGGCGGAACGCTCTCAGTCTCCTCCCGGTCAGTGTTGCAGGCACCCGAGCCGATCCCTTACCCAGGCTGGCTGATAGCGGGGAACCGCCATACGGAGCGTCACCACCGGGTGCCGATGGTCTGCTGGCCTGGCGCGGCGTTAACGGCTACCCTGAACCTGCGTCACCTGTCAGTTTACCTTCATCGTAGTATCGCGCTACTAACAACATCGCACGGCACGCAGGCATAATTTCCCTGCTGGCCCTGATCTTCACGATGCTGTTGCCGCAGCACTCCGGCCTGTTGTCTTTAATAAAATAATAGTTCATAAAAAATGAACCTGCATTTTAGGAAAATACATCGGGGCGTAGACGCCTGCGGCCTTTCTGCTGTAAGGTAACGGACACAGCGATAGTCTTGACGCAAGATGTGTCACTTTTTTCCTGCAGCGCACCATCCTGGCGGCGGGCAGGTCAGACAGGAGAAGGTCACCGATGAGTTACTGGAAAACAAGTGCAGAACAGATCCTCACCACCGGGCCGGTCGTTCCGGTGATAGTGGTGAACAAGCTTGAGCATGCGGTGCCGATGGCAAAAGCGCTGGTAGCCGGTGGGGTGCGGGTGCTGGAAGTGACGTTGCGTACTCCCTGTGCGATGGATGCACTGAGAGCGATGGTCAGAGAAGTTCCGGAAGCGATTGTCGGTGCAGGTACGGTGCTTAACGCGCAGCAGCTGAAAGAAGTGACCGACGCCGGGGCGCAGTTTATTATCAGTCCGGGCCTGACGGAGCCGCTGCTCCGGGCCGCTTTAGACGGTTCTGTTCCGCTGATCCCCGGCATCAGTACCGTATCTGAACTGATGACCGGTCTTGATTACGGTCTGCGTGAGTTTAAATTCTTCCCGGCGGAAGCCAACGGCGGAGTGAAAGCCTTGCAGGCTATTGGCGGTCCGTTCCCGCAGGTGCGTTTCTGCCCGACGGGCGGCATCTCACCGGCCAACTACCGTGACTATCTGGCGCTGAACAGCGTGCTGTGTATTGGCGGATCCTGGCTGGTGCCCGCCGATGCGCTGGAAGCCGGCGACTATGACCGCATTACCCGCCTGGCGCAGGAAGCGGTGGCAGGCGCCACGCGCTGAGTCAGCAGGGGCGGTTAACCCGCCCCTGAAGCGTGTGCGGATTAACCGATGACGTTGACGCTGGCCGCGGCGTTGATAGCGCGCTGAACGGCATCGTCAATATCTCTGCCGGTGGCCAGCGCCACGCCCATCCGACGCTTACCCTGAATCTCTGGCTTACCGAACAGGCGCAGCTGTAACCCTGCGCCCAGTGCGGCAGAGAGATTGGCAAACTGCACGTTGCTGCTGTTCAGTTCTGGCAGGATCACCGCCGAAGCAGCCGGGCCGTACTGACGGATACCGCCAACCGGCAGGCCGAGAAAAGCCCGAACGTGCAGGGCAAACTCTGACAGGTCCTGAGAGATCAGCGTCACCATCCCGGTGTCGTGCGGGCGCGGCGAGACTTCGCTAAACACCACGTCATCACCGCAGACAAACAGCTCAACGCCAAACAGACCCCGGCCACCCAGCGCGTTTACCACGTTGCGCGCAATCTCCTGCGCCCGCTGCAGGGCGAGGTCACTCATCTGCTGGGGCTGCCAGGACTCCCGGTAATCACCGTCTTCCTGGCGATGGCCGATGGGCGCACAGAAGTGGATGCCGTCCACCGCGCTGATAGTCAGCAGGGTAATTTCAAAATCAAACTTCACCACGCCCTCGACGATCACGCGTCCGGCACCGGCACGGCCACCCTGTTGAGCATAGTCCCAGGCGGCATCAAGCTGAGAAGCGTCACGAATAAAGCTCTGGCCTTTGCCGGACGAACTCATTACCGGTTTAACGATGCACGGCAGGCCAATTTCTTCTGCTGCCGTCAGGAAGGTCTCGCGGCTGTCGGCGAAACGGTAGCTGGAGGTCGGTAGCGCCAGCTCTTCCGCTGCCAGACGGCGGATGCCTTCACGGTTCATGGTCAGCTTAGCCGCACGGGCGGTGGGCACAACGTGTTGACCCTGCTTTTCCAGTTCAACCAGCATATCGGTAGCGATAGCCTCAATCTCCGGCACCACGAAGTGGGGTTTTTCCCGGGCGATGAGTGCGGCCAGCGCGGCACCATCCAGCATATTGATCACATGGCTGCGGTGGGCAACGTGCATGGCCGGAGCGTCGGCATAGCGATCCACGGCAATCACTTCCACACCCAGACGCTGGCATTCCAGCGCCACTTCTTTCCCCAGCTCACCCGACCCTAACAGCATTACACGTGTGGCTTCAGGGCGTAGCGCCGTTCCAAGAGTTGTCATAATCGATACCTGAATGGATTGAAAAAATCGGCCGCAGTATAAACGAAAACGTTTGCGTACGCATCCCGCAGTTTAGGGTTGAGTCAGAAAAGCGGCGCTGATATACTGTATAAAAATACAGTTAAACAGGACGGAAATCATGGCTGTTGAAATCAAGTACGTTGTCGTCAGAAAAGGTGAGGAAAAGATGACATTTGCCAGCAAAAAAGAAGCGGATGCTTACGACAAGATGCTCGACCTGGCAGAAGTCTTCGCCGACTGGCTAATCGCCAGCAAGCTGGAAATGGAAGAGCAGCAGGGCGAAGCGCTGGGCCTGTTTATGGCAGAAAACAAAGATGCCCTGCAGCAAATATTGCGTAGCGGAAAGCTGCCGGAAGACAATTCCGTTGCCGGTGACAGTGAAGAGAATGCCGAAGGCAAGCTGCGGGCGGTTAAATCGGCCTGATTCGCCCATGGCATCAAATCTATCCCTGTACAGTGGCTGACCTTTTTTCGGTCAGCCTCCCTGACGTTGTTTTCCGCTGCCCGCCAGTGCCGAACGAAAACCCGTTACCCTTCCTGCAGTAAATTCTGTAACGATGCCATCGCCGCGTCTGCCGTCTGCGCCGGACAGGCCGCCTGACGGGCATCGTTAAACACCTCCAGCCCCAGCGGCCCCTGATAGCCGATCTGCTGCAAATGCTGCAATAACGCCTTCAGGGGGTAGTGTCCTTCACCGGGTAACAGGCGCTGATGACGGGCGGTATCGACCAGCTGTTGCGCATCCGGCTGCCAGTCCAGGTCTGAGAGCTGCACCAGAAAGATCCTGTCTGCCGGAATTCCCGCAAGATCTGCCAGAGTTCTCTGCCGCACAAACAGGTGAAACGCATCCACCACCAGCCCCAGATTCTCGGCGTCAATCTGCCGCACGCGCTGCCATGCTTCGGCGGGATTAGTGACGTGACGACTCCAGGCCATCGCTTCATAGGCGATACGCAGGTCATGCTCCGCCGCCTGCCGGACCAGCCAGCGCAAATCCTCGTCAATGCGCTCTTCGCAACTCAGTGGGTGTGTCGAGGCGGGGACCAGCAGCGTCGTGGCACCGAGATGCTGCGCCGTCTTCATCATCGTCAGTGCTTCCCGACGCTTATCATCGCGCAGGCCGTCAGGGGCACCGTCAAAATCCAGGAGGACCTGATAGTCTGTCAGCCCCAGCGACAGCGCCTGGCACAAATCAGCCAGTGCAGGGGTCCCTCCGGCCGCATGGTCCACGTCCTGTTGCCACAGTTCCACCTGGTCAAAGCCGGCCAGGGCCGCCGCCCGCAGTTTCTCTTCGCTGCTGCCACCAAGCAGGATGGTATTAATAAATAACGGGTTTGCTGTAAGTGCCATGGTTACCGTTTCTCCTCTGCGGTTGATGCCGTTTCAGGGTAGGTGCATTCGACTGTTTTAACAAACCTTACGCCTGGCAGGGGACAGACGTGGCGGAATGAGTCCGTAATAACCGGAAATTTTACAGCCTTTGCATCGTTTGACGTTTCCTGACGTGGGCTGTTCTATTGTGGTGTTTTAGGGCAAAAAAGGACTGACTTATGAGTAACTGGCTGCAACAGATTCAGACGGTATTAGGTAAAACAGGTAAATCTTCCGGCGGCGGCGAAGGGCTGAGTAAAATGCTGGCACCCGGAGCGCTTGGGGGGCTGGCTGGTTTGTTGATTGCCAGCAAATCCTCACGCAACCTGCTGATGAAGTATGGCAAAAATGCCGTCATCATCGGTGGCGGCGCTGCTGCAGGTGCACTGCTGTGGAATAAGTACAAGCAGCGCGTCAGTGAAACGCATCAGGATCAGCCTGGTTTCGGCCAGCAGAGTTCTCCCGTTGATCGCCGTGCTGAGCGACTGATCGAGGCGCTGGTGTTCGCCGCCAAAAGCGATGGACATATCGACAGCGATGAACGTAAAGCCATTGATGAACATATCCATCAGTCCGGGCTGGGGGCGCAGGGTGAACAGCTGGTGCAGCGTGCCATCGATTCTCCGCTCGATCCGCAGAAGCTGGCCGTGGACGTGAAAAACGAAGAAGAGGCGCTCGAGGTCTATTTCCTCAGCAATCTGGTGATCGATGTTGACCATTTTATGGAGCGCAGCTATCTGCAGGCGCTGGGTGATGCGTTAAAAATCCCTCAGGATGTGCGTGAGTCGATTGAAACTGACATTCGCGCCGAGAAACAAAAACTCCCCGCCTGATCCGGACGCGGACGGTTAACGTCGTCCGCGTAGCCCCGTTAAAAATTGCGGCCAGTCTCGATAACTGCTTGGCAATCAGCGCGCTTGCTGCCAACCTTACAGACAGGCACAGCAACAGCGAAGAGACCATGACACCTCCAAAAGCGAAAAAAATCCCCCATACCCTGTCGTTGCACGGCGATACACGAACTGACCACTACTACTGGCTGCGCGACGACGAGCGTGAAGATCCTGAGGTGCTGGCCTACCTGCGTGAAGAGAACGCCTTCTGCGAGCAGCAGTTGCAGCCGCAGAAGACGCTACAGGCTGAGTTGCTGCAGGAGATTATCGATCGCATTCCGGCGCGTGACCACTCGGTGCCTTACGTTAAGCGTGGCTACCGCTATCAGAGCCGCTATGAAGAGGGGAACGAGTACACTATTTACGCCCGCCAGCCTGCCGGGACGACGACGCCTGAGCAGTGGGATACGCTGCTTGATGGCAACCTGCGGGCAGAGGGACACGAGTTCTATACGCTCGGCGGTGTGGCCATCAGCCCGGATAATCAGATCATGGCGGTGGCGGAAGATTTTCTCTCGCGTCGGGTATACGGCATTCGGCTGTGTAATCTGCAAAGCGGGGAGTGGTATCCGGAGGTGCTGGAAGGGGTATCCTCCGCAATGGCGTGGGCCAGTGATTCACAAACTCTCTACTATGTACTGAAGGACAAGCAGACGCTGCTGCCTTACCAGGTCTGGCGGCATACACTGGGTACGCCGCAGCAGCAGGACCAGCTGGTCTATGAAGAGCAGGATGACACCTTTTACGTCAGCGTCTATAAAACCACGTCAGAAGCGTACGTGGCGATTGCCCTTGGCAGCAGCACCACCAGCGAGATCCTGCTGCTGGATGCGGCACAGGCCGATGCCCAACCCCGTCTGTTCTGTGCGCGCCGTAAAGATCACGAGTACAGCGTTGACCACTACCAGGACCACTTTTACGTGCGCTCCAACCGTGAGGGCAAGAACTTCGGGCTGTACCGCACCGACAAGGTGGAAGAGCAGGAGTGGCAGGCCCTGATAGCCCCGCGTGACGCGGTGGTGCTGGAAGGCTATACGCTGTTCCGCGACTGGCTGGTGGTGGAAGAGCGTGAGCAGGGGCTGACCCGTCTGCGCCAGATCCACTGGGCGAGTAAAGAAAGCCGCAGTATCGCCTTTGACGACCCGGCCTACGTGACCTGGATTGGCCATAATCCGACGCCCGACAGTAGCAAGGTACGTTACGGCTACTCTTCCATGACCACCCCGGATACGCTGTTTGAACTGGATCTGGACAGCGGTGAACGTGAGGTGCTGAAGCAGACCGAGGTTAAAGGCTTTGATGCCAGTAGCTATCGCAGTGAACGCCACTGGATCACCATGCGTGACGGCGTGGACGTACCGGTATCACTGGTTTACCGTAAGGATCGCTATCTGCCGGGGACGAACCCGCTGCTGGTCTATGGTTATGGCTCGTACGGCAGCAGTATGGATGCCGATTTTAGCGCCAGCCGCCTCAGCCTGCTGGATCGTGGCTTTGTTTTCGCACTGACCCATATCCGCGGCGGCGGTGAGATGGGACAGCAGTGGTACGATGATGGCCGCCTGCTGAACAAGATGAACACTTTCCACGACTTTATCGATATCACCGATGCACTGGTCGAAAGACAGTACGGTGACCCGGAAAAACTGTACGCGATGGGCGGAAGCGCGGGTGGTCTGCTGATGGGCGCGGTGCTGAATATGGCCCCGGCGCGTTTTCGCGGCGTCGTCGCTCAGGTACCGTTTGTTGACGTGGTCACCACGATGCTGGATGAAAGTATTCCGCTCACCACCGGCGAATATGACGAGTGGGGCAACCCGGCGGAAGAGCAGTATTATCACTACATTAAGCAGTACAGCCCCTATGACAACGTCACGGCGCAGGACTACCCGCATCTGCTGATAACCACCGGCCTGCATGACTCACAGGTGCAGTACTGGGAACCGGCAAAATGGGTGGCAAAACTGCGGGAACTGAAAACCGATGACCATCTGCTGCTGCTGCATACCGATATGGATGCCGGCCACGGCGGTAAATCAGGGCGTTTCAAAGCCTATGAAGGGGTGGCGCTGGAATATGCGTTTCTGATCGCGCTGGCAACCGGCCTGCTGCCGGCAACCGCTTAATCTACCGCGCTTAACGCCCGCTGCATCGCGCTGCGTAAGTCGGGTTTCAGATCCGGGATGTTTTTTAACATCCACTTTAGATATCCCGGGTCTGACTTCGCTACATCATCCACTTTCTGCCCACGATATTTCCCGAATGGGAACGTATTGAACGACCCCTTGACGTTTATCCGGCGGATCATTTCCGGCGCATCCCAGCCGCTGAACGACATAATACGGATCAGCAGCGCGGCGGTGACATAACAGTCGTACAGGGCGCGGTGTGCGTGCAGGTCGGCAGGCGGGGTAACCTCCAGCTGCAGGGCCTCGCGCAGTGCCTGGTTACTGTATTTCAGACCCGGCCACAGGCGGCGGGAGAGGGCCATGGTGCAGATCCATTCCCCGTGCATTTCCGGCAGCATACGCCGGTCGAAGCTGGCATTATGTGCGACGTAATAGGGGTTGCCGTGATAACGGCTGATGGCCTGTTCAATCGTCGGTTTGCCCCGCACCATCGCTTCCGTAATCTTATGTACCGCCATCGCCTGATGACTGATAGGCCGGTCGGGTGAGATCAGATCGCTCATTGGATTGACGATCTGCCCGGCAATCACGTCCACCGACGCCACCTCGACAATCCCCCCCTGCAGGCCGCAGGTTTCCGTGTCTATCACGCGTAACATAATATCTCCCGTTTACAGAACCGACGGGCAGGGTAACGAATGCGCCTCCCCTTGCCAATGATTACCGTCACGGCGGGCGATAATCAGCTGCTCTCCCTCGCCACCCCGGATCACCTGGTGGCCCTGCGCATCCCAGAAGGCACTTTTTCCGGCGCACTGATAACCACCTGTAGGCCAGGCGTGGTTTGCCATCAGTACCGCCATTTTATACTCCCGTGACCAGCGGGCCAGATGACCGCAGTCGGTGTCATACCCTTTCTCCGAGACCAGCACGCTGGTGGCATAGAGGTCGGCTCCACGTACTGAAGCATCCCGGGCAAACTCTTCAACGCTGATATCGGCACAGATAGCCATGGCGACCTGATGATGCTGATAGCCAAAAATCGGCACCGTATTGCCGGGGGTGAAAATCTCTTTTTCCGGGCCAAAAAGGTTACGTTTGCTGTAGGCAATGCGGGTACCATCCGGCAGGAAGGTCAGGGCGGAGAGACGAACGTTATCGCCCGCCTTTAACGGCAGCCCGATACTAATGCCCATCTGATGATCCTGCGCCGCTACAGCAAAAGGGTGCAGCAGCGCATCGTCTACCGAGAGGGCCAGATCGGCCACCAGCGGAAGCTCGTAGCCCGTCAGGGACAGTTCGGGAAACATCAGCAGATCCACCCCCTGGGTGGCAGCCTGTTCTACAAAATCAAGATGGTGCTGGATATTCCAGGAAAGGTCACCCGGACGGGAACCTGACTGTGCTGCTGCGATAGTCCACTGGGACATAAAAGCTCACCGTTAAAGGGATGTTTAATGTCTTATCTCAACCGAAGCGGTAATAAAATACAAGCCACTATTTTGGCTTCGGTTCATACGGCAGACGTGAGAGAGACAGCGAAGCCTGGCGATAGTGGGTTAACCGTTCACGAAACCAGTCATGCAGCGCTTCGGGCTGCTCACGCAGCACCATTTCCGCGATAACCGGCATATTGTAGCGCTCTTTAAATGCGACCCCAGCGGCCGCCAGATCGACATTGACCTTGTCTTTTTCGTCCTGCGGCAGCGTGGCCAGATTGTAGCTCATGGTTTTCTCCCCCTGTTAAGGGGCAAAAAATAATGCAGAAGACACGGATTAGCAAGCCCGGTGAGCCATTGATCGTCGCTCTTACCTCGACACCTGTTTTTAAGCGGGGTATCCTTTCGGCCTCAGCAGCCAGGGGCTGCGTCCCGCTAAGGAACATTGCGACATATGCGACACTTCTTCAGGGTTTCCGGCGTACTGACCGCCGCTCTTTTTGCCCAGCAGGCTTCCGCCCACGCCCATCTGAAAAGCCAGTATACGGCGGTGAATCCGGCCGGCAGCGAATGGCCTGAATCGCTGACCATCACCTTCAGCGAAGATATTGAACCCGCGTTCAGTGGCGTAGAGATCAGTCGTACGGACAAACAGCCCGTCGAGCAGCTCAAAGCCGCGCGCGACCCGCAACAGCACAACACGCTGCGCGTGCAGTTTAAGCAGCCGCTTTCCCGTGGGGAGTATGCGGTGAAATGGCACGTGCTGTCGGTGGACGGCCATAAGACGAAAGGGAATTACACCTTTAGCGTGAAATAAGATGGCGCTGACCAGCTTCTATATTCTGTGCCGCTGGCTGCATTTTGCTGCACTGATGTCGCTGGCCGGAGCAGCGATATATATCGCGTGGCTGGCCCCGGAGCGTTACCGGACCCACCTTGCGCAGCGGCTGATGCCGTCAGCCATCGTCGCCTGCTGGCTGGCGCTGCTGAGTGCGGTGCTGCTGCTGGCAGCACAGACCGGTCAGATGGGCGACGGCTGGCAGGATACGCTGGATCCCGACGTCTGGCTGGCCGTCCTGCAGACGCAGTTTGGCCGCATCTGGCAGGGGCAGCTGGCCCTGGCGCTGCTTGGCTGCCTGAGCCTGACGTTACAGGGGGAGCCACGCCAGCGTACGCTGCTGATCTGCGCGCTGTTTCAGCTTGCCGGGCTGGCTTTTACCGGTCACGCGGCGATGCTGGATGGCTGGGTTGGCCTGTTTCAGCGCGTGAATCAGATGGTGCATCTGCTCAGTGCCGCCTTCTGGGCGGGCGGGTTGCTGCCGCTGATTATCCTGATGCGCGACGCCCGAAGCCCGGGGCTGCGTCACGATGCCGTGGTGACCATGATGCGCTTTTCGCGTTACGGGCACCTGGCCGTCACGCTGGTGGTGGTCAGCGGCGCGATCAACGCGCTGCTGCTGTTAGGCTGGCCGCCTGCCAGCTTCCGGCTTTACAGCCAACTGCTGGTGGTAAAAACGCTGCTGGTCGGCGCGATGGTCGCGATTGCCCTTTATAACCGCTACTGCCTGGTGCCGCGCTTTCAGCGCAGTGCGGGTGGGGCGGAGCAGCGGTTTATCACCAGCACGCTGGTGGAGGTTGGCCTGGCGGCGGCGGTACTGCTGGTGGTCGGAGTGTTCGCCACGCTGGAGCCTGCCTGAGCGGGCAATGGCCCGACAGGTTATTCCTGTTCAGTAAGTGTTTTATCGTTTGAGGTATTAACTAAATGAAAAAGTTGGCATTTTTATGCATCGCTCTTGGCATCAGCGGCAGTGCCGCAGCCGGTATTGAAACCGTTAGCCGGTTCGATATGGGCAAAGATAACTGGCCGTTCGTGCGTGAAGAGATGATGCTGAGCTGTGAAAAAGGGAACGTGCTGCTGGCGATTAATGACGGCACGCTGGTGCAGTATCCGCTCAACGCCGCCGCGGAAGAGAAGGTGAAATCCGGGCAGATCAAAGCGGGATTCCCGATTGAAAAAATCCTTGCGGAT